>ENA-OWNT01000900-OWNT01000900.1-seawater-metagenome-genome-assembly--contig:-NODE-900-length-48966-cov-5.788050_pt1 | contig 48966 bp, 42 predicted proteins | sample MGYA00238136_ERZ651165 | MGnify/ENA primary metagenome ERZ651165 (study PRJEB26861, sample SAMN08777766) | seawater metagenome | isolation source: coastal seawater | place: USA: Florida | collected... | reverse complement strand
CCACGTCAGGAGGGCAGGGTGGATCAACTAGTTCAGAATGGCCAGTTCGCGGCGCCGGTGTTCGCGCTGCTGGCGCTGGCCTTCGCCGCATGGAAGGCCGTGGCCGTGCGCGGCAAGGAAGCCGGCGACCAGGAAATGCAGACCATCGCCAAGCGCATCCAGGAAGGCGCGATGGCCTTCCTCAAGACCGAGTACACCTGGCTGGCCGGCTTCGTCGTCGTCGTCGGCATCCTGCTCGGTGTGGCCAATGCCATCGGCGGCCTCGAGAACAACCAGACCCCGATCATCGCCGTGTCCTTCGTGCTCGGCGCCTTCCTGTCGGGCCTGGCGGGCTTCTTCGGCATGCGCATCGCCACCCTCGCCAACGTGCGGACCACCCACGCCGCCAAGAAGGGCCTCGGGCCCGCCCTCGAGGTCGCCTTCTCCGGCGGCGCCGTCATGGGCTTCGTGGTCGTCGGCCTGGCGCTGCTCGGCCTCGGCAGCCTGTACATCGTCTACACCACGATGGGCTCCACCCTGTTCCCCGGTGTCGGGGAGGCGCAGCAGCTGCAGCTCGCCCTCACTGCGCTGACGGGCTTCTCCATGGGCGCTTCGTCCATCGCGCTGTTCGCTCGCGTGGGCGGCGGCATCTACACCAAGGCCGCTGACGTCGGCGCCGACCTGGTCGGCAAGGTCGAGGCTGGCCTCCCCGAGGACGACCCGCGCAACCCCGCCGTGATCGCCGACAACGTCGGTGACAACGTCGGCGACGTGGCCGGCATGGGCGCCGACCTCTTCGAGAGCTACGTGGGCGCCATCATCGGCGCCATGGTGCTCGGCCTCGCCTTCGGCGTGGCGGACCACGGCCCCATCGTCCTGCCGCTCATCATCGCCGCTGCCGGCATCGTCTGCTCCATCGTCGGCACGTTCTTCGTGAAGGTGAAGGAGGGTGGCAACCCGCAGCACGCGCTGGACATGGGCGCCTTCGGGGCCGCCGGCGTCATGGCCGTCCTGACCTTCGTCATCGCCAAGCAGCTCTGGCCCGAGGCGGGCGCCACCGTCGGCGACCTCCACGTGAGCGCGACGGATGTCGGCATCGCCACGGTCATCGGCCTCGCGGTCGGCGTCGCGGTCGGCCTCATCACGTCCTACTACTGCTCCATGGACAAGCCGCCGGTCGACGGCGTCGCCGAGCAGAGCAAGACGGGCACCGCGACCAACATCATCGCCGGCATCGGCCTGGGCATGCAGAGCACCGCGGTGCCCATCGTCCTCATCGCCGTCGGCGTCGTGGGCGCGTCCTACTTCGCCGGTCTGTACGGCGTGGCCATCGCCGCGCTGGGCATGCTGAGCACCACGGGCATCCAGCTCGCGGTCGACGCGTACGGCCCTGTCGCCGACAACGCGGGCGGCATCGCCGAGATGAGCCACCAGGAGCCCATCGTTCGCGAGCGCACCGACAAGCTCGACGCCGTCGGCAACACGACGGCCGCCATCGGCAAGGGCTTCGCCATCGCCTCCGCGGCCATGACGGCCCTGGCCCTGTTCGCTGCGTTCATGCAGCAGGCCGGCATCTCCGGCATCAACATCAGCAAGCCCACCGTGATGGCGGGTCTGTTCCTGGGCGGGATGCTCCCGTACCTGTTCTCCTCGATGGCGATGAAGGCCGTCGGCGAGGCCGCGATGGAGATGATCGAAGAGGTCCGCCGGCAGTTCCGGGAGATCGAGGGTCTGCTCGAGGGCAAGGCCAAGCCCGACGCCGCCAAGTGCGTCGCCATCTCGACCAACGCCGCCATCAAGCGGATGGTCGTCCCCGGCGCTCTCGCCATCGTCACGCCGGTGGTCATCGGCTTCGGCATGGGCGCGGAGGCGCTGGGCGGCCTGCTCGCCGGCGTCACCGTCTCCGGCGTCGTGCTCGCCATCTTCATGTCCAACGCCGGTGGCGCGTGGGACAACGCGAAGAAGAGCTTCGAGGGCGGCGGCTACACGATGAAGGACGGCTCGCTGCACGAGAAGGGCTCCGAGGCCCACAAGGCGGCCGTGGTGGGCGACACCGTCGGCGACCCCTTCAAGGACACGGCTGGCCCGTCCCTGAACATCCTGGTGAAGCTCATGAGCGTGGTGGCCCTGGTCATCGCGCCCCTGATCGCCGTCGCCAGCTGATCGACTGAGTCTGTTCGACATGGCCCGGTGCTGAGCAAGCGCCGGGCCATGTTCGTTCTGGGGTCCGCAAACCCGTCTCAGCACAGCGTTCTTCGGTGTCCGCGCGCCGCCGTCGCGGGGGCTGCCGTGTCCGGTCTGTGTCCGGCGCCCGGACACGAACCGGACACGGGCCGGACACCAACCGGACACGAGCGCCGCTGGAGCACCGATCACGTAGTCCCGACCGAGTTCGGTGAGGCGAGTCCGTCGAGGTCAAGGAGCGACGACGAAGCGCATCGGGAATGCTCGAGGAGGAGCGACGAAGAGATCGGGCGGAGGCGTCCACCGAAAGACCGAGGGACTATGTGATTGGTGCTCTAGGCTGATCCGAATGCTCGCTGTCTATCAAGCCGTCCTCGATCTGCTCGACGCCGGGGCGCAGGGTGCGCTCTGCACCGTGGTCGCGAGCAGCGGAAGCTCGCCCCGCAAGCCGGGCACGAAGATGCTCGTGCGCGCGGATGGCTCCATCGCCGGGACCATCGGAGGCGGCGCCATCGAGCAGGCGGTGCGCGAGCGGGCCGCGTCCGTCATCGCCAGCGGAACCGCTGAGCGCTTCGCCGCCCACCTCACCCGCGAGCTGGCCATGTGCTGCGGAGGACGCATGGAGATCTTCATCGAGCCGGTCGGATCACGCCCCTGGCTCATCGTGTTTGGCGGGGGCCACATCGGAACGGCTCTCGTGCGCATCGCCGCCGAGGCGGGCTTCCGCGTGCACGTCGTGGACGAGCGGGACGACTGGGCCACTCCGGAGCAGCACCCCGGAGCCCAGAGCGTGACCTGTGAGGCGCCGCTGGACGTCCTGGATGACCTGCCCTGGGCCTCCACGACGGCCGCCGTCGTCGTCACCCACGACCACGCCCTGGACGAGCAGATCGTGGAGCGCTGCCTGCCGCGCAGCTGGGCCTATCTGGGGATGATCGGCAGCCGGGCGAAGGCGATCCGCATCACGGAGCGGCTGCTCGCTCGGGGGGCCGATCCGGACCTGGTGCGTCGCCTGCGCGCGCCCATCGGGCTCCCCATCGGGGCCCAGGAGCCGGGCGAGATCGCGGTGTCGATCGTGGCCGAGCTCGTCGCGGTGCGTCGGGGCGAGCCCGCCGTCTCGGGGCTCTCCGTCGTGGACTCTGCGCCCGGACTGGTCCGTCAAGCCAGGACCTCGTCGAGCGTGGACAGCAGCGTGCCGTAGTCGAAGGGCTTCGGCAGGAAGCGGTCGAACACCCGCTCGATCCGGCGACGCGTCGCCTCATCGCTGGTGCCGCTGCAGCCGATCACGGGCACCGGGCGGCCGGCGCGCATGCCCTCGAGCTTCTCCATCACCTCGAAGCCATCCATGCCGGGCATGCGGATGTCCATCAGGATCACGTCTGGACGGAAGCGCTCCACCGCGACGCCCGCCCCGAAGCCCGATCTCGCCGTCTCGACCTCGAAGTCGTTTCGCTCCAGCACGGTCTTGACGATCGTCAGGTAGTCGGTGTCGTCATCGACGATCAGGACGCGGCGCTTCGTGGAGACCTGGTCGGCCAACCCGTCCGCCAGCGGGATCTTGTAGGCCCGGGCGAAGGCGATCAGGTCCGGCTCGCTGATCCGTCGGTGCCCCCCCGGGGTGCGGTGCGCCTGGAGCATCCCATCCCGCGTCCAGTTGACGACCGTCGCGAGGGACACGCCCAGCAGCTTCGCTGCCTGGAACGTCGTGTAGTACTTCGGAGGGCTCATTCCCGACCTGGTTCCGGGTCCATCCTGGACCCCATCTGTCCCCACGAGAGCACGGGGGCCGCCCCAGCGTCCAGCCGGGATACCGGGCTAGGAGGGCCCGGTCTGCACCCTCTCGTCCTCGAAGTGCTCCGTCTGGAACGACTGGAGGCGGGCCCCGTGATCGAGAGCATCCGGCGGCAGCCCGGCCTTGCGACACGTCCCGGCGATGAACGCCTGCCGATCCCAACCCTGGTCCGTCGCCACCTCGGGGAGCAGGAGTCCCCGTCGGCCGAACCCCTCGACCACGAGCCCGTCGCGACCGACGACCACGTCCTCGGCCCGACAGGGATCGAGGGGGCCGAGCACCGAGATCTCGATGTGCAGGCCGTTGACCTCGTCCGGGCGCACGGGGCGAAACCGCGGATCGCGCAGGGCGGCGGCCCGCGCCATCTCGCGGATCACGTCGATCAGGCGGTCGGTGCTGTCCGTCCGCCCGATGCACCCACGCAAGGCGCCCTGGGCACGCAGGGTCACGAACGCACCCGTGCGCCGCGCAAAGGCGGCGGGAAGCGGAGCGGGCTCTGGTGGCGGGTGGATGCCCAGAGCAGCGGACTCGACGGCCGCGCGGGCGATCTGGAGGAGCTGGGCGCGCTCTGCGGCGGTGAGCCCGGCGTCTCGTCTAGAGATGGAACGTCATCCGGGTCTCGCCGATCTGCACGTGCTCGCCCCCGTCCAGACGCTGGCGCGTGACGAGCTTGCCGTTGACGAGCGTGCCGTTCGACGACTTGTTGTCCTCGATGATGAACTCGTCGCCGCGGCGGAAGATGCGGCAGTGGTAGCGGGAGATCTTCCCGTCGTTCTTGATCTGGATGTCGTTGTTGCGGCCACGCCCCATGGACATGACCTCCCCCGTGAACGGGTACATCTGCTCGGCACCATCCGGGGGCGTCACCATGAGACGCGGGCCCTCACCTGGGGCGGCGGCCGGAGCCAGCTGATCGGCGCTCTGCACGGGCGGCGGGGCGTCAGCGATGTCCGGCCGGGCGGAGATGACGCCCGTGGCCATCAGATCTTCACCGGTGGAGCCGATGGACTCGGCGGGGTTCGGGGCGGGCGCGGCCGCGGGCTCCTGGAGCGTCTCGGCCGCTGGGGGCGACGAGGACGCGACGTCCCACTCTTCCTCGGCGCCGCCGCCAGCGGCGTAGGCAGCGTCCCCGAGGTCGTCGGGTCCGGGACCGGGCTCCTCGGCAGCCGGCTCGGGCGCGGGCGCGGGGGCCGGCTCGGGCTCCGGCTCGGGCTCCGGTTCGGGCTCCGGTTCGGCGCCCGTGACGAGGGCCTCGTGGTTCCTGCGCATCTCGGCGATGCGGGCCTGCACGGCGCCCACCTCCGCGAGGACGGAGTCGATCTCCTCGATGGCGTCCCGCGTGGCGGGGAGCGCATCGGTCTCGGAGCTCTTGCGCGCTTCGGCTTCCTTGGCGTCGAACTCGTCCTGGGTGAGCTCGCCGATGACCCGGCGCAGCTTCAACTCGTCCACCTGGGCTTCGAGCTCGCGGGCGGCGTCCTCGAGGTTCGAGGCCGTCTCACCGAGGGTGCTGCGCTGCTCCGACGCCTCCGTCGCGGCGTTGCGGAGATCCTCGACGATCCCGTCGTACTGGGTCAGGTAGTCGCCGACCACCGTCACGACGACCTGGGATGGGAACTCGTCCCGATGCTCGAACGCCGCGCTCATCCACTCGGCGAGCTGGCGGGTCTTCTCCACCTTCTCCCGCAGGGGATCCAGCGTGTACTCGGGAGCTGCGTCGGCGTTCTCGCCAGTCTTGCGTGTGCTCCGCTTCCTTGCCATCGACGACTCCCTCTCCTCACGCGCGAGCGCGAGGTCGCGCCAGTTTCTACGTTTCGCCCAAGGGCAGTGTCAAGCCGCTGTGCCGTGATCAACCGGTGGATGAGCCGTCACAGTCTCGCCGATCGCCTAGTCCACGAGGCCCGGACCGGGCCCGGCCGGCACCGGACGACGCTCGCGCCCCACGTTGAACGCGTGGGCCGCCCCGATGCCGCGGGTCAGCGCGTCGAACGAGAAGAAGACGACGCTGAAGTAGGCCCGCTCCGTGTTCCCGAGGCGGGAGGGCGCGAAGGCGGCGAGGCTGCCCGCGGCCAGGAAGAACAGGTCCATGCCCAGGAAGAGGAAGCCGAGCGCCTTCTCGTCCTTCTGGATGAAGTGCCCCGTCCCCGGCGCGATCAGGTTCAGGACGAGGCCGAGGCCGCTCCGCCACGTCGGCTTCCGGCGATAGACCACCTCGACGCGCGCGAGCTCGGGGGGCCGCGCGGTGGCCGCGGCGGTGCCGGGCGGGGGCAGGGGCGCGAGCGGGGTCACGGCGGTGACGAGGTCGTAGTCCACGCGGAGCTGAAAGCCCGGCGAGGTCACGAGGAGCAGCTCTCCGCCCAGCTCGTCTGCGCCCGCGATCTGCCCCTCCAGGAAGCCTCCGCGGCTCAGGTGCAGGCGCAGGGGGAACAGGAAGCGCATCCCGGTGAAGTCCGGGCCGGTCCGCGTCTCCGCCGACCGCTCGCCCGGGCCGGGGATCCACTCGGAGGCGAGCGCTGGAGTCGCCGTGCACAGCGCCGCCAGGAGTACGAGCAGTCCGCGAATCAAACGAAGTCGTCCTCGGCGAGGTTCTCGAACCGGAGGTACTCGCCGCGCCAGAAGAGCTTCACGTCGCCCGTGTCACCGTGCCGGTGCTTGCGCACGAGGACCTCCGCGATCCCCTTGAGCTCGGTGTTCTCGTTGTAGACCTCGTCCCGGTACAGAAACATGATCAAGTCGGCGTCCTGCTCGATGGCGCCGGACTCACGCAGGTCGCTCATCATCGGCCGCTTGTCCGCCCGCTGCTCCACACCGCGGTTCAGCTGGGACAGGGCGATGACCGGGATCTTGAACTCCTTCGCGAGCCCCTTGAGCCCGCGGGAGATGCCGGAGATCTCCTGCTCGCGGCTCTGCTCCTTGCCGGTGCCCTTCATGAGCTGCAGGTAGTCGACCATGACCAGGTCCAGGCCCTGCTCCGACTTGAGCCGTCGGCACTTCGACCAGAGCTGAGCGAGCGACAGCGCGGGCGTGTCGTCGAGGAAGATCGGCGCGGAGTGCAGGCGCTCGGATGCCTCGATGAGCATCGGCCAGTCGTCCTGACGCAGGCGGCCGGTCTTGATCCGGTGGGCCAGCACGCGGGACTCGGAGGCCAGGAGGCGCCCGGCCAGCTGCTCGCTGCCCATCTCCAGGCTGAAGAGCGCCACCTTGGCGTTCACGTCCAGGGCGGCGCGGCACGCGATGTTCAGCGAGAACGCGGTCTTCCCCATGGCCGGACGGGCGGCGATGATGATGAGGTCCGTCTCCTGGAGCCCGCCGAGCTTGCGATCCAGATCGCGGAAGCCCGTGGGCATGCCGACGACGTCGTCGGGCTCCTCCGCCCGCTTTTTGATCTTCTCGAAGACCTCGACGACGATCGGCGCGATGGGCACGAGGCTGCGGCCCAGCTTCACCTCGCCGATCTCGTAGATGGCCTTCTCGGCCCCGTCGATGATCTCCTGGGCGGGCTTCTCGCCGGCGTAGACCTCCTCGCTGATCTCCGCCGCGCGGCTCAGCAGCTGCCGCAGCTGCGCGTTGTCGAGGACGATCTGGACGTAGTGGGCGAGGTTGGCGACCGACGGCGTGGACGCCGGCAGACCCGCGAGGTAGCTGTATCCGCCGATCTCCTCGAGCTTGCTGACCGCCTCGAGGCGGCCCGCGACGGTCACGAGATCGATGGCCTTGTGATCGCGGTCGAGCTCGCAGAAGACCCGGAAGAGGATGCGGTGCGGCTCGCGGTAGAAGTGCTCGTCCGTGAGCCCCTCCTCCTGGGCGCGGCCCAGCGAGTCGGGGTTGATGAGGACGGCTCCGAGGATCGCGCGCTCTGCCCCCACATCATGGGGGACCTGGCGCTGCCGGCTGGAGGTCGCGTCCTGCACGGGCGGAGCATATCCATCCCGTGGTGATCCCATCGCGCAAACCGCGGAGGATCAACGGGGACACGCCCCCCGCGCAAACGGGGGGCGTTCGGGTTTCGTCCGGCTGCTCCCGTGGGCGGCGCACCGCCCCGGGTGGCTAGTCGTCGCTGGCGTCGTCGGCGGGCGCCGCGGCGGCCTCAGCGGCCGCCTTCGCGATCAGCTCGGCGCTGGCCTCGTCGGGCTCGACGGAGACCTTCAGATCCACCGTGACGCCCTGACCCAGCTTGATGCTGACGTCGAAGTCACCGAGGGCCTTGAGGGGCTCGCTGAGCGCGATCTGGCGCTTGTCCACCGTGACCGATCGCTCGGCCAGCGCGGCGCCGATGTCCATGCTCGTCACCGAGCCGAACAGCTTGCCTTCGGGACCGCAGCTCCGCACCACGACGACGCGACCGACCTTGTCGATCTGCTTCGCCGCGGCCTCGGCGCCAGCCAGGAGCCGCTTGCGCCGCGACTCCATGACCCGCTGGTCGTGCGCCAGCTGGCGGGTGTTCCGCTCGTCCGCCCGGACGGCCAGGCCGCGGGGGAAGAGGAAGTTGCGGGCGTACCCCGACTTCACCGTGACCACGTCGCCGGCGTTGCCCAGGTTCTCGACCTCGGCACTGAGGATGACCTTCATCGTCTCGCTCCGTTTCTACTCGTCACTCCGTCATCCCCCGAACGGCTGCGCAGGTCGAGCCATACATCGCTCAAGCCTGTCACCAGGTACGCCAGGGAAAAGACGGGAATCGCCATTGCTACTGCCTGCGCTCCGATGCCCAGCGCACGAGGCACCGGGGTCAGAGGCAGACGAAGAAACCACCAGTTCACGACCGCGACGCCCTGCAACCAGTACAGGGCACCGAGGATGAGGAGAGCGTTCGCGGCGAGGATCGGACCGGCGCCCCAGACCCAGGGCGCGCCGCTCGGCAGGAGGAGCTGCACCAGCAGCGCCGCCATGCTCGCGAGCACGACCCAGATGAGTCCGAAGGGGAGCTTGAACCGACACAGATCCTCTTCCCTCTCCTCCGTGCCGCCCGCAAACCAGCGGACGTACACGACGTTGATCCACATCCCGAGCAGCCCCACCACCGCGATGAGCGCTGGCAGGAGCCGGGTCAGCCACGGCACCACGACCTCGCGGCGCCGCTCGAACTCCTCCACCGCCTCCTGGGAGGCGATGTCGTCGGCGCGGCTTCGGCTGCTCGCGACGAAGCCATCGAAGACTCCGCCCACCGCCGATGCCGCCCGACTGACGGCCGGTTGGCCCGTCGAGGTCGCCATCCACAGTCCGAGGACGACGACCAGCCACGTCACCGTGGCCTTGCCCAGCTGCCGGATCGCCCCTCTCCGCACCCGGATGACCGGATGGAGGAGCGCCGCCGGCAGCGCGCCGAGGAGCAGATACAGCTGCGCGCTGTTCGCGACACCGCCGGACCAGCTCCAGCCGAAGAGGCTCGCGCCCGTCACCAGGCCCAACCCCACCAACGCTCCCTTGAGCAGATGCCCCTGGTTCCGCCCCCGCGTTGCGAGGAGGAGGGGCGATGCGCTCAGGACCAGAAGCGCGCGTGGGACCAGGAACAGTGCCCCGGACACGACGCCAGCCAGCACCCAGGGGAGCCAAGGGGGCACCCCGGGAAGCTGGCCTGCTTCAGGCTCAGCTGTGGGCACCCTGCTCGGCCGAGGCCTCGCCTTCGTCCTCAGTCACGTCGGACTGCTTGAGGAGGTCCGCCTCGGCCTGGGCCGCGATGCGCTCGTCCACCTGCACGCGGTCCTCCAGCTTCACGGTCAGGAACCGCAGGCAGCCGTCGTCGATGCGCATGGTGCGCTCGATCTCGTCCACCATGTCCGGCGTGCCGAGGAACAAGACGTACATGAAGTGACCCTTCGCGTACTTCTTGATCTCGTAGGCCAGCTTCTTCTTGCCCCACTCGTCCACCGTCAGGATGTGGCCATCCCGATCGGTGATGATGCCCTTGGTGCGATCGAGGATCTTCGCGAGGTCCTCGTCCGCCAGGTCGGGCCGGGCGATGTAGATCAGCTCATACTCACGAGCCCACATTCGCTTCTCTCCTGTCCGAGGGGGCGGCATCCGCGGGTGCGGTGGCGTCCCCTCCATCGTTGTTTCGTGCCTTCTTCCGACGCCGGGCTTTCCCCGCGCCGTTGATCTTGTTCATCGCGTCGGTGGTTCCGCGCCGCAGCACTTCCTCCACCGCGTCGGCCGCGCGATCGACGATCCCGTCGAGCGCCGAGGCCTCCTCACTGCTCCACCGCGCCAGCACCCAGGCCGACACGTCCATCGGGCCCTGAGGGCGACCGATTCCGACCCGCACCCGGACGAATCCGGGTCCCGGCAGCCTCTGGACCAGGCTGCGCAGGCCGTTGTGCCCCCCGTGGCCGCCGCCCACCTTGACCCGCACGTCCCCGAAGGGAATGTCCAGGTCGTCGTGGACGACCATGACCTGATCCAGCGCCAGCTTGTACCAACCGGCCATGGGCCCGATGGAGTCGCCGGACAGGTTCATGAAGGTCTGGGGTTCTGCCAGGACGGCCGCCTCACCGGCGATCCGCCCCGACCCCAACACCGCCTTGAACCGCTTCTCCCGCAGGGAGATGCCGTGGCGCTCGGCGAGCCGGTCGACGACCTCGAACCCGACGTTGTGCCGCGTTCGCTGGTACCGACTGCCCGGGTTTCCGAGGCCGACGATCAGGTGCATGGGGAAGCGAGAGGACCGGGATTACTCCTCGGCCTCCTCGCCCTCCTCGTCCTCGACCTCGGCGACGACCTTCGCACCGCGCTTGCCCACGCAGGCGAGGATCGGCGGGTTGTGCCGCGAGGCCACCTTGCAGCCCGTCGGCATCGGCAGGTCCTGCAGGAGGACCGTGTCACCGATGTTCAGCGGGGTGACGTCGATCTCCAGGACCTTCGGGATGTCCGCGGGCGCGCAGAGCAGCTCGATCTCGCGCAGCGAGACGCGGATGGTGCCGCCCATCGCGGCGCCAGCGGCCTTGCCGGTGGTGGACACGGGCACCCGAACGAGGACCTTGGCGTCACCCTCGACGAGCTGGAAGTCCGCGTGGAGCACGCGGCCCGTGACCGGGTGCCGCTGCACGTCCTTGAGGACCGCCACGGGAATGGTCTCGCCGCCGTCCACCTCGATGGTGACCGGGGTGTTCCAGCCGCGATCGGCCTTCTTGAGCAGCTGGAGCTGCTTCGCGGGGATGGTCAGGCTCACGCCCTCCTTGCCGCCGCCGTAGGCGACCGCCGGGATCTTCCCGTCCGCCCGCAGCTTGCGCGCAATGCCCTTGCCGGTCCCGGAGCGGGCCTCGGCCTGGATCGTGTGGTTCTGCATCTCTACCTCCAACGGCACCGTGCCGCGTGGGCTCCGCGAGGGAGCCGAAACATCAGTCGCCCGGGCGCGCGCCCGAACGGGAACTCAACTCTGGTTGTTGAACAGCATCGACACGGAGTCGCCGTGGTGGATGCGGCGGACCGCCTCCCCGAGCAACCCGGCCACGCTGACGACCTTGATCTTGGAGCACGTGGCCGCCTCAGCCCGCAGGGGGATGCTGTCGGACACGAGCAGGTAGTCCATGACGCTCGTCTGGACGTTCTCGATGGCGGGGCCGCTGAGCACCGCGTGGGTACACATGGCGGACACGCCCTTCGCGCCGGCCGCCTTGAGGGCCTCCGCCGCCTTCTTGAGGGTGCCCGCGGAGTCGACGATGTCGTCGACGATGATCGCGTAGCGCCCTTCCACGTCACCGATGACGCGAATCTCTTCGACCTTGCCCGCCTCCTTGCGCCGCTTGTCGCAGACGGCCAGAGGGACGCCGAGGCGCTTGGCGTAGGCCAGGGCGCGCTCCACGCCGCCCGCGTCCGGCGACACGACGACGAGCTTCTTCGGGTCCGACCCGAACCGCTCGCGCACCGCGGACAGGAACGCCGGCGTGGCGTACAGATGGTCGACGGGGATGTCGAAGAAGCCCTGGATCTGACCGGCGTGCAGGTCGAGGGCGAGGACGCGGTTGGCGCCCGCCCGCTCGAGGAGCGAGGCGACGAGCCGCGCCGAGATCGGCGTGCGGCCCGAGGTCTTCCGGTCCTGCCGGGCGTACCCGAAGTACGGCAGCACGACCGTCACGCGATCCGCCGACGCGCGCTTCACGGCGTCCAGGATCACGAGAAGCTCCATGAGGTTCTCGTTCACGGGGGTGCAGGTGGACTGCAGGATGAACACGTCGCGGCCCCGGATGTTCTCCTGGACCTCGACGAAGCACTCCCCATCGCGGAAGCGCTTGAGAGTCATCGCACCCACCCGCTGTCCTAGGGACTCGGTGAGCGCAGCCGCGAAGCTCGGGTTCGAGCTCCCCGCAAGGATGGTCAACGGACCGTATTGCATCGTTCTCCTCGACGCTGGACACGACCCCAGGGAAAGCAGTCCCCTGGTCGTGGGCCCGCGGCCTTTTAAACGAAGGCCATCAGGAGCGCAAGCGATCAAATCGCGAGGAGGTGGGAGGAAGTGGCTGGGGCGGTAGGATTCGAACCTACGATGCCGGCACCAAAAACCGGAGACTTGCCACTTGTCGACGCCCCAGTGCGACCGGGAGGTTACCTGACCTGACCCCGTCTGAGCAGGCGCAGCCCCTCACGAAGTCCGTCCAGGGTCAGTGGAAACATCGGGATCACCTGGCCGATCGCGGTGATGGTCTGGTGGTTCCAATACCGCTCCGGCTCGGGGTTCAGCCAGATGGTGTTCGGCCAGTGGCGCTTGAACTTCTGCAGCCACTCGAACCCCGACGTCACGTTCCGCTCGTAGAGCGAGATGGCGCCGCCGGCGGCCATGAGCTCCCAGTTCGCCATGCAGGCGTCACCCACGAAGATGAGCTTGCTGTCCGGGTGCCGGTCGTGAAACAGGCGCTCGGTCATGGTGGACTCGAGGCGGCTGATGTCCGTGTAGAGCCGCGAGTACGGCACGTTGTGGAAGAAGTAGTGGTTGAACTCCTTCCAGTGCGACGCCTCGGAGGCCGCCGTGAAGAGCCGATCCACCAGCTGGGCGTACGGCGCCATGGAGCCGCCGGCGTCCATCAACAGCATCAGCCGGACGGTGTTCTTGCGGTCCTTGCGGAACTCGAGGCTGATCTCGCCGCCGTCCTTGCAGGTGGCGTCGATCGTCTCGTCCAGATCGAGCTTCTCCGGCCCCTCCCGCGAGAGGTTGCGGAGCATCTTGAGGGCCTGCTTGAACTGACGGACGTCGAGGACGGCGTCGGTGCGGTAGTTGCGGAAGCGCCGCTCCTCGGCCACCTGGACGGCGGACCGGCCGCCGCCCTGCCCCACCCGGATCCCCGCCGGGTTCTTGCCGCCGCTGCCGTAGGGGGACGTGCCGCCGGTGCCGATCCACCGGTTGCCGCGGTCGTGCCGCTCCGTCTGCTTCGCCAGGGTCTCGGCGAACCGCTTGCGCAGCTCCTCGAGCGACATGCCGGTGAGCTGCTCGAAGGCCTCCGGCGTCATCCCGGCGAAGTCGACGGGCGTCTCCAGCCACTGCTTCAGCGCGTCGTGGAGGGCCGCGTCCGTCACGCCCTGGAAGAGGCGCGCGAAGACGACGTCGTACGCGTCGTAGTGCCCCTCGGTGTGCACCAGCAGCGCGCGCCCGAGCCCGTACAGGTCGTCGAGCGACTCGATCATCCCCTTGTCCAGGGCCTGGTGCAGGGCGATCCACTCGCCCATCCCCACCGGGACCTTCTCGCGGCGCAGCGAGTAGAGGAAGTCGTTGAACACCCGATCAGGCCCAGGCGAGCTTTCGCTTCGCGGTGTCGATGTCCTGCTCCTGCTTGAGGAGCGTGCCCAGGAACGGCGCGGACCGGGCCACGTCCTCGGCCGGCACCCCGCCCCGGATCAGGACCACGAGCCAGTCGATGAGCTCGCTGGTGGAAGGCTTCTTGCGCAGGCCCGGCACACGCCGCAGCTCGTAGAACCGCACGATCGCGTTCTCCAGGAGGTGCGTCTCCACGTCCGGGAGGTGCACCCGGACGATGCGCTCCATCACGTCCTTCTTGGGGAAGGAGATGTAGTGGAAGACGCAGCGGCGCAGGAACGCGTCCGGCAGCTCCTTCTCGGCGTTCGACGTGATGATCACGATGGGGCGCTGCGCGGCGGCCACGGTCTCGTCGAGCTCCGGGATGTGGAAGCTCATGGCGTCCAGCTCGTGCAGGAGATCGTTGGGGAACTCCAGATCCGCCTTGTCGATCTCGTCGATGAGCAGCACCACCCGCTCGTCGGCCCGGAACGCGCGGCCGAGGACGCCGAGCTTGATGTACTTCCGGATGTCGCTGATGTCGCCGCCGCCGAAGCGCGAGTCGTTCAGCCGCTGCACGACGTCGTAGTGATAGAGCCCGTCTTGCGCCTTCGTGGTGGACTTGACGTGCCACGTCAGCAGGTCGGCTCCGAGCCCCTGCGCCACGGCTCCCGCCAGGAGCGTCTTGCCGGTGCCCGGCTCCCCCTTGATGAGCAGCGGACGACCCAGGGCCACGGCCGCGTTCACATCGCGCGAGAGTTCATCGGTGGAGATGTAATTGTCAGTGCCAGCGAAACGATGAAAGTCGGACATGGACACAGGGTACTGCCCGGTTTCGGGCTCCGCTCGGTCCGACCCGGTGATCCGTGCGCGCTGCACAGCCGTAGGGATCGCCGTAGGATCGATGTCATACCCACCATCGGAGGAGATGGACTTCATGAAGCGTCGCGATTTCAACAAGCTGCTGCTGGCCGCCGTGGGCGGCGTCCTCGCTGGTTCCCAGGTCACCGATGCCCTCGCCGGCGAAGACAAGTCGAAGGGCGACGGCGAGAAGAAGGGCCACGACTGCGCCGGCAAGAACGAGTGCAAGGGCAAGGGTGGCTGCAAGTCCGGCGACAACGGCTGCAAGGGCAAGAACTCCTGCAAGGGCAAGGGCGGCTGCGCCTCGGCCCACGCCGAAGACAAGGGCGAGGACAAGGGCGAGGGCAAGGGCCACGCCTGCGCCGGCAAGAACGAGTGCAAGGGCAAGGGCGGCTGCAAGTCCGGCGACAACGGCTGCAAGGGCAAGAACTCCTGCAAGGGCAAGGGCGGCTGCAAGTCCGCGTAGTCCCTGAATGACCAACAGGTTCGATCTGCCCGACCTCGGCCTCGGGGTCGGGCTCCGAACAGCCCACTTCTCCCACCTGCTCGACCAGCCGGCGCCCGTCGGCTGGTTCGAGCTGGTGAGCGAGAACTTCATGGACAACGCGGGCCGGCCCCTGCACGTGGCCGAGACCCTGCGCCGCGACCACCCGCTGGTCCTGCACGGCGTGTCCATGTCGATCGGATCGACCGACCCCCTCGACCTCGAGTACCTCCGGGGGCTCAAGCGGCTGGCGGACCGGCTCGAGGTGGCGTGGATGGGGGACCACGTCTGCTGGACGGGCGTGCAGGGACGCAACGGGCACGACCTCTACCCGATGCCCTACACGGACGAGTCGCTGCGCTGGATCGTGGAGCGGATCAAGGCGGTGCAGGACCTGCTCGAACGCCCCCTGGTGCTCGAGAACCCGTCGACGTACCTGCAGTTCCGGTCGGACACGATCGCCGAGGCCGACTTCATCGCGGCCATGGCCGAGGAGGCGGACTGCGCGCTCCTGCTGGACGTGAACAACGTCTACGTCACGTGCCGCAACCACGGCCTCGACCCGCACGCCTACATCGACGTGCTGCCGCTGGACCGCGTCGTGCAGATCCACATCGCCGGCCACACGGACAACGACACGCACTGCGTCGACACCCACGACCACCCCGTGCGGGACGAGGTCTGGGCGCTGTACGCGCGCACGATGGCGGCGACGGGCGGGACCTCCACGCTGCTCGAGTGGGACGACCACATCCCGCCGTTCGAGGACCTCGTGGCCGAGGTCGAGAAGGCCCGCGCGTTCCTGCCGGAGGCGTCGTGAGGGCTCCTCGGACCACCCAGACGCAGGTCTGGATGCTGCGGATGGTGACCCACCCGGACGGCGTGGAGGCGGGATTCGCGGCGGCGCGGGACGAGGGGCTGCTCCCGCCGGGCGTCGATGATCCCGAGGACCTGGTGGTTCCCGGCGATCGCATGACCGCCTTCGAGCGGCTGCACGTCTACGGCTACGCATACTTCGCGCGGCTGCTCGACATCCTCGAAGACGAGTATCCCGTGGCCTGCGCGCTCATCGGCGACGGGGCGCGGGACCTGTTGAAGCGGTTCCTGGTGGAGCATCCGTCCCGGACGTACACGCTCGGGCGCCTGTCCGTCGGCTTCCCGGACTGGGTCGAGGAGCACGCGGGCGCCTGCGTGAGCGACGTGGCCCGGATCGAGCGGGCGCTCGAGGAGGTGATCGACGCCGTCACCGAGGATCCGCTGGCGCACGAGGCCCTGACGGCGATTCCCATGGAGGACTGGGCGGCGCTCCACCTGCGGCCCTCGGCGTCGATGGTGCTGTTCCCGCTGCGGCACCGGGTGAACGCCGTGATGAACGCCCACAAGCGGGGCGAAGAGCTCGTGCTCCCCTCCCCGTCCCCTGAGCCCTTGTTCGGTTGCGTGCACCGCCAGGGGTTCACGCCCTGGCGCCGCGAGGTGAACGCGGTCCAACACGCGCTGCTCGCGACGCTGCGGGCCGGCGGAACGCTGGGGGACGCGCTGGAGGCCGCGCTGGACGTCGAGGGCGCGGACCCGCAGGCGCTGCTGGGTTCGCTCGGTGACTGGTTCGCCGACTGGATGGGCGACGGACTCTTCGCGGCGATCGACTGACCGACGCAGGCGGAATGGGGAACGGTCTGGCACCGGGTCTCGACTGGAGCCCACGGGCCGCTTCGGGCCTCGCGACGACGGCGCCCTGCGGGGCGCCCCAGGGTGTCGGCGCCGCAGCCGCCAAACCCGCACGGATCCGCGCCCTGGAAGCCTCGCGCCGTTCACGGCAGCGGACCGCACCGATTTGTCGTCTGCGTCACCGACGGGGACGCCCCTCCGGTTGCAGCACAGACACACAACGACCCGTTGGTTTCGCTCGCAAGCTCGCGACCGCTGCGCGGGCCGAGTGTGCACGCCGTGCGGCTGGTCGCACCCGAGAGCAATCGCCTACAGGCCGCTCGCCCGCACCAGGCCCAGCGCAAGATCTTCGAGCCACGTGATCAGCAGCAGCCCCACCAGCAGCACGCCCAGGAACGGCAGCGTCGCCTTGAAGACCTCCGCCACCGGCCGCCGGAAGAACGCCGAGCTGATGAAGAGGTTGATGCCGAAGGGCGGTGTGGCGAAGCCGAGCTCGAGGTTCACCACCATGATGATCCCGAGGTGGACCGGATCCACGCCGTAGGCCAGCGCGATGGGGAGCACCAGCGGCGTCATGACGACGATGGCCGAGAAGATGTCCATCACGCAGCCGACGATGAGCAGCAGGACGTTGAGCGCCAGGAGGAACGCGAAGCGGCTCTCGACCGTGGCCTGGATCGCCGTCGCGGCCGCCTGGGGCACCTGCTCGATCGTCAGCCAGTTCGTCACCGACAGCGCCATGAGCAGGATGATGAGGATGGACCCCACGAGCATCATCGTGTCCACCGTGATGCCCCACAGGTCGGTGATCTTCACCTCCCGGTGGATGGCGACCTCGACGATCACCGCATAGAGCACCGCGAGGATCGAGGCCTCCGTCGCCGTCACGATGCCGCCGTAGATCCCGCCGAGCAGCAGGATCGGGAGCGCCAGCGCGAACGCGCCGTGCCTGCAGGCGGCGAACAGCTCGGCGCCGTCGAACTCCTGGCGGGGAGCCTTCGCCATGAAGCCCCGGATGGAGCAGTAGACGGCGAGCATCCCGATCGTCAGCAGCGCCGGGACCATGCCCGCGACGAACAGCTGCTGGATGTCCGTCTCGCTGACGACGCCGTAGATGATCAGCGGCAGCGAGGGCGGCGCGAGGATCCCGATGGCTCCGCAGGACGTGAGCAGCCCCAGCGAGAACGGCTTGCCGTAGTCCTTCTCGAGCGCCGGTGCGAGCATCCCGCCCACCGCGATGATGGTCACGGCCGAGCTTCCGCTGAGGGCCGCGAAGAACGCACAGGCACCGATGGTCGCGATGGCGAGCCCGCCGGGCAGGAAGCCCAGCAGCGCCTTCATCACCCGCACCAGCCGCTCGCTGATCCCGCCGCGGGTCATGATCGCGCCCGCCAGCGTGAACATCGGGATCGCCACGAACACTGGAGACTCGGTGATCCGCGCCATCTCCAGCACGATGGGCACCGCGCGCTCGGTGAACGTGCCGAAGTCCGTCAGCACCACGAACGAGAGCAGCGCGAGCACGCCGAGCGTGACGAAGAGGGCCTCGCCCAGCAGTCCGAGCAGCAGGAACACGGCGGGCAGCGCGCCGGCGAGTCCGAACTTCCAGTAGAGGAGCCCGCCGAGGAGACCGACCGCCGCGAGCGACGCGCCCACGGTGCGCCACTCGGTCCGCTCGCCGAAGCGCTGGACGTGTACCTCCATCAGTACAGCCGCCCTTCGGCGTCGGGACCCGACAGGTAGTCGAAGTCACCGGACTTCAGCCCCTGGGCGTCCTCGATCGCGAGCAGCCCGAAGCGCCAGGCGATGATCCCCAGGGCGGCGGGGATGATGGTCTTGACGTGCCAGTAGAGGACGCCGAGCGCGGGGCTCTTGTCCGGGTACATGCGCTCCTGGCCGATGTACCACCAGCCCACGTAGGCGATGGCGCCGAGCACGAGCACCCCGAGGATCTCCACCACGAGGTTGAACGCCGCCTTGCCGCGTGGCGACAGCGACCGGTCCAGCAGATCGATGGTGATGTGCCGCCGCTCCGAGGTCGCCAGGGAGGCGCCCAGGAACGCCACCCACATCATCGAGAAGCGGATGAGCTCATCGGCCCAGGGCAGCCCGCCGGCGCCCGCCGTCCGCATGCCGATCTGGACGGTGGACAGCACCACCATCGCGGCGATCGCCGAGACGACGAGGACCTTCTCGACGGCCGCGATCGCGGCGTCGACCCTGCGCAGGACCGCGAGCACTACTCGCCGCGGCGCTTCGCCAGCGCGGCGTACACCTTGTCCAGCAGCGCCTGGGTGAAGGCCCCGCCGTCGACCATGGCCTGGTGCGACGGCCACGCGGCGGCGCGGAACGCCTCGCGCTGGGTCGTATCCCAGGTGCTGACCTTGATGCCGTTCTCGGCGAACCCGACGAGCAGCTCGTCGTCCAGGCCCCGGACCGCCTCGCGCGCGTCCTTCTGGAGCTGCGGCGCGTAGCCCTCGATGAGCGTCTTGAGCTCCGGATCCAGCGAGTCCCAGAACCGCTTGCTGAAGACGACCGCGGCCGGCTGGTAGATGTGGTTGCTGTCCACCCAGGCCTCGGTGTGGGCGAACCACTGGGCTGCCGTGCTGAACACGGGGCTGCCCGAGTACGCGTTGACCATGCCCGTCTGGAGGCCGCCCAGGATCTCGGGCACCGGCAGCGGCGTGGCCGCGACGCCCAGCGCCTTGTACATGGCCAGCTGAACCTCGCTCTCCTGCATCACCACCTTGCAGCTCTGCAGATCGGCCGTGGTGTTGATGGGCTTCGGACCGGCGAAGTCGAGCCAGCCGTTGACGGCCCAGACGAAGAGCTTGAGCCCCTTCTTTTCCATCGCGGCTTCGAGCTCGGGCTTGATGACCTCGTCCATGACGAAGTCGGCCTCGGCGTCGTCCCGGAACAGGAACGGCAGCTCCAGGATCTGGAGCTCCGGCACCACCGTGCTGATCCCGCCCGTGGAGAAGCCCCCTCCGGTCAGCTGGTTGTATCGCATCTTCTGGAGCATGGCCCGCTCGTCACCGAGGGCGCCGTTCAGGAAGACCTTCACCTTGATCTTGCCGCCGCCGTCGGCCTCGACCTTGCTCTTGAAGTCCATCAGGACCTCGGACCAGGGCGTGTCGTCGGGAGCCAGCGTGCCGAAGCGGATCTCGTGCTGGGCGGACGCCGTGGCGGGGATCGACAGCAGCAGCGCGGCGAGCGCGCAGAGGAGGGAGAAGCGCATGGGGGCTCCAGTCAGTCGAAGATGGCGTCGGCCTCGGCCAGCAGCCGGGCTGCGTCGGCCTGGGCCACGAGGTGCTCGAAGTAGTACGTGTCGGTGGGGTCGGGCTGGGCGTCGATCACGCTCTGCAGGAGGCTCGTGAACAGCTCCTTGTCCTGCGTTTCGCGGGCGAAGTAGTCCGCGAACATGACCTTCGTCTCCAGCTGATCCGGGAAGAGGGCGACGGCGCGCTCGAAGTGCAGCTTGCCCTTGTCCACGTCCTTGCCGGCGAAGGGCGGGATCGCGATCCAGTAGGCGCCGAAGAACCGGTGGACTCCCGCGGCGTAGTAGTCCTCCGCGAGCTCGAGGATGCGCAGGTTCGCGGCCTTGACCTTCGGGATGTCGAGAGCGACGCGGAGGATGCCCTTGAGCTCGCCCCACCGCGACCAGTTCGAAGCCGCCCAGAAGGCGGCGGGCGCGTCATCGGCCTCCAGCAGCGACACGGCATCCGGGATCTTCATCCCGTTGTCGATCGCCTCGGCCCACGCGGCGTTGCGCAGGCTCAGGGCCTCCCATCCGCACTCGCGTCCTCGCCAGTAGGTCGCCATCCGCTCCTTCTTCGGGAGGTCGCGGTCGTAGTGGTACGCCTTCCCGTAATAGAGGACCGAGAGTCGGACGAGGATGGCCCACCGATCGACCTCCGGAGGCAGCTCCTCGAGGACCAGCGCCTCCTCGTAGGCCGCGATGGCGGCTTCGGTGCCGTCCTGCGTGTGGCGGGTGTCGAAGTGGGCGTCGGCCTCGGGCAGGCCCGTGGGCACGACCGGCGGCTTGTGGGCTTCGACGCCGGTGACGTCGCCGGAGGTGGCCGGAGCGGTCTTCTTGCCGCAGCCGGGCGCGACGAGGAGCGCCGCGGCGAGGATCGTCATGATCAGGCGGGACACATCAGCCTCCGAACTGGGCGGGGCACTGGCCCTCCGCCTCGCTGGTGGGCTCGTTCACCGGGACCGTGAACGTGCCCGTGAACTCCTCGGACTCGTTGCCCTCCGCGTCCCGCATGGCGAAGCGCCAGGGGAGGTCCGCACCCATGGCGTACTGGCTGCAGCCTAGGTTGATGCGGACGCTGCCGCCGTCGCCCAGGTCGGACTCGATGAAGCCGTCGAGCCAGGGCGTCTGCTCGTTGAGCAGGATGAAGAACTGCGGGTTGTTCAGGTCGCCGTCCACGTCGGTGACGCTGACGTCGAAGGCCAGCTGCAGGCCGCCGGCGACGCCCTCGTCGATGCAGCGCTGCCGGTCGCCCACCCGCTCGCACATGATGACGTTCTGCAGGACGGGCGCCTCGCCGGTGGGACCGTCGACGGCGCTGTCGTCGTCGTCGCCCGTGGGGCAGCCGGCCAGGGGCAGGCACAGGGTGGTCAGGGCCAGGGCGAGGAGCGCGCGCAGCAGGGTCATCGAGGGACTCCGGGGAGGGTCGGGGGAAGTTCGCCCTGGTGCCCGGGGCAGGATTCGAACCAGCAGCTCGGGGATTTTAAGTCCCCTGCCTCTACCAATTGGGCCACCCGGGCAGGGCGCGCGCGAGTGTGTCCAGGGGGCTCGGCCGTGTCAACACAGGCGTGGCGCCGCCTCGGATCCCCCGAGACAGAGGGGACCGGCGGTGGTGCTCGCGCGCCGCCCCAGGCAAGGAGATCCCCGTGATATCGTGGCCCTACAGGCCCGGGCCCGGTTTGACACGGATCCGGGCCGCGGAATAGCATTGGGGCAGACCGGGCGAGTCAGACACGCGCGCGTGAGCCGCCGTGTGCTCCCCAGCGGACGAAGGACCGAATGAGCAAGATCATCGGGATCGACCTGGGGACCACCAACTCCGTCTCCTGCTACATCGAGCACGGAGAGCCCCGCATCATCATCAACGAGGAGGGCGCGCGCCTGACGCCCTCGATCGTCGGGTTCAGCAAGGACGGCGAGCGCTTCGTGGGCGACATCGCCAAGCGCCAGCTGCTGATGTACCCGGAGAACACGATCCACTCCATCAAGCGGTTCATGGGGCGGCGCTTCAGCGAGGTCCGCTCCGACGCCGGCCGCGTGGCCTACAAGCTCATCGATCTCGGCGAGGATCTCGTCGGCATCGAGGTGGGCGGCAAGTCCTACACGCCGCAGCAGGTCTCCGCGTTCATCCTCCAGAAGGTCAAGAAGTCCGCCGAGGACTTCCTGGGCGAGCCCATCGAGAAGGCGGTGGTCACCGTGCCCGCCTACTTCTCGGACCGGCAGCGCCAGGCCACCAAGGACGCCGGCCGCATCGCCGGGCTCGACGTCCTGCGCATCATCAACGAGCCCACCGCGGCGGCGCTCGCGTACACCATCCGGCGCAAGAAGGCGGCCACCATCGCGGTCTTCGACTTCGGCGGCGGCACCTTCGACATCTCGATCCTCGACGTCGACACCGACGTGGCCGAGGTCCGGGCCACCGCGGGCAACAACCACCTCGGCGGCAACGACATCGACAACCGCCTCGTGGACTGGCTCGCGTCCGAGTTCAAGAAGGCCAACGGGCTCGACATCAGCGGCGACCGCATGGTCCGCCAGCGCCTGCTCGAGGCGGCCGAGAAGGCGAAGATGGACCTCTCCACCTCGATGGAGACGGAGATCCACCTGCCGTTCCTGACGGCGGACGAGTCCGGCCCGAAGCACCTTCAGACGGTGCTCACGCGCGCCACCTTCGAGTTCCTCGTCGAGGACCTGCTGAAGAAGTGCATCGACGAGTGCGAGAAGGCGCTGACCGAGAGCAAGCTCGACAGCACCGAGATCCACGAAGTGATCATGGTCGGCGGCAGCTCCCGGATCCCCAAGATCCAGGAGATGGTGAAGCAGCTGTTCGTGGGCTGCCCCCTGAACAAGAGCTTCAACCCCGACGAGGTCGTCGCCGTGGGCGCCGCCGTGCAGGCGGGCATGCTCGGCGGGTCCGTCAAGGACGTCACGCTGCTCGACGTCACCAACTTCAGCCTCGGGATCGAGATCGAGGGGCGCCGCAGCGCGAAGCTCATTCCGAAGGGCAGCACCGTCCCCGTGGTGCGGACCCAGATGGTGTCGACGGTCGTCGACAACCAGAAGACGACGAAGATCCACGTCCTGCAGGGCGAGGAGGAGCTGGCGAAGGACAACATCAGCCTCGGTGAGTTCGAGCTGACGAACATCCAGCCCGCGCCCCGCGGAGTCCCCCGGATCGAGGTGACGTTCACCATCGACACGGACGGCATCGTCAACGTGTCGGCCCGCGACGTGCGCACCGGCGCCCAGCAGGGCATCACGATCCACTCCCCCTCGGGCATGAGCCAGCAGGCGATCGACGCCGCGCGGCAGGAGCTCGAGCAGGCGGAGGAGGCCGAGGAGGTCGGCAAGGAGCTCCAGGACCTGCGGCACAAGGTCGAGAAGCAGCTGTTCGGGCTCGAGAACTTCCTGCGGGACAGCAAGCTCAGCCTCAAGAAGCGGGAGATCTTCGACACGGAGCAGGCCCTGAAGCGCGGCCGCATGGCGCTCGTGAAGAAGGCCGACGCGGACGCCCTGCGCGAGCTCAGCCAGTACCTCGTGAACTACCAGGCGCACCTCAAGCAGCGCGTGGACTCGGCCGACGGCGGCTCCGTCAGCGTGGGGCTCGCCCCCGATTAGATCGCCGCGGCGAGGCTTCTCCTCCCTGATATCGTCCGCGCGCCGAGGGATCCCCCGGCGGAGGCTTCCATGATCCGACTCGCCGTTCTGCTCCTGCTCTCCCTCTTCGCCCTGACCGGCTGCCCCACCGGCGAAGGCGATCTCGCCGACCTCACCTGGGACCCGCCCATCGACGACCGGCGCGCCGGTGAGCTCGACTTCGGCACCGTGGCCGTGGGGACGAACCCGCCGCCGAGCGGGACCATCCAGGTGACCAACAACACCGACGAGCCGTTCACGATGGGCGTCAACTGCAACAACCTGCAGGGCACCCCGTTCAACATCAGCTGCCCCACGGAGGACACCGAGATCCCCGCCGCGGGCAGCGAGGACGCGGCCGGCAACCCGAACAACTTCCTCGCCGTGGGCGGCACCCTGCTGGTGGGCCCGAACGACGTGGGCGAGGTCGAGGCCACCATCACGTTCGACGCGGACAACACGATCTGGACGTTCGCGCTTATCGCCACGGTGACCAACTAGCGTCGTGCCCCTCGACCCCCTCGCGCGCGATCACTTCGATCCCGAGCGCGTCGAGGCCATCGCCGAGGTGGCGGCCCGATCACCGGTCCCCGCGCGGATCGGCAACATCCTCATCGGCAGCTGCTCCTGGACGGACCCGACGCTCGTCAAGTCCGGCCTGTGGTACCCGAAGTCCGCGAACAACGCCGAGAAGCGCCTGCGCTTCTACGCCTCCCAGTTCCCCGTGGTCGAGGTGGACTCGAGCTACTACGCGCTCCCCACCGCGGCGAACGCGGAGCGCTGGGTGGCCCGCACGCCCGATGACTTCGTCTTCGACGTCAAGGCGTTCGGATCGCTGACCGGCCACGACGTGGACCTCCGTCGACTGCCGAAGGCCCTCAAGGAAGTCACGCCGCCCGATCTGCTGAGGAAGGGGCGCGTGCGCGCGAGCAAGCTGCCGCCGTCCCTGCACCGCGCGATGGATCGCTGGTTCGTCGAGGCCCTGGAGCCCCTGCGGGTGGCCGGGAAGCTCGGCTGCGTCCTCCTGCAGTTCCCGCCGTGGATGGTGGCCTCGGATCACAACGTTCGGGCGATCGCGGAGTGCCGGGACCGGCTCGGGGCCCTTCCGCTGGCCGTGGAGTTCCGGCACCAGAGCTGGGTCGCGCCGGACCGCGTCGACCGCACGCTGGACCTGCTGCGCAACCACGGCATGAGCTGGGTCTGCGTCGACGCGCCGGACGGACCGAAGAACGCCATGCCGATGGTCGTGGAGGTCACCAACCCGGCGCTGGCCGTCGTGCGCTTCCACGGACGCAACCGGTTCACCTGGAACAAGCGGGTCGGCACCGCCGCCGAGCGCTTCGACCACCTGTACTCCGCCGCGGAGCTCACCGAGTGGGTCGAGCCGATCCAGGAGCTGGCGGACCAGGCCCAACAGGTGCACGGGCTGATGAACAACTGCACGTACAACGCCGCGCAGCTCAGCGGCTACGGGCTCGCAGCCCTGATCGCGGAGGCGGCTACTCGCTGACCACGCGCCGGACCTCGGCGACCGTGGTGATGCCGGACGCGACGAGCTCCATCCCGTGGGCGATGAGGCTCTTGAAGCCCTGCTCGCGCGCGGCGTCCTCGATGTGCTCGACGCTGGCCTTGTCGCGGATGAGCGTCCGGATCTCCGGCGTGACGATCAGGCACTCGTAGACGCCGGCGCGGCCCCGCAGCCCCGTGTGCATGCACTTGTCGCAGCCGCGTCCGAGCATGAACACGCCGTCCTCGGCGAGGTGTCCGAGGTTGAGCGCCTCGAGGTCCTCCATGGGCGGCGCGGCGGGCTCGGCGCACTGCGAGCAGATCCGCCGGACGAGGCGCTGGGCCAGGATCGCGCGGATGGTGCCGGCCACCAGGAAGGTGTCGACGCCCATCTCTTCGAGCCGCACGAGGGACTCGACGGCGCTGTTCGTGTGCAGCGTGGAGAACACCATGTGGCCGGTCATGGCGGCCTCCATGGCGATCTTCGCCACCTCGAGATCGCGGATCTCGCCGAGGAACAGGATGTCCGGGTCCTGCCGGAGGATGGACCGCATGGCCGCGAGGAAGTCGAGGCCGCTCTTCTTGTCGATCTGCACGTGGATCACGCCCGGCACCGCCGACTCGAACGGATCCTCGATGGTGGTGATGTTCACCTCCACGGAGTTCACCGAGTCGAGGGCCGCGTGCACCGTCGTCGTCTTGCCCGATCCCGTCGGCCCCGTCACGAGGCAGAGCCCCTGGGGCGAGGCGATCTCCTTGAGGAACGGCGTCAGGATCCGCTCCGGGATGCCGATCTTCTTGATGTCGAGGAGCGCGGCCTCCTTCTTCATCAGGCGGATCACGCACTTCTCGCCGTACACCGTGGGCAGCGTGTTCACGCGGAAGTGGACGACGTCGCCCTCGTACATCACCCCGATGTGCCCATCGAGGGGCAGCCGGTTCTTGGAGATGTCCATGTGGGCGATGATCTTGATGCGGGAGATCAGCGCCTTGTGCAGCCGGTGCGGCGGCGTCAGGACGGTGTGCAGCACGCCGTCGATGCGCATGCGCACCCGCAGGAACGCCTCGAACGGCTCGACGTGGATGTCGGAGGCGCCGCGGGTCAGCCCCTCCAGCAGGAGCCAGTTCACCAGCGAGACGATCGGGGGCTTGCTGGCGTCCATCTCCAGCTGGAAGACGTCGTTCTTGTGCTCGCCCTCCTTCGCTGGCTGCTGCTCGCGCAGGAGCTGCTCGGCGAAGACCTCCGGGCCCGCCGCCTCCAGCACCTCTTCGTACGTGGTAACGGCCGCGTAGAAGTCGCGGATCACGCGGCGCAGGACCCGCTCGGGGGCGACCACGGGCCGCACCGTGGGGTAGCCCGTGAGGAACCGGATCTCGTCGAGCAGGCCCAGGTCCGCCGGCGTGGAGCAAGCCACCGTCAGTGCGCGGCCATCGACCCGCACGGGCACGACCTCGAAGCGCTTCACGAAGTCCTCGGGGAGCAGGTCCGCGAGGTTCGGGTCGAACTCCAGCGCGTCGGCCCCGGTGACGCCTTGCTGGCTCGCGAGGAACGCGCTGAGCTCCTCCTCCGCGAGGTGGCCGAGCCGCACGAGGGCGCTGCCCAGGCGATCGCCGTACTCAGCCTGGCTCGCGACGGCTTCGGAGAGCTGGTCGCGCGTGATCTTCCCCGCGAGGACGAGGAGCTGTCCGAGGCGTTGCTTGCTGAGGGTGGTCATGCGAGCCACGGAGGATAGCCAACTGCCCCTCTTTAGGAGACAGAGGACTCAAGAGGTCAGATGAGGCTCCGATGAGGTCCCGTGAACCAGGAGGGTGGAATGGGACCAATTCGCAACACTGAGCACCGCCGCGCCGGATTCACCTTGATCGAGTTGATGATCGTCGTCGCGATCATCGGGATCCTGGCCAGCATCGCGGTGCCCCGCTTCCTCGGCATGCAGCTCCGCGCGAAGCGGTCCGAGGTCTTCGCGAACCTGCAGGGCATCGCCACCGCGCAGAACGCCCACCGCGAGCTCTACGAGACCTACCGCGCCACGGCGTGGAGTCCGACCGGCAACACGCTCGACGGCAGCCCCGATCAGTGGGACCCCACCGCGAACGGGTGGGCGCTGCTCGAGTGGGGCCCGGACGGAGACGTGAACTGCCGGTACCGCGCGCAGCATCGGCGCCGCAACCGCATGGGCGGCTGGGTGCGCATCCAGGCGCGCTGTGACATCGACGACGACAACCGGAACGCGAACTGGTTCATGGACGTCGACCCGCTCGGCCTCGCCGGCTCGAGCCAGCACATGGTGATGCGGCCCAACGCCGTGACCGCGAACCAGAACCGCTTCTAGGGGGACCACCGTGGGGACGAACCTTCAGCACTGGATCCGGACGGTCGCCGGTGAGTCCGACCAGGTCGAGCTCGGGGGCTGGGCGACCGCCAACGGGCTCACGAAGGAGTGGCTCGACCGCGCCCGCAAGGGAGCGAAGGGGCTCACGGGGATCGACGGCGACTGGACCCCCATGAACGTCACGCTGCACAGCGACCAGGAGTCGGTGCTGGCGATCACCATCGCCTGCGGCCTGAAGCAGCGAGAGCTCGCCCGGGCCAAGGACTTCGAGGGCATGCGGGCGCTGCGCGGCGTGGTGAAGGAGGTCGGCCGGGCCTGCAAGCACCACCGCTGGAAGGAAGACCCCAGCCCCGCGACCATCGTGGCCAACACGCTGGAGTCCATGACCCGTCTGGGTGTCGCCGAGGGCCCCGCGCCGGAGGCGTCCGACGACGCAGGCACGAGCACGCCGAGCGTGAAGACCTCGGGCTCGTCCCGCCGGCCGTCCCGCCCGAGCCGGGAGACGCGGGCTCCGAAGCCTCCTTCGGCACCGAAGCGGCCCGTGGCCATCGGCGGGATGCAGATGGGCAAGGGCAAGCCGGCCCAGTGGGCGGTCCTCGGGGTGTTGCTCGTGGCCGGAGGCATCAACGGCGCCATGCTCTACATGGACAGCCGCCCGGTGCCGCCGCCGGACTTCGTGGCCTACGCGGCGGTCATCCCGCAGGCGGAGTCGCAGTGGATGGAGAAGGACCGCTTCATCCTCCAGGTGAACGAGAGTTGGGCCGAGATCGATCCCTTCGAGCGTGAAGACCACCTGGACGACCTGATGATGGCGACCGGCTCCCTGGAGTGGCGACTCATCGAGATCCGGGCCCCGGACGGGCGGCGCTACGCCACCCTGAACGAGGACTGGGACATCATCTGGCACGGGCGGGCCCTCGAGGTCGCCGAAGCCTTCGCATCCGCCGACCACGTCGAACACGAAGACGACGGGCTGGAGTAGACGGTCATGGGTGTCGACGTGCGCACCAGCCACGAGATCGCGATCGACGAGCACCCCGAGCTGAGGGAGCTGTTCGACGACCTCGCCGGCACCACCCTCGACGAGGTCGATGACGAGGGCGACACCCTCGACCGGATGCACGTGGTGTACGACGGCGGGGCGAAGGAGCCGTCGGCGGCCGCGAAGCGCAGGGCCAGCGCGCAGGCGAAGGCGCAGCCGCCCCCGAACCCAGCGAGGAGCGGGAAGCGCGCGGCTCCGGCGCCGTCACGCGTCAGCGGCACGCTCCCCACGCGGGCTCCCCGGCGCGCTCCCCCGCGGCTGCGCGTGATCCTCCCCGTCCTGTTGCTGCTCCTGCTGGGCGGTGGCGTGTCCGTGCTCGCGGACCAGCTCTACGTGGCTCCCGAGGAGCTGGTCGGCGCCGTGCGCGCCGAGCTGCTCGAGGCCGCCTCCAACCGGGACGCAGCGGCGCTGGACGCCCTGATCACCGAGAACGTCTCCCTGTCCGCGGTGGGGCTCGGGATGGTCGACGCGGACGACGAGGCCCTGGCCGAGCTCGTCCCGCTGCTCCTCGAGGCCGAGGTGGTCGCCTTCGATCTGGACGCCGAGGCCCCGGTGTTCCGCGCGGGCGACGCCGAGATGAGCGGCGTGCTCCGTGTGCTGCTTCGCGACGGGCCGGACCGCAAGCGCTTCCGCGCGAGCGTGCACGCGGTGCTGACGCCGCGGGACGGTGGCTTCGTCGTGGACTGGCTCCGCCTCTCCGACGTCCACGAGGGCTGGTTCTAGCGAGCACGCGCCGGACCCGGTTCTTGGGTTCGCGAAGAACTCCGGGGTGAGAGCCACTAGTCTTCGCCCATGCGCCGCCTCCTCGTCCTCGCACTCGTGGTTCCCCTGACCGGCTGCGCGACGTGGTCCTGGCGGGTCCCGAGCCTGCGGTACAGCCCGACCTCCGCGGAGGTCCCGGTGCACACGGACCGCACGATCGCGGACCTGGCGCCCGAGTCCTACGCGATCGGCTCCACCGAGGAAGAAGGGCCCGAGCTCACCTCCGTGTCGGCCCGCATCGCGGCCACCGCCCGGCGGCACGGCGCTCACGCGGTGCTGCTGGGCAAGCAGGAGGCCGTGGTGTCGTCCTGGACCACGGTGCGCAGGGAGTCGGGGGTCGAGCGGCACGAGACGGGCCGACAGGAGACGCTCAACGTCGAGTCTGCGCGGGTGTTCGCCCTGGGGATCGGCTACCGGGCCCCCGCGCGCTGCATCGGCGCGCACCTCGTCTGCGAACCCACCGTGGCGCCGATGGCGGACACGGCCACGTGCCTCGTGCGCGTGCGCGGCTTCGTCCCCGATGGTCCCCTCCTGAGCGCTCGGGTCGAGGAGGGCGAAGGCATCGTGTCCATCGACGGGAACCTGGTGAGCAGCCCGTCGGACGTCTACCAGTGGGTGGATCAGAGCACCGGCCCCGTCACCCTGCAGGTCTCCGGCGAGCTCGGCCAGCGCTCCGTGAAGGTGACGCCCGGGACCTGCGCGGAGCTCTACCCGCGCGCCCAGTGAGATCGTTCTTGGCGTCCAGGAACGCTGAACATATGATCAGACCGTGTCCTCCGTCGCCCTCGATCTGACTGATGAAGCTCCCGCGAACCGGATCAGCGCGCTCCGAGCGCTGCTCAAGCAGAAGTTCCCGGGCACCACCCAGCACGACAAGCCCGACCTCGGCTCCCTCCCCACGGGCGTGCCGGGGATCGACCGCCTGCTCCCCGGAGGGCTGCCGCGCGGGGCGGTGAGCCTGCTCAGCGGCCCCCCGAGCTCGGGCAAGACGGGCGCCGCGCTGCGGGTGGTCGCCAACCTCACCACGGACGGGGGGCAGGTGGCCTGGGTCCACCGGGGCGCGTTCTCTGCCGCCTCGGCGGCGTGGGCTGGAGTCGCGCCGCGCAACCTCCTGCAGGTCCAGGCCGAGAGCAGCTCCGAGGCCCTTCGGTGTGCGGACTTCCTGCTGCGCTGGCAGGCCTTTCACCTCGTCGTGCTCGACTGGGTGGGGCGCGGCGGGCACGGCAGCCGCTGGAGCCGACTGCAGCACCTCGTGACGGACTCGCCCGGCGCGCTCCTCGTCATCGCCCCGTCTCCGGGCCCGGGGGATCCGCTGCGCTTCGTCAGCTCGGTGCACCTGGCCTTCGAGCGCGCACCCGACCGCCCCGCCGAGCAGGTGGTGATCGAGCTCGACAAGACGCGCTACGCCCGCCCGGACGGCCCGGTCCACTCGCTCGTGGCGCACGAAGGGATGAAGGGAGCTCCGTTCACGCTCGACCCGGACCTCCCCGGGCTCGGCCAGCGCTGGCACCAGGAGCTCTGAGCGAGGCCGCTCGGGCCACCGCGCGACAGAACAGGCAGGCCGTTCCCCTGGTTTGGCGCGGTTCGATGAGCTATCCATCCGTGGTTGATGGAGAATCGATCCATGCTGACCCGCTCCACGCTCCTCTCGCTGTGTCTGCTGCTGCTCCTGGCGCCCGGCTGCAACCAGCCGACGGACCCGGTCCGGCTGCCAAACACCGCGCCGATCCTGACGATCCTCGCGCCGCAGGTCGGGCCCGAGGGCGACCCCGTGGTGTACGAACAGGGCGCCGCCATCGTGTTCGAGGTGCGGGCGAGCGATCCCGAAGACGAGCCGAGCGAGCTCGACGTCCGTCCCAGCGCGGAGCGAACAGACGTCGACGCGGACCCGATCCCCCTCGACCCGGTCACGCTCGACACCGACGGCTACGGGCAGTTCCTGATCAACGCGCTCGAGCCCGGCCTGTGGCTCGTGACCGTCACCGCCACGGACAGCGAGGGCGGCTCCGCCCAGGCGAGCGTGCCCATCCAGATCGACTTCTCGAACACCGCCCCCGAGGTCGTCATCACGAGCCCCGCGGACAACGCGGCGTTCATCGCCGGCGACCTCATCACCTTCGCGGCCACGGCGGTGGACGACCGGCCCTTCGACCAGCTGAGCGTCGAGTGGTCCTCGAGCCTGGACGGACTCCTGAACGCCGACCCGCCGCTCGGCTCGGGCCTGATGACCTTCTCTGCGAACGACCTGACAGTGGGAACCCACACCGTCACCGTCGTGCTCATCGACGCATCGGAGGCCGTGGGCCAGGACAGCATCACGGTCACCGTCGATCCGCTCGACCTGCCGCCCACCACGCCCCAGGTGGATGTGATCCCGGACGCGCCGCTCACCGGCGACGACCTGACCTGCCTCGTCACGGTGGCGTCGACCGATCCCGAGGGGCAGTCCGTCACGCTGACCTACACCTGGCTGCGGGACGGGACCCCCGCCGGACTCAGCGGCACCACGCTCGCGGCAGCCGAGACGGCCCGGGGCGAGGAGTGGACCTGCGAGGTCACGGGCAACGACGGCACGCTCGACTCGGCCGTGGGCAGCGACGCGGTGACCATCGGCAACACGCCCGCGACCATCTCCGGCGCGGACCTCAGCCCGGATCCAGGCTACGAGACGTCGGTCATGACGTGCGCCGGACTCACCTGGGCCGACGACGACGGGGACGCCGAGGACTACGTCGTCACCTGGCTCGTCAACGGCTCCGCGATCGCGGCGACGGGCACCACGCTCCTCGGCACCGACTTCGACAAGGGCGACGACGTCCAGTGCGAGCTGACCCCGTTCGACGGCGTCTCCAACGGATCGCCGTCCCTGTCCAACGTGGTCACGATCCAGAACTCCCCGCCGACGCTCCCCGGCGTGCTCCTGACGCCGGAGCCAACGGCCGGCCTCACGGACGACCTCGTCTGCACCTACTCCCCCGCCACGGACGCCGATCCGGCGGACGGGCTGACGTACACCGTGCAGTGGCTGGTGGACGGCGCGCTCCAGGGATCCCTCACCGGGTCCTGGACGGTGTCCTCGCTGCTGACGTCCTGGGGCGAGCAGTGGACGTGCGAGATCGAGGCCAGCGACGGGACCGACACGTCCGGCTGGGCGACGTGGACCACGACCGTGCAGCCCGCCGTGGGCGAGGTCGTGGTGTCCGAGTACCTGGCGGATCCGACGGTGGTCTCGGACGTCGCCGGTGAGTGGATCGAGGTCTACAACCCCGGGACGTCCGCGGTGGATCTGCAGGGCTTCGAGCTGCACGACGACGGCACGGACAGCCACGTCATCCTGTCGTCCGTCGTGATCCCGCCCGGCGGCCAGGTGGTCCTCGGCAACAACGACGACGTCGTGACCAACGGTGGCGTGCTCGTGGACTACCAGTACTCGGGCGTGGAGCTCGGGGACGTGGTCGACGCGATCGTCCTCAGCTTCGACGGCGTCGAGATCGACCGCGTGGACTACAACCACACCGTCCACGCCGGCGGGTTGGTGGGCCGCACCGCGAGCTTCGATCCGGCCGTCGACCTGCCCGACGCGGCCTTGAACGACACGGACACGAACTGGTGCGGATCCAGCGAGCCCATCGACGGGCTCGGCAGCGACTTCGGCACCCCCGGCCTGCCCAACGACGACTGCGACTGCTACGCCTCGGACGCGGACTTCGACGGGTTCGGCACGGACGGAACGTGCCCCTGGCTGGACTGCGACGACGCGGATCCGGCGGTCAACCCCGCGGCGCCCGAGCTCTGCGACGGCATCGACAACAACTGCGCGCTCGGCGTCGACGAGGGCTGCAACGCAGCACCGTCCGTGGCGAGCGCGGACCTGAGCCCGGACCCGGCCTACGAAGGCAGCACCCTCACCTGCACTGGAGTCGGCTGGTTCGACCCGGACGGCGATCCCGAGGGCTACCAGGTCGCATGGACCGTGGCGGGCGTGGTCATCGGCGCCACGGGGTTGACCCTGGACGGCGCGGACTTCGACGAAGGGGACGTGGTCAGCTGCGAGCTGACCCCCTGGGACGGGGTCGACGTCGGCCCCGCGGTCACCTCGAACACGGTCGTCATCTCCAACACCGCGCCCAGCGCGCCGACGGTCACGCTCACGCCGAGTCCAGCGACCATCGCGGACGACCTGGTCTGCGCCTACGGCCCCGGCTCGGACCCGGATCCCTTCGACACGCTGACGTACGAGGTGCGCTGGCGGGTCGACGGCAGCCTGGTCCCGGCGTGGGCGGGCGCGTGGACGCTGCCCTCGGCCCAGACCCAGTGGGGCGACTCCTGGGAGTGCGAGGTGCGCGTGGGCGACGGCACCGACTGGTCCGGCTGGATCCCCGCGGCCAGCGACGTGCTCCCGGAGGCCGGGGACCTCGTGATCTCCGAGTTCCTCGCCGATCCCACCGTGGTCTCCGACGTGGCTGGCGAGTGGGTGGAGATCTACAACCCCTCCCCCACCCCGCGGAACCTGCTCGGGTTCGAGCTGCACGACGACGGCGCCGACAGCCACGTCATCAGCGTCAGCCTCAACGTGCCGGCCTGGGGGTACGTCCTGCTCGCCCGGAACAGCGACTACAGCAGCAACGGCGGCGTCACGGCGGACTACGAGTACAGCAACTTCGTGCTGAGCAACGGCAGCGACGAGGTGGTGCTGAGCTTCGACGGCATCGAGATCGACCGGACGAACTACGCGCTCAACGCCTACCCCGGCGCGTTGGAAGGCACGTCCCGGACGCTCGATCCGGACCTGGGCGCGCCGGACGCCACCGTGAACGACAACCCCGCCAACTGGTGCGGGTCCGCCCAGCCGATCACGAGCCCCGGCAGCGACTTCGGGACCCCGGGGGCGCCCAACGACTCGTGCACCTGCTTCGACTCGGACAACGACGGCGACGGGTACGGCGACGCGGCGGCGTGCGGGGTGGTGGACTGCGACGACAGCAACTCCAACATCAACCCCGCGGCCTTCGACGTCTGCGAGAACGGGATCGACGAGGACTGCTCCTCCGGCGACGCGACCTGCCAGTGCTCGGCCACGGACGGGGACGGCGACGGCTACGGCACGGGCCTGGCCTGCGTCCAGGTCGACTGCAACGACAACGACCCGACCATCAGCCCCGGCGCGACCGAGGTCTGCGACGGCATCGACAACAACTGCAACGTCAGCGTCGACGAGGGGTTCGACCTCGACGGCGACAACTGGACGACCTGCGCCGGCGACTGCAACGACGGAAACGGCAGCGTCTTCCCCGGCAACGCCGAGTACTGCGACGGGGTCGACAACGACTGCGACAACACCGTGGACGAGGGGTACGACATCGACGCCGACGGGTGGACCACCTGCGCCGGCGACTGCAACGACGGCAACGACTGGGTCTACCCGGGCGCCCCGGAGCTGTGCGACAGCACGGACAACGACTGCGACAACAGCGTCGACGAGGGCTACGACAACGACGGCGACAACTGGACCACCTGCGCCGGCGACTGCAACGACAACGCGTCCAACGCCTACCCCGGCGCGTCCGAGACCTGCGACGGCATCGACAACGACTGCGACAACAACATCGATGAGGGCTTCGACGGCGACAACGACGGCTGGACCACCTGCGCCGGCGACTGCAACGACAGCAACGGCAGCGTCTACCCCGGGCGCACCGAGGTCTGTGACGGCATCGACAACAACTGCGCCGGCGGCACCGACGAGGGCTTCGACAACGACAACGACGGTTGGACCACCTGCGCCGGTGACTGCAACGACAGCAACGGCAGCGTCTACCCCGGGCGGGCGGAGGTCTGCGACGGCGTCGACAACAACTGCACCGGCGGCATCGACGAGGGGTTCGACAACGACAACGACGGGTGGACCACCTGCGCCGGCGACTGCAACGACAACAACAGCGGGATCCGGCCCGGCCTGACCGACACGTGCAACGGGGTCGACAACGACTGCGACGGCAGCATCGATGAGAACGCCACGGGCGATGCCTGGGAGAACAACTCGTCGAGCGGCAACGCGGCCTGGATCTCAGGCGACGACACGACCGTCACCATCTACCCGATGTTCCACCTCGCCTCGGACAACGACGACTGGTTCTGGATCGACACGACGGACGACTTCCAGTTCGGGTGCGACACGTTCTCGGTCTCAGCGTCCATGTCGTCCATTCCCAGCGGAACGGACTACGACCTGTACCTCTACAACTCGGGGCTGAGCCTGCTCGACTCGTCGCTCAACTGGGGCAACGCGAGCGAGTCGGTGAGCTGGGGCGTCTCGTGCTTGAGCCCGGGCAACGATGGTGGCGTGTTCTACATCCGGGTCGACCGCTGGTCCGGCTACAACTGCGCGGACACCTACCAGCTGACGGTCAGCAACGGCGGCTAGTCAGGCCCCCCTGGTAGCGTGGTCCGGTGCGTGGGCGGGGCCGAACAGCGCTGATCGTCCTGACGCTGGCGGGCTGCCAGGCAGCCGACGATCCCGTCGACCGCAGCCTCCGCCCCCAGAGCAGCGCGCCCCTGGGGGAAGCCCCGGCTTGGAGCTGGCTGGGGGACCAGGTCAACGCGTTCATGGGGAACACAGTGGCCCGGGCCGGGGATGTCGACGGCGATGGCTACGACGACCTCCTGGTCGGCAGCCAGTGGTACGACAACGGGCAGCTCGATGAAGGAGTCGTGTGGCTCTTTCTGGGCTCTCCGGCCGGCACCGCGGCGGCGCCCACGTGGTTCTCCGAGAGCGACACGACCGACTCCGGCCACGGCTTCAACGCGCGCGGGATCGGAGACGTCAACGGCGACGGGTTCGCTGATGTCGCGGTCCCGGCCCATCGGTGGGACAACGCGGCGGGCGCAGACGTCGGGCGGGTCCAGGTGTTCCTGGGCTCTGCCAGCGGGCTGAGCAGCACTCCGGACTGGTCCGTCGAAGGGACCCAGGCGGGTGAGAACCTCGGCTGGAATGTCGCCGGCGTCGGGGACCTCGACGGTGACGGCACGGGCGACCTGCTGGTGTCGGCGCCCCTGTTCGACGATGGGTTCGTCGACTCGGGCCGGATCGATCTGTACCTGGGGAGCCTCGGAGGCCTGCAGACGACGCCCACCTGGAGTTGGAGCGCCGAGCACGCGGGCGCATCGCTCGGGTACGGCGTAGGGAGCCTCGCCGGCCTCGGCGACGTCGACGGGGACGGGACCCCCGACTTCGCGGTCGGAGCTCCGGGGTGGACCGAGGGGACCTCCACGAACGCCGGACGCGGCCTGGTCTGGTACGGCCTGCCCACCGCCGGGCCAGACACCGAGATCGCCGGGGTCGAGACCGGCTGGGAGCTTGGCTACAGCCTCGCCGGCCCCGGAGACGTGGATGGCGACGGCTTCGCCGACCTGCTGATCGCAGCGCCCATGCCGGGGAACGCCGGGAACGTCCTGGGCGGCACGGCCTCCCTGTACGAGGGCACCTCGGGGGGACTGAACCCCACTCCGGTGTGGACAGCCACCGGCAGCGGCGTCGGCGCGTGCTGCGCCAGCTTCGGGATCGACACGACCCCCCTGGGGGACATCAACGCAGACGGCTTCGCGGACTTCGCGATCGGCGCGGGGCGCTGGGGCGCGGGGCTCCCACTCCGCGGAGCGGCCACTGTGTTCCTGGGGAGCAGCGGGTGGCCGTCGGTGGCGCCCGAGCGCCTCCTGCAGGGGGCGAACGCCGACGACCGACTGGGCTTCCGACTCGCGGGAGCGGGCGACGTGGACGGGGATGGGTTCACAGACCTGGCCGTGACCTCGAACAACTGGGACGGCTCGGGCTCGCTCGTCGACGCCGGTCGGGTCGACCTGTGGCTCGGGGCCGGGGCCGACCTCGACGCCGTGTCCTGGACGCTCTCGGGGAGCGCCCCCCAGGAAGAGCGCGCCCGCTTCTTCGCCGTCGGTGACGTGAACGCTGACGGCCACGCGGACCTCGCCGTGGCCTCACGGCGCGGGACCCAGACCGTCGCGGGCGAAGGCTTCCACGAGCTCTACTACGGGAGCCCCACAGGGCTCTCCACGACGCCGGGCTGGAGCTGGGCCACAGGGGAGGCTGACGCCGAAGCGGGGGGAGTGGCCGTCGGCGACTTCGATGGCGACGGCTTCGACGACCTCGCCGTGGGCTCGGAGGAATACGACGGGGGCGCGACCGACGATGGCGCCGTGTTCATCTTCCCCGGCTCCGCCGTGGGTCCACCGGGGGTCCCGACCCTGATCCTTCAGGAGGGCCAGGCCGGCGCGCGCTACGGAGCCGAGGCCGAGGCCCTGGATGTGAACGGCGACGGGTTCGACGACCTCGTGGTCACCGCCTCGCTCTGGACAGGCGCGTACAGCCTCGAGGGTGCCATGTTCCTATACCTCGGCACGGCGTCCGGGCTGCAGCCGACGTTCTCCTGGATGCTCACCGGAGGCGAGCCCGACGCGCGCCTCTTCCGCGCCGGCTCCACGGGGGACATCGACGGGGATGGCTTCGAGGACCTCCTGGTGGGGGCGGTGGCCGCCAACGGACCGCTGGGAGCCGAAGGGGCGGCGATGCTGTACCCGGGCTCGCCGACGGGCCCACCGGCCACGCCCGCCTGGATCCGATACGGCAGCGCTCCCCAGGACCTCTTCGGATACGCAGTGGGGTCCGCGGGCGACGTCAACGGCGATGGGTACGCGGACGCGGTGGTCAGCTGCCCCAACGCAGGCGGTCCCGCGATCGACGCCGGCTACGCCGAGCTGTTCCTGGGCAGCGCGTCCGGGCTGAGCGCCACCCCCTGGGAGTCTCTCGCGATGGACCCCGCGATCTGGGGCTACGCAGGAGTCGATCTCCGCTTCGGCTACGCGTCCGGCCGCAACGGCGACTACGACGGCGACGGCTTCGCGGATCTCACGGTCGGGGTGGGAGGCTTCACCTCGGGGCAGAACTCCGAAGGGATGGTCGCGATCTACCGGGGCGACGTCGGGGGACCGGACCCGACCGCTGCGCAGTGGATCGAGGGCGGCCAGACCCTGATGTACCTGGGCCACGAGCTCGCGTCCGGAGACGTGGACGGCGACGGGTTCAGCGATCTGTTCGCCATGGGGTGGCTCAGCAGCCAGACCCAGGGGATCCTCCAGCTGCGCCGCGGCAACGGAGGCGGCACCCCGCTGGGCCCGCGCCCCCGCCTGCTCCAGCCCGACGGAGTCACGCCGCTCAGCCTCGGTGGCCTCAGCGAGTCCACCGGCTTCGTCTGGCGCCAGCACGCCCGCTCTCCGTTCGGCCGCACGGCCGGGCGACTCGAGGTCGAGGCGAAACCACACGGCGTGCCGTTCGATGGCACGGGCGTCGTCGTCGGCCCCTGGACCGATCTGGGGACCACGGGCTTGACCCTCGACCTCGCCGTGGACGGCCTCCTGCCGGGCGCAGCCCACCACGTGCGCGGCCGGCTCGCCTTTGACCCCGTTGCGAACCTTCCGCAGGGCGCGACCCGCTGGGTTCCTGTCGACCTGGCGCACCCCCAGGGCGTGCACCTGCGCACCTGGCCCGACAGCGACGGCGACGGCGTCGCGGACACCGCGGACTGCGCGCCAGCGGATCCGTTGATCTACCCAGGGTCCCCCGAGGCCTGCGACGGCATCGACAACGACTGCGACGGCGACACGGACGAAGACTTCGACGCCGACGGCGACACCTATCCGGACAGCGGGAACCCAGCGTGCACCGGGCTGACTGACGTCGACTGCGACGACACGGCGCCGCTGACGTTCCCTGGGGGCATCGAGACCTGCGACGGCGCCGACGAGGACTGTGACGGGGACGTGGACGAGGACTTCGATGCGGACGGCGACGGATACTTCGACGCGGACGACCCGGACTGTGCGACGACCTGGGGCGCGGCGGCCGACTGCGACGACGGCGATCCCGCGATCTCGCCTGCGGGCCTGGAGGTGTGTGACGCCGTGGACGATGACTGCGACGGCTCGGTGGCGGACGCGTTCGGAGACCTCGACGAAGACGACCTGCCCGACTGCGTCGACGCGGACGACGACGGTGACGGTGATCCGGACACGAATGACTGCGCCCCCAATGACCCGCTCGTGTTCGCCGGGGCTGCTGAGGCCTGCGACGCCATCGACTCCGACTGCGACGGATCGCTGATCGACGGGTTCGCGAACCTGGACAGCGACCCCTTGCCCGACTGCGTCGACGAGGACGTCGATGGGGACGGAGATCCGGCCCCGGAGTTCGGCGGGACCGACTGCGACGACGAGAACCCGAACATCGCCGGCGGGGCCACCGAGTTCTGCGACGCGACCGACAGCGACTGCGACGGAGACCTCGTCGACGGATTCTCGGACCTGGACGGCGACGCGGACCCGGACTGCACGGACCTGGACGACGACGGCGACGGACACCCCCCGCCGATCCACGGCGGCGGAGACTGCGACGACACGGACGCTGCGCGCTACCCCGGACAGACCGAGACCTGCAACGGCGTCGACGACGACTGCGACGGCCTCGTCCCCAGCGACGAGCGCGACGATGACGGCGACGGCGTCGAGCCATGCGCGGGGGACTGTGACGACGACGAGCCGAGCGTCGGTCCTGACCTCACTGAGGTCTGCGACGACCTCGACAACGACTGCGACGGGGAGGTCGACGACGGCGTCAGCTCCTTCGACGTGTTCCTCGACGCGGACGAAGATGGCCACGGCAACGGGCAGGCGCCCCACCCCGCGAACCCGGTCTGCGCGATCCCCGCCGGCTATGTGGCGAGCGACGCGGACTGCGACGACGCCGACTTCGCCATCAGCCCCGACGCGGACGAGGTCGGCGGGAACCTGGTAGACGAGGACTGCGACGGCCAGCTGCTCGACCCGCCCGGAGGCGAGGGGGCGGCGGCGCCGGGCGTTGGCTGCTCCTGCTCGTCCGACGGAGGACGGCGGGGCGGAAGAGTGGGCTGGCTCCTCGCTCTCGTGCTGTGGCGGCGACGACGTCTGCGCGGACAGACGGAGGCGTGACCTCGCGGGTCAGCCGGCCATCCAGTCCGGCCACTCGGACTCGAGGTCCGGGAGAACGCGGCGGGCGGGGAAGAAGCGGTAGAGCCCGCCCGTGAGCCCGGCGGTGCTCGCTGCCCAGGCCACCAGGGCACCCTTCCGGGAGATGACCCCGACGACGATGAGCAGCGGGCTCGTGAGGATCGCCGACACCAGCGTCAGCACCGTGTAGCGCTTCGCTTTGCGGCGGTCGTCGAACTCGTCGAGCATCAGCCGCACGTCCTCGTTGGACAGATCGAGCAGGGGCTCGTCCGGGTGCTCCTTGCAGAACCCCTCCGCCGCCGCGCGGATCCCACACACCTCGCAGATGTAGCGACCGACGGCGGACACCGTCGTGCCCTGCTCCGTGGACCCGAGATCGATCTGGCTCATCACCCCTCCTCGAGGGCGGACAGTACACCGCGGACGGAACCGTCCATACTCCCGCCAACCCGGGAGGACCCATGGCGTTCGAGCACGAGAAGCGCACCGCACGACGAATGCTCGCGGCGATCGAGGACGGCGGCACCAGCACCTACGACGCGTGGCAGCTGTTTGCGTACGCCGACCCGACGCTGATCCACTTCATCTTCGCCTGGCTGCGGGCCCACTACCCGTCGAGCAACTCGATGAGTGACGGGGTGCTCGGCCGCCTGGGAGCGCTCTGCACCGCGCACCCGAAGGCGGCGCGCCTCGCCAAGCAGGGCGAGGCGGACTCGCTCGTGGCCTGGTTCGAGGAGGGCCACTCCTACCGGGAGCTGTCCGCCGACGCGTTCATCGATCTGATCGTGGAAAAGCTCGAGTTGCTGCAGGGTTTTGCGGTAGTCGCGCACCTTGCTCTCATTGACGGCGAAATGGCCGTGCCAGAACAACGCCATTTTTTCCTGCAGCGGTGCATCGCTGGCCACCATGCGATCTGCCCACCAGTAGGCCACACGATTGGTTTCCAAAGATGAGGCACGTAGCCAGTAGAAGAACTGATTCACGATGGGCTGTAAGGGCCGATTGCCACCGGCTTTAACCTTGATGCCCAAGGCCTCACCATTCTCACGCGCGAGTTGGGTGGTGGCAGGTCGGCTTGGCGGGAAAGGGTCCAGACCTGGCTCAAAGATGTCAGACTCATCGAAGGCAGGTAGCGAGGCATCGGTTGCGAAGTGAACGAGATGGTTCACTGCGCCAGCGACCCCCATGGCTTCCAGCGCGGCAATTTCCTCAGGCGTGCCGCCAAAGCCCGCCCGCTCCAGAAGATGGGCAGCGGCATCGTAGTTCCATGCGGACTCCGGAATCGCACTTAGATCGTCTTGCCAGTCAGCGGGACCTGACCATTGGGCAGAAGCCAGTCCCGGGAGAGTAAGTGTAAGAGTGATGCAGAGGCCGAGTCTGACGGCGCCACCAAGACATCTCGCCAAAGAGCTATTGAGTAAGGAATTGCAGGTCGTGCCGCTGTTGCTTCGCATCGCTAGAGCCTTCTGATTCTGAAACCTGTGATGTTTCCAGGTTTTTCTTGTTCTGGATTGTCGGTAAGAGGCAGTGCTAGGGGCAGATGCGCAGCATCCTGACGAAATCTGATCAGCTTCTCTTTCTATGACGCAAACTATGATGCAAAAGACGCATAAGACACAGGATTCGTACGCCTGTAGAAGCCACTCTTGAAGGACCCACATTGCCCCGGCATCGATTCCGATGCCTACCAAAGTCGCCCCCTGTAGCGGACTCCGGCTATTCTTATTACTGTAATTACTGTCGTTGCTGCAGTTGCTACCGTTGTTATAGCAGGGTGAATGAATAACCTACAGCAGATTAATCCAAACTGAACGGAAACTGAATATTCGCCCAGTGGTCAAGTCTCGACGCTAGTCTATAGATGGTGCGTGGATCAGATCTGTCTCAGGAACAACTACCGCTACCCAGCACGCAGAATTTTGCACAGTGGGGGTGATTGAGCTTGATGGGCTGCCAGGATTCGCGAAGCGTGCGCCCCATATTGAAGCGCTGATCATAGGGTAGCAGGGTGCAGGCCTGCACAGAGAGGTGCTCGTCGCCCTTGTGCTTGACCACCATGCGCGAGCTGGCGCACATGACGGTGTCAGGGCTCTTGTCGAGGATGCCCCAGCAGGCGGTGGTGATTTCCGGCACGTCGGCTTCAGTGTCCATCTCGGGAAACAACACCAGATCATCGGTATCTTGCGCATCAAGATTGATGGCCTCGTTTGCGAACAGTTCGGCGTAACCTGCACGCATGGCGCTCTCGTCTTCGCCCCAGAAGGTACGACCGGCAACGCAAAAGGCGAAGTCATTATCCGACAGCCACTTGAGTCCTTTGATAGCTGGCTTCCAGGAACGCTTGCCGCGCTCTTCAGCGTGGCGGGATTCGAGATAGTGATCCAGCGAGACTCTTAGAGTCAGTTTGCCCGGATAATTCTCGTTGAGTACGATCAAGGCATCTGCTGCGCGCAGCATGGTGTTCATGGCATTGGTCAGCACCAGGACTTCGAAACCCTTCTCAAGACAGGCTTCGATAATTTCCACCATGTCTGGATTAAGAAATGGCTCGCCGCCGGTGAAGCCTATCTCCCGAGTGTTGAAGTTTTCCGTTTCGATTTCCTCCAGCAAGCGACGAACTTCATCGCTGCTGATATAGACGAGGCGATCGTTGGTGGGAGTCGATTCGATATAGCAGTGCTCGCATGAGAGATTGCAGAGACTGCCGGTGTTGATCCACAGCGTTTCCAGATCCACAGGCGCTACTGACGCACGTTGTTCGCCTTTGGCGGTGATGTTCGGATCGGAAAACTTTTTACTGGGTAGTTCCAGCAGGGGTATGGGTTTGTTCATTCGTGCGTCACTGTCATACAAACCACAATCATACCGTGGGTATGAGTGGATTGAAAAATCTCGAAAGTCTGATCTCATAAGGACATGGATGGGGCCTAAAAACTTTCAGCAACAATACGCGCTCGAAGTGTTTACTCAAGGCAGACCCCGCGCTACAGTCCTTGCAGGTAGGATTTAAGGGGACACTGATAACTTAGTAACTTAAGCACGCAATAAATCGTGAATTTGTAGGGCAGTGATTGCCTAAGTTACTAAGTTATCAGTCTCCTCTGGCCATCTTTCCTTACCATCAAACCATTACACACTATCGAGGCCAGGGAAATGATCAGAAAAACAAGGCTCAGCAGTCCACTCACTTTCTTGTTCGGCTCGCTGTTACTCAATGCAGCCATCGCGCAGGATTTCGACAACATCGAAATCACGGCGACTCCTGTGCGCGACAATATTTACATGCTGCAAGGTAGCGGCGGTAATATTGGTGTCTCAATCGGTGAAGACGGCACCATGATCGTCGACGATCAGTTTGCACCGCTGACGGACAAGATTGCTCAGGCGATAGAAGACATCGGTGGGCAGCCAGTAAGCTTCGTGGTTAACACTCACTTTCATTATGATCACACCGACGGCAACGAAAACTTCGGTCGCGCGGGTGCTTATATTGTTGCGCAAGACAACGCGCGTCGCCGCATGGAGACAACCCAGGTGTTGACCAGTGGCAGAGTACAAGAGGCTTACGATCCTGTTGGCCTGCCTACTATCACCTTCTTCGATGAAATGCGTTTCTATTTCAATGGACAGACTGTCGACCTGGTGAACACCGGTGACGGCCACACCGATGGCGATGCGCAAGTGTATTTCCGCGAAGCTAATGTGGTGCACACAGGTGATATGTTCGTGCGCTATGGTCTGCCCTTCATCGATGTCGACAATGGCGGCTCACTGGATGGCATGATCGATGCGATCAGCAATCTGGCTGCACTTATAAACGGCAACACCATTATTATTCCAGGTCATGGACAACTCTCGGATCGACAAGACTTGTTGGAGTATCGTGAGATGTTGGTAGAGATTCGCGGAGGACTGGTACGTGCCAAGTTGCAAGGCTTGAGCAATGAAGAAATGCTGGCCACTTCACCTGCCACAGATTTCGCGCCTAACAATGACAATACCAACACCTGGCTGACCCGGGCTTATCGGGAGTATTTGGATTAGAAAGTCTGAGAAAGTCAGATTGTTCAATCATCTCGTTGAAGAATTCGCAGGGGGTTGATTGCAGAGTCAATTGGAGAGTTAGATGGAGAGCTAGATGGAAAATTCATTGCAACAAGAAATCCTTCACATCAATTCTGTAAAGCACATAGAGAAGTTCAAGCTTTGGGTGGCTTTTGATGACGGCACCGAAGGACAAGTAGACCTTGCTGGCTATCTTTCGGGTTCGGTGTTCGAACCGCTAAAAGACGAATCGTTCTTCTCGAAAGTGTATATTGATGAGGAACTGGAGACGGTCGCGTGGCCGAACGGTGCTGATCTGGCCCCTGAATTTGTGAAAGATCTGCAACAGTGCCAGTGCTGAGGCTGGGATTTACGCGGCATTCAGATTGACCTTTCGTACTCTTCCAAGCTTGGTGCTTTTGCGTGTCAACCAAAGATCATAGGCATATTGCATGGCTAGCCAACTCTCGGCCGAGCGTCCCAGTGCTTTCGAAAGCCGCAGTGCCATCTCCGGACTGATTCCACTTTGCTGTTTAAGGATTCTGTTGAGAGTCGATGCAGCAACATCCAACTGCCGCGCCAAATATCGGCAGCTGAGCTGGTAAGGATCCATATAGGTAGCCACGATGAATTCTCCTGGATGAGGAGGGTTGTGCATACTCATTAGTGGTAGTCCTCATAGTCGAGATCAAAGACGTTCCGTTCTTTGAATTCGAAGGTTAATCTCCAGTTCCCGCTGACTGAAATTGCCCAAATATTCCGCCTGTTCCCTTTCAAGCGATGTAAGCGGTATCCGGGAATGTCCATATCGTTCAGGTATTGAGCGCTGTCTAGTGCGGCCAGCTGCATGCGCAGCTTGTTAGCATGAGATGTCTGAATTCCAGTAGTACTGCCTTTGAGGAAGAATTCCTTCAGACCTTTGTGCTTGAACGACTTTATCACTTTCAGTACATAGCTAGTGTAGCGCGTTGCGCAACGGTGTCAATGAGATAGGTTGAACCACTACAGTCACTATAGATGAGATGCGTGAGATCGCTGAGAATTTTGGGAAACTGGGGCAAGAGAGTCACCCCGACCAGCACTGTTCCCGCAGATTTGGACTCCGGTGCTTATGCCTTCACCGGAGTCGACACACTCGGTTTCACGATCCAGTCTACTGAATCAGCATTCTGAATCAGACTCCTGAAACCGGCCGAGGTGACTCAGTGTCTAGCTTAGGGGCTTTCTCAGCCTGCGGAAAACGGTTTATTTCAATGCGAATCATCGGATTTTCCGATGCTGTTTCTGCCTGCTTACTTCAAAAACTGCTAAATACTTTTCCAAAACAGGTCGAATGAATTACTGAGGCCGGGTAATCCTCAGCCTCTTGTAAATCTAGCTTTGCAGTAGGGCGCTGGCCTGTCGCTTTAGCTTGTATGGACTTGCCAGTCGCCCTTGTCTCTTCGATCACCGATGAATAGTGATCACTTGGAGACAGTCGCGAGGAGGTGTTCATGCAGTTCGATACAGAGCAGGTTCCGGTAACTGAGACTTCGCTGTCCAACTATTTTTGCGGGCGGCTACGAACCTACGCGGAACGATTCAATCCTCCTCCCCATGAAGATACCTGCTGGTATCTCGGTAATCTCCTGGACCGGCTTGGTCGTGCCGATCAAGTCTTTAGCTATCAAGATGGGCATATGACTATTCGCCCGCTGGCATTGTTGTATGGTGATGCGGTGGAGGCGCGCAATGAACGTGAGCGCTGCCTGTTGCTTCAGCATCTGGGTGACATGGCACTATTCTTTGGAGCACTATTTCCACAACGCTGGGCACGCCATGGCATCAAGCAGGACTACTTCATAGGTATGGGTGGCAGTGCCTACGATTACCTGGCAGACAATGCAGTGAGCAATCGGCACATTTTTTCCGAACTCGCCAGCACCTTCACGCGCATGTTGGAGATGGTGGCCAATGCCTGTTCACGCACGCAGCAACTTGGCGCAGAAGAAATCCTTGGCTTGTATCAGCGCTGGTTGCACAACAAGGATCCCATGGTGGCCGCGCAGTTGCGCACGTTGGGGATCGAAGTCAGTAATAGTGATAGATTGCAGTAGCCAAGCCTGCACTTAGCGGCGCTGGAAATCGGCAATCGCGGCGAGAAAGCCGGCGCCGTAGCGATCCAGCTTGTTGGCACCGACGCCACTGATCTCGGCGAACTCCTCGAGAGTAACTGGTTTGAGCAGCGCCATTTCCTGTAGTGTGCTGTCGTGAAAGATCATGTAAGGCGGCACACCAAGATCATCCGCATATTGCTTGCGACAGGCACGCAAGGCTTCGAACAAATCCATCTCGGCATCGTTGGCCAGTTCCACCTTGGGCTTGCGTGCCTTGCTGATTTTAAGCTTGTTGTCCTTGCGTAACTCGATAGTCTCGTCGCCTCGTAACAGAGCGCGGCATTTCTCTTCAAGGCGCAGGGCGCCATAGCGCTCCATATCCACGCTCATATAGCCTCGGGCAACGAGTTGCCGAAACACCGAGCGCCACTGATTGTTGTCCAACTCATCGCCAATGCCGTACACGGGCAGCTTCTGATGATCGAACTGAAAGATCTTGTCATTGTTAGCACCGCGCAAAACGTCGATGACATGATTTACACCGAAGCGCTGGTCGGTGCGCCACACAGCACTCAACGCCTTGCGCGCTGCTTCGGTCCCATCCCATGTTTCCGGCGCCTGAAGACAGGTGTCGCAGTTGCCACAGGGGCTCTCTAACTCATCACCGAAATAAGCGAGCAGGGCCTGACGGCGGCAGGAGGTGATTTCACACAGACCGAGCATGGCATTGAGTCGTTGTTGTTCGGCGCGCATGTGCTCTTCGCTGCCCTGGGAGCCTTCCATGAGCTGCCTGAGCTTGATGACATCTTGTAAACCATAGACCAGCCAGGCATCGGCAGGCAGGCCATCGCGACCGGCACGGCCGGTTTCCTGGTAATAGGACTCGACGGTCTTAGGTAGATCCAGATGTGCAACGAAACGCACGTCAGGCTTATCGATGCCCATGCCAAAGGCGATGGTGGCGACAATGATCACGCCCTCTTCGCGAAGAAAGCGTCGTTGGTGATAAGCGCGGATTTCGGCATCCATGCCCGCGTGATAGGGCAGTGCATCGAAACCCTGATCGCTGAGCCAGGTGGCGATCTCTTCGGTTTTCTTGCGCGACAGGCAATAGACGATTCCCGCATCGTGGGGATGTTCGTCTTTTAAAAAACGCAGCAGCTGTTGCTTGCCGTTCTGTTTCAAGCCGATGCGATAGCGGATATTGGGTCGGTCAAATCCGGCGATGAATTGTTCGGCTTCGTCCAGTTGCAGGCGAGTGATGATTTCCTGGCGCGTACGCGCATCGGCGGTCGCGGTTAGCGCGATGCGCGGAATATCGGGGAACAATTCGTGAAGCAGACTGAGCTGCAAATAGTCTGCCCGAAAATCGTGGCCCCATTGCGAGACGCAGTGTGCTTCGTCAATCGCGAACAGGGCGATGGGAATCTTTTGCAACAGACTTAATGTGCGTGCCTGGATCAGTCGCTCCGGTGCGATATAGAGCAGATCGATCTCGTCGCGTTGCAACGCAGCTTCGATGCGTTGCACTTCGTCAATGCTAAGAGTTGAGTTCAGGAATTTCGCACGCACACCCGCCAGGCGCAGGGCGCTCACTTGATCCTGCATCAAGGCAATCAAAGGCGAGACGACGATGCCACAGCCGGCACGGGCGATAGCAGGGATCTGATAACAGAGCGACTTGCCGCCCCCAGTGGGCATGAGTACGAGGGCGTCACCACCCGCCATCAACGTAGCAATGATATCGCCCTGCAACGGGCGAAACTCGCTGAAGCCGAATATTTGTTGAAGTGTGTCGGTGGCTGCTTGCATGGGGTGTGCATTATAGCTTCTGAGAGCAATGCGTGCTTAGTTCTGTGCGGAATAAGGTGGCTGCAGGCCGCGCCAGCAGGGTCTTTCCAGATTACTAGTCGAACACTGTGGTGAATTGTCGAATCGATAACCCGGTCACACAAAAGAGCGCACTAATCACCCTGTGTGCGGTCACTATCACAGTTTTCAGCAGATCGCTGCTTACACTGAAAAATAGCTTCTATTATCTAAATAGGAAATAGGTTTCCGGTAGTTCAGAGTCCCTTTGAAAAGAAACCGACCATATTCATTAATTGAATAACAACAATAAAAAACCGGACAAAGTACAGATTAAAGGTTCGCAAGTGAATTCACGCCATCCAATTTTCTCATCGCGCTCAACCGCTTTCCGATCTCGGGTAGTTGCACTGCTCCTGAGTTTCACTCTCGCATTCTCGCCAGTCCTGGTACAGGGCCAGTCAGTCGCTGCAGATGACACCGCGCTTGCAGGTCGAGTCATTCTGGTGCGTGGTGATGTGGAGGCAATCGATATCCGTGGGGGTAGCAGAGCCCTTCGACGCGGTGCGCAAGTTTTCGTGGGTGACACGATTGTCACGTCAGCAAGTAGCGCAACCCAGATTCGGATGGTAGACGATGCACTGATCGCCTTAAAAGAAGCAACAGAATTTGCCATTGTTGCTTATCAGTATGAGCAGGATCCTGTCTCCGATTCCTCCGTGATTGAACTGGTACAAGGTGGTTTCA
>ENA-OWNT01000896-OWNT01000896.1-seawater-metagenome-genome-assembly--contig:-NODE-896-length-49235-cov-9.332865_pt1 | contig 49235 bp, 34 predicted proteins | sample MGYA00238136_ERZ651165 | MGnify/ENA primary metagenome ERZ651165 (study PRJEB26861, sample SAMN08777766) | seawater metagenome | isolation source: coastal seawater | place: USA: Florida | collected... | reverse complement strand
CGATCCCACTCCTCAGTCGACAGGCCACCCGCAGGATCGTCAAGGCTCTTCAGCAGACGGAGCGCGATCTCGGCGCGCTCCTCGCGCGGACGGGCCAGGACTGCGGCCAGGAGTTCTGCTTCACTCATGGACCGATCCTACGTCCGCCACGTGCCCCGCTCCAGTCCCGCGAACGATCACCCGCGGGTGCAGCCCTCATCCTTCCGGTGCAGCCGGACCCACGTGGAACTGCGGTCCAGCGTACGGCGCGACCCTTGGAGTCCCCCTCGCTCCCCATCAGACTGACGCGAGTGCCCGACACCTACGCCAGCGCCGTCCAGATCCTCCGACTCGTCGGGCGCGTCCAGGCCTCACGCGGGCTGCCCGTCGCGGTGAACACGCTCGCCGACCACTTTGGCGTGCACCGCAGGACGATTCTGCGGTGGGTCGATGCCCTCGGACGCGCGTGGCCGGACGAGCCGCCGATCGTCCGGGAGCACCGGGACGGCCGGGCGTGGCTTCGCGCTCCGACCGAGCGCTCCACGCTGCCCCAGACCGTGTTCCAGCTCGCCGCCGTACGCCTGGCGCTGCGCCACCTCGAGGTCCAAGGCGAGTCGGTCATCACCGACAGCGCCACAGACGTCCTGGACGCCATGCGGGCCGAGCTCCCGTCGCCATCGCTGGCGCGCCGGGTCGAGCGCGCGTTCCACTACGTCGCGTTCGCGCCCAAGCGCTACGAGGACAAGGACGAGGTCCTGGATCCGCTCTTGCGCGCCGCGTTGTTCAGCCGGCGCGTGCGGCTGCGCTATCGCCCCCTCCGCGGTGGGCAGACGACGCACGTTCTGGAGCCCTACACGCTCGTCGCGTTCCGCGATGGGCTCTACGTGGTGGGGCGCCGGATCGGATCGCACGAGGGACTTCGGACCTTCGCCGTGGACCGGATCGCGGAGCTGACGCTCGAGGACGCGCGATTCGACGTCCCGGACGACTACGACGTGCGCGACGCCGTGGGCGCCATGGGGATGTTCGCCCCGGACACGCTATCCGCTGCCGTCTGCGTCGCGTTCGACCGGGAGGTGGGTCGGGGGCTCCAGGAGAGACAACTGCCGGGCGGCGCGACCTGGACCGAGCGACCCGACGGCCGGCTGCAGCTGGACCTCGATATCCAGATCACGCCCGAGATCGGGTCGTGGCTGCTCAGCTTCGGAGCGACCGCAGAGGTGTTGGGGCCGCCGGAGCTCCGAGATCAGCTTCGAGAGGAGCTCCGCGCGGCGGCTCGGCGCTATCGCTGAGCGACCGGGGCGCGATCGGCGCCTGCGCGAGGAGATGGGGCAGCTCCTCGTCGAGCGCGCCGAACCCACGCCCGCTCAGCCTGGCGGCCAGCTCCTTCAGGTAGGCGCCAGGCAAGCCCGCCGATCGCCGGACGAGCTCGGCGGGCGGCTCGGCGCCCAGGTAGTGACGCAGGATCGCCCGCCGCTGCGCCTCCCCGGGCGGCCCGATGGTCACGATCTCATCGATGCGGCCCGGGCGCATGCCGGCTCTGTAGAGCTGGCCCGGCGCGCACCCGTCCGTGGGCTCACCCGGCGTGAGCATCTCCGTCAGCACGACGGTGATCGCCGGATCACGGAGCGCCTCGAGCAGGACGAGCAGCATCCGACCGTGGGCGTCGAACTCCACGTCGTCGAGCAGAAGCACGGCGGGACGAACCAGCTCGACGATCTCCAGGAGCGCAGACACGCTCACCTGGTCCAGGAAGCTGCCCGGGATCTGGAGCAGGCGCGCGTCCGGCCCGCGCAGCGCGGAGACGACACGCCGCGCGACGCACGACTTCCCGACCCCGGTGGGCCCACGCAGGAGGATGGTCGTCGCCCCGCCGCGGGCGCGCACCCGAGCCACCACCCGGTCGACGACGTCGTCCCCCACGATGTCACCCGGAGGCGGCGACCGCTCGAACTGAACGTACTCGACGCTCCCGCGCCACCGCCCCGAGACCGCCACCGCGTGCCTCAGCTGAAGCGCCGGGCCACGACGCCAGACGACCTCCCGGAGGAGCCGTCCGAGCCCCTCGAGCCCGTCCGGACGCTCCGTCACGAACAGGTCGGGGCTGTGCTCGGGCCACCGAACCATCCCGACGCCCTCGTCCGGCCAGTGGAAGCAGACCTCGCCGTCCGCGGCGACCGGGCCGAGCCGGCGCGCAGTCCCCGTCCGTTGGCCCAGGAGGCGTCCCCACACGCGCTCGAGGACGAGCGGCGCGGCGCGGAGGCCGTGTCGATGCAGCCGCTCGGCCGGCTCCAGGGGCGGATCCATCCGGTCCAGCAGGCTCTCGGCGACGGACATCGCCGTCACGATTCGACCGAGCGCGCCCCCCTCCCGAAAGCGCCACGCGATGTCGAGGACCTCGCGAACAAGCGCGAGACGCGGTCGCAGCTGGCGTGTCTCGTTCGCCCAACGGACTCCCCTCTTCGTTCCTCGCATCTCGCGTTCCTCCCGTCGTCCGCCGTTCGTTCGGACGCGGACAGCATCGGCGAGGAGGTGGACACGTCCTGTCCAGCGGCCGGGGCCTGTTCGGAGCGCCCATGACGGCGGGAGGCGCTTGCCGTAGCGTACGGCTGAACGCACCTTCGGTTGTACATAGGAGATCACATGTCAAAGTTCTCGATCAACCTCGAGTCCGACATCAAGCCGGTGTCGGACTTTCGCGCGAACACGGCGGCCATCCTCCAGCAGGTGCGGGACTCGGGGCGCCCCGTCGTGCTGACCCAGCGAGGCCGTGGGGCGGCCGTCCTCGTGGACGTCGCTGTGTTTCAGAGCCTCGTCGACGAACTCGACGAGCTGCGCGAGGTGCACTCCGGACTCGCGGACGTCGCCGCCGGTCGCGTGACCGGGAACGAAGACGCGCGGCAGAAGCTCCTCAACCGGTTCGGATAGGTGCCGCTCGAGGTCGTCTGGGCCGACCGCGCCCTCGACAAGCTGAGCGCAATCCTCGAACGGATCGCAGGGGACCGGCCGACCGTGGCCACACAGGTCATCGACCGCCGGTTCGACCGTGCAGCCACGCTCGCGACGCATCCGAACTTGGGGCGTCCGTACGAGCCGGTCCGGGACGCGGCCTGCGCCAGCTCATCGAAGGGCGGTACCGCCTGATCGACCGAGTCGATCTGGAGCACCACCAGGTGCAGATCATGGCCGTCCGGCACGAGCGTGAACCGCAGCTGGCTGTAGAGGAGCTGCACGAACACGCCTTCTGACGGGCACAGGCTCCGACGCATGGGCGGGAGGTGGACACGTCCTGTCCATGGCCGGCCGTACACTCGTGCATATGGAGTGGCACGAACGAGTTCACGCATCGGTCCTCGCCCGACGTGTGCCGCGGGATGACGTCGCCGTCGGGGCGGTCTACCGAATCCACGCCCGCAACGGCGGGGTCGGTGTCGCGGTGTTCGACGAAAAGCGCGGGATGCTCGGCTACCGGCTCCGGCGGGAGAAGCTCGGCGAGGTCTTCCTGTTCACCGAGTGGGACTGGGCGGACTCGGAGACGTTCGGCACGGCGATCCCGCTCGAGCGCCTGGACGCCGTGGCGCCGGACGGCGACGACGCGCTGCTAGCGTGGCTGGGCGATCTTGAGGCAGCCCACGCAGACAGCCGACAGGCGGTGTGGGACGAGATCATGGCCGCGATGCTCGAACCAGGGCGCGCGGCGAAGGGGGGATCGAAGTGACCGACTTGAGCCCGTTGACCACGATCAACAGCCTCTACCTGCGGGACCTCCCGCCGGGCATCCAGGCGAGTCTCACGAGCGAGGGGGAGGTCAAGCCCACCGGCCAGGGTGCGATGGAGGGACACGCCGATGGATACGTCTACGTGGTCTCTGCCCGGGGGTGGTCGATCCCCCGTGCTGTGGGCCACTCGACGATCCTCTACGTCGGCCAAAGCTCGGACAAGACACGGGTCAAGGGACTCGCTAGCAAGACGAGTCCGCACAGCGCGTGTGCTGCGCTGCAACGCTTGCACTGGGCGCTCAGGCCTGGCGGCGAGAAGCCGCTCGACGTCTGGGTCCACGTGGTCAAGACCAAGACGCCAATCGTCCACGAGTGCCTCGCGCTCAACAGGATCGTCTTGGAGCACGGGGAGATGCCGCCGGCGAACTCCCGCTGGGAGCGCTGGCTCTCGACGCGGGTCGTTCAGCACCTCGCCACAGGGCAAGGAAACGATAATCCGCCGTTCTGGACTACGGGGCCCCACTTCGAAGGCGACCACGACGCGTCGAAGCCGGCCGCATGGTCCACGTGGTTCCATGTCTACACGCAGAGCCCCGGTCCAAAGGGCGGCGAGGACGCCGACTGGATCGGCGCAGTCGGCTGGGCATGGACGAGCTCGAAGGCGAAGCTCCGCGGGAAGCTCCTGCTGGCGGCAAACGAAGGTGCAGATCTGCAGTCCCTGGGCAACGCCGACGAGCTCATGGAGAAGGGGCTCGCAAAACAACTGTGGGGAGCCGACGGCGCCGGGTGCGAGGTGTTTGTCCTCCCGGACGAGACAGGTGTCCTTGGGTGGGAGCAGCACCACGACAAGGAGGTGATAAAGGCCGTTCTCGAGAAGCTGTTCGGCAGCGAGGATCCGCTCAGGTCCCGGATTCAGGCCTTCTTCAGAAGCGAAGCGAAACGAGGCCGCGAGTCCGACAAGACAGACGGATGACCGGGGGAATGACGAGGACGCCGACTCGATGGACAGCCTTGCTGGCGTGGACGCTGTTCGTCAGCGCCTGTGGCGGGGCATCGCTCCCCGACTTCGACGGCGACGGCGTCCCGGACAACAGCGACTGCGCTCCCGCCGACACGGCGACCTACCGCACCGCGCCCGACCCCTGGGGCGACGGCCTCGACACCAACTGCGACGGGGTGGACGGCCGCGACACCGATCGCGACGGGTTCCCGGTGGGTGGCCCCGACGGTGCCCCACAGGGCTCGGCCGACTGCAACGACGGGGACAGCGGCGTCTTCCCCGGGGCGACGGACGTCCCCGACAACGGCATCGATGAGGATTGCGTCGGCGGGGACCTCCGATGTGATGCAGACACCGATTCACTGGTCATCGACCACCCACTCTGCGTGGGAACCATCGACTGCGACGACACCGAGCCGGACTGCGGCACGTCTCCCGACTGCAACGACAAGGACGGCGACGGTCTCCGACCCTGTGACGGGGACTGCGACGACCGGAGCGCGGCAATCCGCCCGGGAAACCCCGAGCCCGACGTGTGCGACGGGGTAGACACCGACTGCCTCGCACCCGAGGACGAGTACGACGACGACGGCGACGGCGCGCTGAACTGCGCCGACTGCGCGCCGGAGGACCCGACGCGGCATCCCGGCGCGCCCGAGCTGTGCAACGGGCTCGATGACGACTGCGACGGCGCCGTCCCCGACGACGAGGCGGACGCCGACGCGGACGGAGACCTCGCCTGCACCGACTGCCAGGACCAGGATCCGCTGGTGCACTCGCTCGACCTCGACGGGGACACCGTGAGCAGCTGCGACGGGGACTGCGACGACGCCGATGCTCAGCGCCGCCCTGGCCTCGCCGACCCGTTCGCAGACGGAGTCGACCAGAACTGCGACTTCGCGGACGGTGTGGACGGGGACGGCGACGGCCTCGCGCAGCAATTCGAGGACTGCGACGACACCGACGCCGCGTGCGGCCCCTCGGCCGACTGCGAGGACAGTGACGGCGACGGGTTCCGGATCTGCGACGGGGACTGCGAGGACGAGATCGCCACCGTCAACCCGGGCGCACCCGTCGAGACATGCGACGGCTTCGACACCGACTGCGACGGGCTCGTTCCGCCAGGCGAGATGGACGCGGACGCGGACGGGGACCCGGCCTGCTCGGATTGCGACGACACCGACGCGACGCTGACGACGCTCGACGCGGACGCGGACGGAGAGACATCCTGCACGACGGACTGCGACGACAGCGACGCAACGCTGACGACGGTCGACTTCGACGCGGACGGGATCAGCTCCTGCGACGGCGACTGCCTGGACATCAACCCCGCCGTGAACCCCGCCCTACCCGAAGCGTGCGACGGGCAGGACACGGACTGCGACGGCACGATCCCGGCGGACGAGGCGGATGGCGACGGCGACGGGTTCATCGCGTGCGCAGACTGCGACGATGCGCTGGCCACGACGTTTCCGGGGGCCACCGAGCTGTGCGACGGCCTCGACCAGGACTGCGATGTCGCGATCCCAGCCGACGAGTTGGACGGAGACGGCGACGGCTATGTCGCGTGCGCGCCCTGGGTCGGTGTCGTGTCCGGAGTGCTCGGCGGCGGCGACTGCAACGACAACGAGACCATCACCTGGCCCGGCGCGCCGGAGCAGTGTGACGTCATCGACAACGACTGCGACGGCGCGATCGACGAGGGCGTCGGCACGGACGGTGACGGAGACGGCTGGTTCCCCTGCCAGGGGGACTGCAACGACCTCGACGCTGCGATCTATCCCTTCAACCTGGTCGACGCGACCCCGACGGGACGTGTGGACGGCGTCGACATGAACTGCGACGGACAGGACGAGTTCGTCGTGACCGGCTTTTCCACCACGATCACTGGCTCCCGCGGATTCGGCGCTGTCGTGTCGGCCAGCGCGGACGTGGACGGCGATGGAGTCCCCGACCTGCTCGTGGGGAAGGCCGACGTGAGCGGTGATGCGTCCTTGTCGGTGTTTCTCTCGACCTCCCTCAGCCCAGGCGCGTCCCTGTCCGCCAGCCAGGCCGACGCGACCGTGCCGCTCCCTGTCGGCCGGGACTGGGACGAGTTCGCGGACGTCGTTGCCAGCCTGGGGGACCTCGACGGGGATGGGCAAGACGAAGTCGCCGTCGGGGGATCGCAGTTCGGCACCGACAGTCTGTGGATCGTCCGCGGCGACGACCTGGTGTCCGGAGCGATGTCGGATCTCGGCAGCGCGTGGCGGACGATCTCGACGGGCTGGGTCACCGCCGTGGAGCCGTGCGGCGACCTCGACGGAGACGGCCTCCCGGAGGTCCTCGTCGGACGAACGTGGAGTTCCCCCTCCAACGCAGGGCGAGTCGACCTCTTCCTGAGCTCCGACCTGATTGCTGGCGGCTCGCTCGAACTCTCCGACGCCTGGACCACCATGATCGGGGCGCAGGGCATGAACCTCGGCCGCGCGATCACGGGCCTGCCCGACCTGGACGGAGACGGCCTCCCAGAAGCAGGTCTCGTGGCCGCAGGGTCGGGGGCCACCCCCTCCTCGGCGTACGTCGTGGCGGGAAGCGCCTTGTCTGGCGGAGGTTCACTCGCGCCTGGCAACAGCTTCGTCACGATCGACGACACGTTCCCAAGTAATAGCGTTGAGTCGTGGATGGCGGCCTCGGCGGTGCCGGACATCAGTGGTGACGGCCTCGCAGAGCTGGCCGTCGCCGATAGCCGCAGGGGGCGGGTCCTGCTGTTTGCGAGCGACGACCTGTCGCTTGGTGGAGCACTCGTCGACACCGACGCGACGTGGGAGGTCACCGGGGACCCCTCGATTCCGTTCAACCTGTTCCGGGCCGCCGCCAGCCTCGACTGGGACGGCGACCCGTTGGGCGACCTCCTGATCGGCAGCGTAGGGGCAGGCCGCGGGTACCTGGTCACAGGAGCAAGCCTGACCGCAGCTGCTCTCAGCGGAGGACCCACCAGCGTCGACCTGATGGACCATGCGTTCTGGGAGGATCCCACCCAGCCCGGAAAGCAGGTGGGCTACGACGTGGCCACCGGAGACCTCGACGGGGACGGCGACGATGACCTCGTGATCAGCGCCCCCGAGCGGAACACGATCGGAGGGGTCGGCCAGGTGCACGTGCTCTTCAATCCAAACTGAGCTGCTCGCCCCCTCCTGGGAGGCCGCGAAGGCGCTGCTTCGGGGACCCTACGGGCTCGCGGTGATGATCACGACGTCACCCTGGTCGGCGATCGCGATGTCGCCGACCCCGTCGCCGTCGAAGTCCCCGCCGACCGCCACGTCCTTGAAGTAAGGAGTGGAGACCGCGAGCCCGGTTGCTTGGACCGGAATCTGGTCGGTGTTCGGATCGGCAATCGCTGCAAGGATCTCTGAACCCATGGTGACGGTCGCGGCTGTACCGCTCATCCGAATCACCTCCGGGAGCCCGTCACCGTCGAGGTCTCCGGCCGCTACAAACCCCTGGTGAGAGCCTTCGAGCAACGCGTCCACTTCGCTGAAGAGGCTGCCCCCGAGAGCGATGGCTGAACCCGAGAACAGCAGCAAGTCATATTGACCGTCCCTGACCAGCAGGTCCGGGACCCCATCCCCACTGAGGTCTGACGTGGGCTGCTGAACCGTGCCGATTCGATACCCGTTGGAGTTGGTCGTCACGACCGTGTCGGCCTGGACGTCGATCGAGGTCACTCCGGGGGCCAGATTGCCCCCGAGGCACACATAGACCGCCCCATCCTGCCCGTTGACGTTCGGAGCACCCACGACCAACTCCGCGACCCCGTCCGCGTCGATGTCGTCCATCAGGCGGACGGTGGCGTCGTCCAGATCTCCGATCGCGCCACCCTGGAGGACGGCCCAGGCATCGGCTGACGTGAGCGAACCGCCAGTCAGGAGATCCGCTCCGGAGAACACGAGGATCTCATCCTGGGGCACCGAGCCACTCGCGTCATGGTCCGAGAAGATGACCAGGTCAGGCACGCCGTCGCCGGTCAGATCCTTGCCCCCCGCCATCCCACCCACCCAGATGTCCACCGGGGTCGTCTCCGACACCGTCGCGAACGCGTTGGCCGCCACTTCGAAAGTCAGGTTTGTCGGAAACGATGAGACGGTCGAGCCAAGCACGACGCTTACCTCCTCCATCGCGAGGCTGCTGGACTGGAGCGCCAGATCGGCGAGGCCGTCGCCGTCCAGATCGCCCATGGGGACCAGCCAGCGTGAGAGTCCCGCCGTGCCGAGGCTTCGACGGTTCGAGTAGGTCCCGCCTCCCGGCGTCACCGGGCCACCCCAGAAGATGTAGAAGCCATACGTCGAGAGATCGTCGAATCCGTCGCCGTTGACGTCCCCCAAGAACCAGAGGCACTCCGTGCCGCTTCGACAGGCCTGGGCGCCCGCGAGCACCTGTCCTTGAAGAAGCAATCCGGCGCCTCCCGTCCCGTCGCAGTCCGAGTCGAGCGCATCCCACGGCTCCCAGAGCACACCGGGGTTCACGTTCGGATCCGTGTCGTCGCAGTCGCCCAGGCACCAGCCGTCGCCGTCCAGGTCGAACGCGTTGTCGATGATCCCGTCGCAGTCGTCGTCGACGTTGTTGCAGCCGTCGGGGGCGCCGGGCCACGTCGTCGCGACCGTGTCGTCGCAGTCCTCGCCCCCCAGCGCCGCCGTCGTGCCAACCCAGGGCGAGCACGCGAGCCACCCGTCACCGTCCGGATCCGCCTCGTCGACCGGCAAGGCACCATCGCAGTCCGTATCGAGCCCGTCGCACAGCTCGACGGCGCCGGGATAACGCGTCGGGTCGGCGTCGTCGCAGTCCGCGCACGTCAGCGCGGGGTCTCCATCCCCGTTCCCCTCGTCCGCCGGCACCGCGCCGTCGCAGTCGTCATCAATCCCGTTGCAGAGCTCGGGCGCTCCCGGGAACACCGTGGGGTTGAAGTCGCTGCAATCTCCCGCGCACGAAGAAGCGCCGTCGAAGTCCACATCAGCGTTCGTCAGCAGCGGCGCCGAGTCGTCACAGTCGCCGTCGCAGAGGCTCTCGCCGTCACCGTCCACGTCGAGAGAGGTCAGAGAAGGGTCGGTGTCGTCGCAATCGGCCCCGGGGCAGGCGGGATCTCCGTCGCCGTCAACGTCGACGTCGTCGGGCAGCGTCGTCGTCGCGTCGCAGTCGGTGTCGAACCCGTCGCACACCTCGACCAGCAGGGGCGAGATCGCCGCGTCCGAGTCGTCGCAGTCGCCATCGCAGACCCGGACGCCGTCCCCGTCAGCGTCCGCGCAATCGCCGGGCACCCCGCACGCCGCGTTGGAGTCGTCGCAGTCCTCGAACTGCTGGGCGAGCCCGTCGCCGTCCGAGTCCACACCGTCCGCGAGGTCGCAGTTCTGGTCGAGCCCGTCCGCGAAGGGGTCGGCGAGGCCGGGGCGACGCAGCGGATCGGCGTCATCACAGTCGCCGTCGCAGCTCGACACCGTGTCCCCGTCGAGGTCGAGGCTGTGCTGCGTCGGATCCGCCTCGTCGCAGTCGGTGCAAGCGCGGTCCCCGTCCGCGTCGGCGTCGGCCTCGTCGGCGGGGACGTCACCGTCGCAGTCGTCGTCGAGCCCGTTGCAGAGTTCGGCGGCCCCCGGGAACCGGGTCGCGTCGATCGGCGCGCAGTCAGCGCAGTTCAGGCTCCCGTCGCCGTCGTCGTCCTGCTCGTCCTCAGCGGCGAGGCAGTCCGTGTCGATGCCGTCACAGACGTCGGGTTCGGGATTCCCGGGAAACACGGCGGCAGTTCGGTCGTCGCAGTCACCGTCGCAGGGCCGGAACCCGTCGCCATCCTTGTCGTTGCAGTCGGGCGCAGTGCCGCAGCCCGGGTCGAAGTCGTCACAGTCGATGGTCCCCACGCAGAGCGGGTGGTCGATGACGAGCTGATCGGAGTCCGCGTCGCAACGCAGGTCGCCGCCGACGCAGTCCTCGTCGATGCCGTTGTCGGGTACATCCGTGGCGCCGGGGAACACGCCGCTGTCTCCGTCGTTGCAGTCAGCCTCGCCTTGCGGGGCACCCTCGGGCCCGCCGACTGGGAAGCCGTCCAAATCGGTGTCGCGGCCATCCACGCCGTCGCAGTTGGTGTCGTCACCGTCCCCCCAAGGGTCTGGCGCACCCCGGAAGGTCTCCGGATCTGCCGGCGCGCAGTCCGTGGAGTCCGGGACGCCGTCGCCGTCGAAGTCAGGCAGCGCCGCAGTTGGCCTGCAACCTGCCACTGCGAGGACCCACCCGAACAGGAGAATCGGAACGCTCGCTCTCATCGTCACTCCCCCGCTCCGACACTACCTTCCCAGGAATCCCAGTACGGCTGGTGTGGGTACGCCGACGACCATGAGCAGGCATGTCGACGCCTGGCCAATCTGATCAGCAGCCTTGCCCCGGGTAGCGGTAGCGGTCGAAGTCGTCGCAGTCCCACCCGTTGACCGGCCCCGTGACGGAGTCGTACGGCCCTGGCTCCCACCACGCCGGATAGCCATCACCGTCCAGGTCCCAGCCGGCCGCGCCCGGTCCTCCGTAGGCTCCGATATCGGTCGGGCCGGCGTTCGGGTCAGCGGCGGAAGGATCCCCCGCGTCGATCAGCGGCGAGGTGACGCGGAGGTGCAGGTCCAGGGCCTCCGCGTCCAAGGCGAGGAACGCCGGGTCGACCGCGATGTTCCCATTGGAGCCGACTGGAGCGGATCCGCCGACGAAGTCCTCCGGCAGGTTTCCCCACAGGTTGCTGTAGGACACCCCCGTGCCTCCGCCGGCCAGCAGGACGCCTCCGCCGGTCGCTGCCAGGTTTCCAGAGACGGAGCTGTTCGCAATGTCGACCACGGTTCCGTCGCCAATGCGCACCCCACCGCCGCCATCGCTCGCGGCGTTTCCGTGCACCACGACGCCCTCGAGGACAAGGGACGTTCCGTCTCCTGCGACGGCGACGCCGCCACCATCCGCCGCCATGTTGTCAGTGACAACGGCCATCTCCACCGTCAGCCCAGCGGAGTCCACGTAGATGCCGCCGCCCTCGGTCCCGGAGGTGTTGTTGGTGACCTCGACATGGCTCAGCGTGGTCCCCGCCAGTGGTTGCGCGCGGATCCCCCCGGCCTCCAAGCCTGCGGAGTTCCCAACCACGCGGAGTTGGTCGAAGGCTCCGGAGACGCTCTCCAGGATCAGCCCACCGGTGTTCCACGTGGCGTGGTTGTCGAGCACCTGCACGTTCGTCGCGGACACCTCGGCGGTGTGCAGCGCCATTCCTCCGCAGCTGCCCGAGGCGAGGTTCTCGGACACCAAGACGCGCTCAATCGTAAGGTTGCCGTTGCTGAAGAGATCAGCGCCCCCCGCGTACCAGGAGGCGTTGCCGGAGATCTCCACGTCCCTCAGGACGATGTCGTAGATGTCCGCGCCGGCGTCGATGGAGATCCCCCCGCCCACGCCGTCCACAAGGTAGCCCGTGGAACTGCTGACCACGCCCGCTGAGTTCCCGGTGACCACCACGTGCTCGATCGTGACGGCCGCGTCGAAGGCGCGGATGCCTCCGCCCCACCACTCACCACGCCCCTCCGTGATGGTCACGCCCTGCACGATCGAAGTGCCCGCCGGTACCTCCACGATTTCGAGCACTGAGCTCGATCCGGTCCCCGACAGGATGGTGAACTGCGGCCCCTTCACTCCCAGGAGATGCAGCGCTGTCTCTTCGATCAGGAGGTTGCCGAGGTGGGTGCCGGGTTCGATGCAGACGACGTCCTCGGCGTCGGCCAGATCGATCGCATCCTGGACCGATGGGACGTCGGAGGGGACTGACAGGGCGCAGGTCACGCAGCCGTCGTCGACGAGCCCATTGCAGTCGTTGTCCACCGTGTCGCACAACTCGGCGGCCCGTGGATGGATCCAGTCGTCGTTGTCGTCGCAGTCGCCCTGGCAGTCGGCGAGTCCGTCCCCGTCGTCGTCGCAGTCGGCGTCCAGATCGCCCCCACAGTCGGTGTCCAGGCAGTCCCCGCAGACGTCGATGACGTCGGGACCGACCATCGGATCGTCGTCCGCACAGTCGCCCTCGCACGGGCTGGCCCCGTCCTCGTCGAGGTCCCAGGGGTTCAGGGTCGGGTTGGAGTCATCACAGTCTCCGTCGCATCCGGACGCGCCGTCGCCGTCGCCGTCCATTGGCGTCACCAAGTCGTCCGCGTCGTCGCAGTCGGTGCCCCCCGACTCCTCGGAAGCGAAGCCGTCCCCGTCGCCGTCGACGCCATCCACTCCGTCGCAGTTCTGGTCGCTCCCGTCTCCGACGGTGTCCGGGGCGAGGGGGTGGACCTGGTCCTGTTCGTCGTCGCAGTCCCAGTCGGCGAAGTCTCCAACGTACGAGGGGTCGTAGCGGGGGAAGCCGTCCCCGTCCCTGTCAAGGCCGTCCGCGCCGTCACAGTCCTGGTCGATCCCGTCACCGAATGGGTCTGGCGCACCGGGGTAGGTGTCCGGTTCCTCGGGGCCGCAGTCGTTGGCGTCGATCGTCCCGTCCCCGTCGAAGTCGTAGACGGGCGCCTCGGTGGTGGGACACCCCAAGACGAGTCCGATCATCAGCCCAGTCGCAGGGATTACGCGCTTCACAGCCCCTCCCACGCACCGGGTTGCCGCGTCGGCGGGCCGTCGGTACGGTCGATGGGAACGTACCAGCGGGGGGGAACGATGCTGCATCTACGCCTGAGCACGATGATCATCTTGGGTTCCTGTCTTGCGCTCCTCGCGGGGTGTGACGGCTTTGGCTACGACTTCGACGGTGACGGATTCGTCGACGCCAACGACTGTGACCCGAACGACCCGGAGGTCTATTCCGGCGCAGACGACATGGTGGGGGACGGCATCGACCAGAGCTGTGATGGCGTCGATGGCCTGGACCAGGACGGAGACGGCTTCCCTTCGACCGGCAGCGGCGGTGACGACTGCGACGATGCAGACCGTCTGGCCTACCCCGGAGCTCCCGAGATAGCGGACGACGGGATCGACCAGGACTGCGACGGCGCGGACCTTCGCTGTGACGCCGACGGGGATGGCTTCCTCGCGACGGCCTGCGCTGGAGAGGACTGCGACGATGAGGCGGCGTCGATCTTCCCGAACGCCAGCGATCCCCTCGGGGACGATGTGGACGGCAACTGCGACGGTGTGGACGGAGTGGACGCGGATGGGGATGGCATCGCGACGGCCGCGCAGGGGGGGAGCGACTGTGACGACGCGAACTCGGCGACCTATCCCGGTGCCCCGGAGGTGTGTGGGGACGGCGTGGATCAGGACTGCCAGTTCGGGGACCGGCCAGCAGACGAGGATGGTGACGGACACCTCTCGGTCCTCTGTGGCGGCGAGGACTGCCACGACTTGATGGCCTCCCTGAGTCCGGACGGCGTGGAGGTCTGCGACAACCTGGACAACGACTGCGATGGCGTGGTCGATGACGGCTTCGATCCTGATGGTGACGGGTTCTGCCTGGACGACTGCGACCAGGCGGACCCGCAGGTCTTCCCGGGGAGCTGGTCCGAGGTGGACGGCGACGGGGTCGACACCAGCTGCGATGGGGAGGATGGCTTGAGCTCGGCCTTCGCGCCGATCCGGCTCGTTGGGCCCGCCGAGGTCGTGATGACCTCGATGATCGATGACATCGACGGAGACGGTCGGCCGGACCTCGCCGTCACGGTCGATGTCGTGCACCCGGGCGCCGGCCGGGGCGCCGTCTACATCGTACGCGCGGCGGCGCTTCCTCCCTGGGGTGAGTACGAGCTTGCCGGGGCCCATGGCAGCATCGTCCCCAATGTCTCAGGTGCGCGCATCAGGAGCGGGCACGGTGGCGGTGACGCCGATGGCGACGGGCTGGGCGACCTGTTGATCGGCGCCCCCCCGTCGGTCTACGTCGTGGGTGGATTGACGCTGTCGGCGGGGGGACAGAGCGACTTCACCACCGCGTTGTTCGAGGTCGAGGAGGTCCTGGACTTCAACTACTTCGGCTGGTCGGTGGCCTGGCTGGGCGACGTCGATGGTGATGGCTTGGACGACTTCGCGGCGGGGGCGAAGGGCGCAGGGCAGACGTCGGCGGATGGGGGGCGAGGCTACGTCGCGACCGTGCTGGGCAGCACCGTGGACGCTGGAGGAGCAATCAACAGCCAGTTCTCCGACTACGTGCTCTGGGGTGCCGGGCGGGGCGACCGGTGCGGCGACTCGATCGCGGGGGGGCGGGATGTCGATGGTGACGGCCTCCCCGACCTGGTCGTCGGCTGTCCTCAAGACATCAGCTGGGACTCGGATGACGGTGTAGGGAAGGCCTACGTGGTCCTCGCTGCGGACCTGGCGGATGGCACGACGACGAGCCTGGAGGAGGCCGCGGTCAGGCTCGACGGGGAGAACCCTGGTGACTCCGTGGGCTCGGACGTCACGCTGCTCCCTGACACGGATGGAGACGGCCGCGCGGAGGCGGTCGTGGGGCTCTATCCGTACAACGACGACGGGCCGCAGGGGCCGGGGTCGTTCCGCACCTGGCTCTCGGGCTCCCTCGATGGCGGCGGCGTGCTTGGGGTTGGTGGTGCAGACGTGATCGTCCGAAGCATCGCAGGGTCGGCGTTCGGTTCCGCGCTGGCCTCGGGCGACGTGGATGGCGATGGCCTGGGGGACGTTCTCGCCGGGTCGTCCAACGGGCCCAGCCACCTCTTCCTCGGCTCGGACCTGCCCGGGGGTGGGGAGCTGGATACCACCGCGGCCACGGTCTCCTGGACGGGCGGCGCCGACCTGATCCCCGACTTCGATGGCGACGGACTCGATGATGTGACCGTGAGCGGCGGCGCCGGCCTGGTGCCCAGTCAGCTCGGGCTCAGTAGGTGACCTACGCCTGGCCTCCCCTGGGCGACTGCTCCCGCTCAGCCGCGCCCAACACCAACAGCTCATGAAGACGCGGTAGGCCCCACAGGCTCGGTCGAGATCAGCTTGCCGAAGGTGGACGGGCACGTCGTCCTCCCCTCTGCCGTAATCCGCGCGGGCCCGCACCGGTTGCGTCGGCACGGGGACAAGCGTGTAGCCAGAGCGGGTGTCCACGGCCAATCCTCTCAAGGCGCAGCACCCGCCAGCGTCCACGCCTCTGCTAGCGTCGCCGTCCACCGAACAGAGGGGGATTCATGTCGGTCGGAACGTCTACCTTCCAGCTCGCTCAGCCGAAGCTCGGGGAACTGCTCGAGCAGATCCACCGAGGCACCATCCAGTTGCCGCAGTTCCAACGCGGGTGGGTGTGGCGCGACAGCGGCATTCGCGCGTTGCTCGCCAGCGTCTCCCTCTCCTACCCCATCGGGGCGATCATGACCCTGGAGGCAGGGGGGCAGTTGAACTTCAAGAAGCGCTGCTTCGAGGGTGCGCCGGAGCACCCGGAAGACAGCGCCGAGAAGCTCGTGCTGGACGGTCAGCAGCGGCTCACATCCCTCTTTCAGGCGCTGCGCAGCGCGGACCCTGTGCGGACCCGGGACCACCGGGACAAGGCCAAGACGGTTTGGTATTACCTCGACATCCTCAAGGCCGTCGATCCGGAGATCGACCGCGCCGAAGCGATCGTTGCCATCCCCGAAGACCGAGTTCTCCGAACCAACTTCGGACGAGACGTGGAGCTCGACCTGAGCGACGCCGAGCGGGAGTACGAAGCGCACCTGATGCCCGTGAAGAGCGTCGTCGATCCGATCCGGCAGCAAGCGTGGCGCTCCGGCTACCAGCGTCACCATGGCTACCAGCAGGAGGTCATGGTTCGGTGGGACCTGTTCGAGCGGGAGGTGCTCAACCGGATCTCCGCCTACCAGGTGCCCGCCATCGAGCTCTCACGGGAAAACCCTCCCGCGGCGGTCTGCCAGGTCTTCGAGAACGTCAACACGGGCGGGGTTCCGCTCACCGTCTTCGAGCTCCTCACGGCCATGTTCGCTGCTCAGGCACCAGCCGATGCAGCGTCCTTCGACCTGCGCGAAGACTGGAACCAGCGCAAGGCGAGACTTCACCAGGCTTCGGTCCTCCGCAGCGTGGGCAAGAACGAGTTCCTGCAGGCCGTCACGCTGTTGGATCGGCTGGAGCAGCACCGGACCACCGGACGAGGCATCTCGACGAAGCGTAAAGACATGCTTCTGCTCACGCTGTCCGCCTACCGGAGGTGCGCGGACCGGGTCGAACAGGCCCTCACCGGATGTGCGCGCCTGCTCCAGCGCGAGCGGGTCTTCTCCGCGCGGAACCTCCCGTACCCGACCCTGGTGATTCCGATGTCCGTCATCGTCGTGGACCTCGACCGCGAGTTCGAGACTGACGAAGCCAAACGCAAGATCGCCCAATGGATGTGGTGCGGCGTGCTCGGCGAGCAGTACGGAAGCTCGGTCGAGACACGGTTTGCGCTGGATGTGGTCGAGGTTCCAGCCTGGATCCGGGGCGGGCCGGAGCCCACGACCATCACAAACTTCTCGTTCTGGCCACCCCGGCTCTTCACGCTCCGCACCCGGAACAGCGCCGCGTACAAGGGAATGATGGCGCTCCTCATCCAGGCCGGAGCCGAGGACTTCCGGCGCGGCGACCCGATCGACCTGACGCTCTTCAGCAACGAGAACGTCGACATTCACCACGTCTTTCCGCAGGCGTGGTGCAGGCGACAGGGAATCAAGAGGAACCGGTACAACAGCATTCTCAACAAGACCCCGTTGACCGCCCAGACAAACCAGATGCTCGGGAGCCGTGCGCCCTCCGCGTATCTGGACCGGCTTCTGGAGCAGGCCGCTCGCACCCGCTCCCTCCTCTCGACCTCACTGCGCACCCACTTGATGTCGCCGGAGGCGCTCTGGGCGGACGACTTCGAGCAGTTCCTTGTCGAGCGGGCGCGCCGCATGCTCGACGCGATCGAGGCGGCCACAGGCCGGACCATCCCGCGGGATACCCACGATGTCGTCGAGGTGTTCGGCCGCGAGTTACCTGCACTGACCGAGGAGGAGAAGTCGGGGCCGGTCACTCTGTACGACACCTATCAGGTTGTGCGACGGCTCCAGGGCGCGGGGATGGCGCGCACCTACCAGGTGCGTGACGCCAAGGGGGAGACCCGTTTCCTCAAGCGTGTCGAGACCGCCAGCGTGTTGGACAGCGACGCCCTGCAACGGGAGTTGGCGAACCAGGCGCGCCTCGGACGCCGCGACCCCGACCACGTCATCACCGTCATCGACTGGCACCGCGATGCCGAGTCCATGGCGCTCGTCACGCCCTGGGCCGACGGAGGAGACCTCGACGACTATGTGAAGCAGACCCCGGCCAACCGGCTGAACCAGCCGCTGCAAGCGGCGGCTGAAACCCCGGCGTTGCTCCGACTCCTTGACTTTGCCCCGGCAACGCCGCCGAATCTGATAGCGCAAAGGGTGCCTGGCTGCCGGGACGTGGGACAGAATGGGTCTATGACCCGAATCGCAATCATCGGCGGCCACGGAAAAGTGGCTAGGGAGCTCTCTAAAGTCCTGGCTGCGGACGGGCAGGAGGTCACCGCCATCTTCCGCAACCCCGAACACGCGTCCGAAGTCGCGGCAACCGGCGCTACCCCAGTCGCCCTAGACGTGGAAAATGCGACGACGGCGGAAATCGCGGAGGCGCTCTGGGGTCACGACGCCGTCGTATGGTCGGCCGGTGCCGGCGGCGGAAACCCCGGGAGGACCTACGCCGTGGACCGTGACGCCGCGATCCGCTCGATGGACGCTGCTGCCCAGTCCGGCGTCGGCCGCTACGTCATGGTGTCCTATCTTGGAGCCGGACCGGACCACGGAGTGCCCCGGGACAACCCCTTCTTCCACTACGCGGAGTCCAAGGCCGCCGCTGACTCCTACCTGCGCGGCACCAGCCTGGACTGGACCATCCTCGGCCCCGGCGCGCTCACGGACAAGCCGGGCAGCGGCCTGATAGACGTCCACGTCAACGAGCCCTGGCAGGCTGCCGAAACCGCCCGCGCCAACGTCGCCCTCGTCGCTGCCGCCGTCCTGGAGCTGCCCGCCGCAATCGGCCGGACTATCGGGTTCCGCGACGGCAGCCAGCCCATCGCCGCAGCCCTGGAGGCGGTGGCCTAGCCCGTTCGGGGAAAGTGGGCACAAAAGGAGCAGCTGGCACTCATTAGTCTTCGGCTTCCGAGTACCGGCCGCGTGCGCCTGCCCAATCGCGGAGGGGCCTAGGTGCTTGAGCACGTGGGCGGTGTCGCCGTCGCCGCCGGTCTCGGTGTCCTGGACGCTCGTCACGCCGCTCTGGACGAGGTGGAAACATCTCGCGCCACAGGGCGTCCTGGAAACGGCTGGCGTCATGGCACAGCTAACCGGGAGGGGCTCGCCAGACAGCTTCGGCCGGGCACACAGGGTGGGCCTGTGTACCCGGCCGTGTACCGGATTCGCCCGCAGGTGGATCCGGAGGTGGCTTACGCCGCCAGCGGCATCGCCTCATGGCGGGCCTCGACGACGAGCGACTGCCCGTCGACCGAAACGGCCACCTGGCCACCAGACTGAAGGTCCGACGCCACGAACAGATCCGCGATCCGGTCGTCCAGCTCGCGCTGGATCACGCGGCGCATCGGCCGGGCTCCGTATTCGGGCTCGTAGCCGCGTTCGGCGATCCAGTCGACAGCCTTTTCGCTGACCTCGAGAGTGATGCCCTGGGACTGCAGGCGGGCTTCCGTCTGGTTCAGCATCAGCCGAACGATCCGGCGCAGCTGCGCGTGGTCCAGCTTGCGGAACAGGACGATCTCGTCGATCCGGTTGAGGAACTCCGGCCGCATCGTCTCGCGCAGCCGGCCCAGCACCCGGTCCCGCAGCGCCTTCTGTGAGCCGAAGCCGTTGCCCTCGTCGGCCTTGGATACAAAGCCCATCGCGCCGCCCTTGCTGGCAAGGAACTCCGAGCCGAGGTTGGAAGTCATGATGATCACCGTGTTGCGGAAGTCCACCATGCGGCCCTGTCCGTCGGTCAGCCGCCCGTCGTCGAGCACCTGAAGCAGAAGGTTGAACACATCCGGGTGGGCCTTCTCCACTTCGTCGAGCAACACCACGGAGTACGGGTTACGACGGACGCGTTCGGTCAGCTGCCCGGCTTCGCCATAGCCGACATAGCCCGGAGGGGCTCCGACCAGCCGGCTTACGGTGTGCCGTTCGCCGAACTCGCTCATGTCGAAGCGCACCATTGCATTCTCATCCCCGAACAACGACCCGGCCAGCGCCTTGGCGAGTTCGGTCTTGCCCACACCGGTCGGGCCGAGGAACAGGAAGCTGCCGACAGGCCTGGCCGCGTCCCCCATGCCGGTGCGGCTACGCCGGACCGCCTTCGCGATCAGCGTCACGGCGTCGTCCTGCCCGACGATCCGCTGATGCAGTTCCTCCTCGAGCCTGGCCAGGCGTTCCCGGTCGTCTTCTGTGAGCCGGCTGGCTGGGATTCCGGTGGACCGGGAGATGATCCCTGCGATCTCCGCTTCGCTGACGACGGCCTCAGCTCCTTCGGAAGCCTCAGGTGCACTGGAAATCGCAGCGGAGAGCTTTCCGTTCACTGCGTCGATCTCATCCCGCAGCCGCGAGGCCTCTTCATAGCGTTCCGTGGCGACGGCGTCGTTCTTGGACTTTTCCAGGGTTGCGAGCTGTTCGCGAAGAACAGCCACGTCGGTCTGTGAACCGAGTTTGATGCTCAGCCGCGCACCTGCCTGGTCGATGAGGTCGATGGCCTTGTCGGGTAGGAAACGGTCCGTCACGTAGCGTGCGGAGAGTTCGACGGCGGCGCGGATCGCCTCGTCGGTATAGCCGACGCCGTGGTGTTCCTCGTACCGTCCGCGCAGGCCATCGAGGATCTGTACGGCGTCTTCGATGCTCGGCTCGCCGACCTGTACTGGCTGGAAGCGGCGTTCCAGTGCCGCGTCCTTCTCCACCTTTCGGTATTCGTTCAGGGTGGTGGCGCCGACGAGATGAAGTTCACCACGGGCCAGGCGCGGCTTCAGGATGTTTCCTGCGTCCATGCCGCCTTCCCCTGCGCCGCCGGCTCCGACGACCGTGTGAAGTTCGTCGATGAACAGGATAACTTCCCCGGCGTGTGAACCGACCTCGTCCATCGCCTTGGTCAGGCGCTCCTCGAAGTCACCGCGGTACCGCGTTCCGGCCAACATGGCCGGCAGATCCAGGGCAATGACGCGCTTGCCGCGGAGCTGTTCGGGTACGGCGCCCGCGATGATCGCCTGGGCCAGCCCTTCGATGATCGCAGTCTTGCCCACGCCGGCTTCCCCGACTAGGACGGGGTTGTTCTTGGTGCGCCGGGCCAGGATCTCGATGGTCTGCTCGATCTCGGCGCCCCGGCCGATCACCGGGTCCAGGCTGCCTTCGCGGGCATGTGCCGTGAGGTCGCTGCCGTAGGTGTCCAGGGTCGGGGTGTCAGACCCGGCGGCACCCGCCGGCGACAGTCCGGGCTCCGCGCCGGTCGGCGTGGCCCCACGCCGAGCGGACTGCTTGCGCGGACCGGACTGCAGGGACTCCGGCGTCACCCCGGCCGCGGCGAGCACCTGCCCGGCCGGGGCCTCCTGGTTGACGACGAGCGCGAAGAACACGTGTTCGGGATCGATGTAGGTTGAGCCGAATGCCCGGGCAACCTGGTAGGCGTCGAGTAGGGCTCGCTGGGCCGACGGCGTCAGGGCCGGCGTCGTTTCCGCCCTGGCGGTTGCCTGCTCCGGGAGACGCTCCTCGGCCGCCGTGGCGATGGCAGCAGGTTCCGCGCCTGCGCGGCGGATGTAGTCGGCGGCCGGTTCGCTCTCGACCATGACACGCAGGATGTGCAGCGCGTCCACATGGATGTGACCGTGCTGCGCGGCGAACTGTGCGGCACGCGCGAGCACGTCATGGGTGCGGCGGCTCAGCAGCCGGGTGATGTCCATCGGGTGCCCGGGGCCGGCCGCGCGCTGGCCCTGCAGGTAACGGGCAAGGAATTCGTCGAACGAGCCGTGGCCGGACTCCGCCGGCCCAAAAAATTCAGCCATGAAACCTCCGTGAGAGAGTTGAGTGTACTTGACTCAACGTTGGAAAAACGGATTTATTCCCGGGGGCAGCAGCGGGCAGGGTGCGGACCCGGGGGAGTCGGGCGCCCCGGTGCCTGGGCGCTGCTCAGGCTCAGGGCGCCGCCCCGAGCGAGATCACTTCTGGCCATCGTCCAGGTGGGGAACGGCAGCCCTCCTGACCGACCCCTCGGCGGGTTGTTCGGACTAGAACATGCCTGCTGGGCGATCTGTCGCCGGGAACTCAACCAACGGCCACGTAAGGCCCTCGACTACGACACCCCGGCAGCACGATTCAAAGCCGAGGGAACCGCGCTCGCCGCCGCTCTGGGATAGCCTCAAAGCACCGGGAAAACGACCCGAAAATCATGCATCTGTTGCGTCGACCGCCAGAAACCGCCCAACCCTGGCGGGACAGTTTTGCGGGCGGGGTGTACGCGAATCCAGGTTTCCTGTATCTGTTCGGAGTTCTCGCAGCGCCGGTGCGGGTGGATGGTGTCGCGGTGGGGGCCGGTTAGGTAACGGCAGAGGATGGCGCCGAGCGATAGCAGTGGCTCTCTACATATACTTAGCGGGGCAATGGGCCCTGTCACGCCTGCGCAGGAGGCCTCTCGCCGTGGCGAGCTTCATCGGGTTGACATTGCTCTGGTGCTGATGAGACGTGGAACGCAGGAGGTTCGTCTTGGCTGTAGCACTCGTACCGCGTTCAGACGCGGATGTCCGCCCGTACCTCGACTCGCTGGGCTTGCCGGGGATTATTGATCTGCATGTGCATTTCATGCCTTCCCAGGTGCTGGAGAAGGTGTGGGCGTTCTTTGACCGCGTTGCGGACAGCGGCGCTCCCGCGTGGCCCATCACCTACCGGGACTCCGAAGAGGAACGGGTGCGAACGCTGCGGGATATCGGAGTGAAGGCATTCACCACCCTGAACTATGCGCACCGTCCCGGCATGGCGCAGTGGCTGAACGACTACTCGGCAGCGTTCGCCTCGCGCCATGCTGACGCCCTCCACTCTGCCACTTTCTACCCAGAGCCGGGCGTGGAAGCCGTCGTCGCGGACAGCTTGAATCAGGGCGCTCAAATCTTCAAGGTGCACATCCAGGTGGGAGGATTCTCGCCCTTGGACCCTCAGCTTGCACCCGCCTGGGAGCTCGTCCAGAACTCCGCTACACCGGTCGTCATCCACTGCGGCAGCGGTCCGCACCCCGGGGAATACACCGGACTTGAACCCGTGCGCGAACTCGTCAAGAGGTACCCCTCGTTGGTGCTCATCATCGCGCACGCAGGCCTGCCGGAGTACAGGGAGTACGCCGACCTCGCGGCAAACAATCCTCACGTCTACCTCGACACCACCATGGTCGGCACCTCCTACATGGAACAGGTCGCCCCGATCCCGCCCGGATACCAGGACACCCTTGCCGGTCTGTCACACAAAGTCGTCTTCGGCACGGATTTTCCTTCGATTCCCTACTCCTACAGCCACCAGATTCAGGTACTCGAAGGCTGGGGACTCGGAACCCAATGGATGAAAAATGTCCTCTGGCACACCCCGCAGGCACTCCTAAGGCTGGACCGGCTGCCCTAGCCTCGCCAGTCTCGCTCCTAACGCTGGGGCGCCGTGCCCTTGCGCCTGGCAACACCTGTTTCGGATCGAACGACGCCGCTCTCCACGGGTAGTCGGTGACTGCCGCCGCCGCCGCCGTGTCAGCACTGTCATGCATCCTTGACACACCTCAGTCTCACAAATGATCGATTACTGAGACGGTCGGGCCGCTTTTGAAGTGGTGTCAGCAATGCCGATGTGTCAATGTTGGCTAGAAATGGCGGTTATATCACGGTCCAGTTTGGCGGTTTTTGGGCAGATTCCAATGACGTGGCTTGGGCATCGGTGAAGTGTTCCGGGTCAGGGGCTTGCCGAGTTTGCCCACCGGCGTTCCAGAAGAAGGTGCAGTTCTTCCTAGGCGAGCGGGCGGTGGGCGATCGGCTGGGACAGACTAGAATTGACGGAATCATGGCCAGTCAGCAGAACGATCTGCCCGCCCTGCCTCGCACCTTTCGGTTCACCACTCAGGGCATCGCGCCCGTCAGCCGCGTCCGGTTGTGGGAAAGCCACAACGCCAAGGCCCTGATTTCGCTCGATATCCGGACCATCGATGAGTCCCCGCTTCACGCTGCCGAACTGAATCTCCAGTTCCCGTCCCTGCGCCTGGCCCAAGTACAGGGAACGGCCCAGATTGTGGAGCGTTCGGAATCGTTCATCCGGCAGAACCCCACCGATGTGGTGGCTATCTTTTTCGCCCTCGCTGGCGATGCGTTCTTTTACCACCGCGGCGGCCACGAGTCCCTGAAGCCCGGCCAAGCCATCATGTACGACGCGGACCTGCCGTTCATGCGCGGCTTCGCCGAGGGCCTTCATGAATTGGTCCTCACCGTTCCCCGGCCTCTTTTCCGGGAGCTGTCCGGCGGAACAGCCCTGAACCGTCCGGCGCGCTTCGATTTCGGACCCGGCGCCGGGCCCCAGGCGCAGCAGCTCGCCCGGATGATCCGCGCGGCTCTGGTGTCCGAGCAGCCAGCGGATGACGTCGAGGAGACTGTCCTGGAACTGTTTCGCTCGATCGCCTCGGGAGGCAGCGCTGGCAGTGATGCGGGCTACTTGGCTGCCGCTAAAGGGTACATCGAACGGCACCTCGGCAATCCTGCCCTTTCGACGGCGGAGGTGGCTGCCGCCGTCGGCATCAGTGAGCGGCAGTTGGGACGTGCGTTCGCGGCCGCCGGCCTTACGCCAGGCCGCTACGTGCTGGGGCTGCGACTGGATCATGGGCGGGCACTTCTCGCATCACCTGCTGCGGAGGGATTGGGCGTCGGCGAGATCGCCGCCAGGGTCGGCTTCTTGTCGCAGAACTATTTCGCCCGCGCCTTCAAAGAACGGTTCAAGGCCACGCCGCTGCAGACGCGCAAGGCGGCCAGGGCAGGCGTCCCGCTGGAGTAGTCCGCGGCAACACGAACGGTCTGTTTTAGGACAGCGCCGACACTTTTTAGCACCCACCGGACCCATCAGCTCTTGCCGGCACCACGGGCGATAGTGACCTGCAACACTTCTTGTGATGGCGCGGTTCGGCTGCCTCACTACCGCGGGGCCGAGCGCCAAGCCACGTTGTCCAAACCACAACCAATGGAGGTTGTCATGCCAGTTTTCAATGACGGAATCACCGCCACTGCCCGCCCGGAAGGTACAGGCATCGTCACTACCGACGTGCTAATTGTGGGCTCCGGCCCTGCCGGCAGTTCCGCGTCCCTGTTCCTCTCCAACCAGGGCATCCCGAACATCATGATCACCAAGTACCGCTGGACCGCGCATACGCCCCGCGCCCACATCACCAACCAGCGCACCATGGAAGTGCTGCGCGACGCGGGCATCGAAGGCCAGGTCCTGGCCGAGGCGACGCCGCACGAACTCATGGGTGACACAGTCTACTGCGAGTCCCTTGCCGGAGAAGAGATCGGCCGTCGCCCTACCTGGGGCACCCGGCCGGACCGGCGCGCCGACTACGAACTCGCATCGCCTTCCATGCCGTGCGACATTCCGCAGACGCTCCTTGAACCGATCATGGTCAAGAACGCGGCGATGCGCGGCACCCAAGTCCAGTTTTCCACTGAGTACCTGTCCCATACGCAGGACGCAGACGGCGTCAGCGTACAGGTGCTGAACCGCCTCACCGGACACGAATACACCATCCGGGCGAAGTACCTCATTGGCGCCGATGGTGCGCGCTCCAAGGTGGCCGCCGACATCGAGCTCCCCATGGAGGGCCTGATGGACATTGACGGCTCTATGAACATCACGTTCAAGGCGGACCTGACCCACCTCGTGAAGCACCGCCCGTCAATCCTGTACTGGGTGTTCAACCCGGGCTCAAACATCGGCGGTCTCGGCGCCGGCCTGATCCGCATGGTCCGCCCCTGGAATGAGTGGCTGATCTGCTGGGGCTTCGACATCAACGGTGAGCCCCCGGTCCTGGACAATGCCGAAGCAATCCGGATCATCCGGAAACTGGTGGGCGTCGCGGACCTCGACGTCGAAATCCTGGGCTACTCGCTGTGGGGCAACAACGAACAGTGGGCCACCCACTTGCAGAAGGGCCGCGTTTTCTGCGCCGGAGATGCCATCCACAAGCACCCGCCGAGCCACGGACTTGGCTCCAACACATCCATTCAGGATTCCTACAACTTGGCCTGGAAGCTGGCCGCCGTAATCAGGGGCCAGGCCGGTCCCGAGCTGCTGGACACCTACTCCACGGAGCGCGCACCTGTGGCCAAGCAGATTGTGAACCGGGCCAACCAGTCCAGCCGCGACTACAAGCCGATCTTTGACGCCCTGGGGGTCACGGACGCCGCCACGGACGAGGAATTCACCCAGAAGCTCCAGCTTCGCAAGGAAAACTCGCCCGAGGGCGCGGCGCGCCGCGCGGCACTGCGCGCCGCACTCGACGCGAAGGACTATGAGTTCAATGCACAGGGTACCGAGATCGGTCAGTTTTACGAGTCAACGGCAGTGGTGACCGACGGCGGTGAGCGGCCTGCGCGGACCGAGGACGAGCTGCTGCATCACCAGAAGTCCACGTTCCCGGGCCTCCGGTTGCCGCACGCCTGGCTTGGAAACGCCAAGTCCAAGTGCTCGACTCACGACATCGCCAAAGGCACCGGTTTCACCATCTTCACCGGAATCACGGGGCAGGCTTGGGCAGACGCCGCGGTCAATGTGGCCGCTCGGCTGGGGATTGAGCTCAAGGCCGTGGTGATTGGCGAAGGCCAGGAGGTCCAGGACCTCTACGGGGACTGGCTCCGCCAGCGGGAAGTCGAAGAGGACGGTGTCATTCTCGTTCGCCCGGACAAGCACATCGGCTGGCGCGCCCACTCTATGGTTCAGGATCCCAAAGCTGCCCTTACCGCAGTGCTCGCCGAGATCTTGAGCGTTGGCCTTGAAGACTGCGATCTCGCCGAGGAAGCCGAAGCCGTTCTTGCCCCCGCCGGTCTTGGTCGCTGACACCGCAGCAACATTTCACTTCGGTGAATATCGGCATTATTCGTACCTAATAGCTCTTAGTCACGGATAAATAGGTATTTCTTTTTACGAATACGCGCTTTTACGCTTGTTTCTGGATGGCATTGCGCCAGCAGACCTACTGAGAGGCCTCAATGGAGACGCGACATCTCAAGTACTTCATAGCCGTTGCAGAAGAACGGCATTTCGGCAGGGCCGCCGCCAGACTCCATATGGCGCAACCGCCTTTGTCCCAACAGATCCGGCAGCTGGAGGAACAGTTGGGCACCCCGCTGATGGTCCGGACTACCAGGAAGGTGGAGCTTACGCCGGCAGGTCAGGTCCTGCTGGATCGGGGGCGGGTGCTGCTCCAGGAACTGCAAGTCCTGGAATCCGATGTGCAGCAGGTTGGCGAAGGTGCCACGGGAGTACTTCGGGTAGGGTTCACCGGCACGGCCACTTACCGGCTAATGCCCATAATCGTTCAGGCCGCGCGACGAACCTTGCCCGGGCTCCGCATCACGGTCCAGGGCGAAATGCTGACGCCGCAGATGGAAGCTGCGTTGGAGGAGGGCAGGCTCGATGCTGCCGTTCTCCGCCCACCGGTCCATTCGGGGGCCATCGCCCTGAAGCTGCTGGAACAGGACCAGCTGGTGGCGGCCTTGCCCGCGGACTCGCCGCTGGCAGAGAAGGGAATGCTGGACCTGGCCGCCCTGTCCGAGGAGGGCTTCATCGGATATCCCGGCTATTCCGCGGTCAGCAGCATCTTTATTGACGCCTGCCGCAAGGCCGGATTCCAGCCCCGGGTCGTTCAGGAGGCAAAGGAGACCTCCACGCTGCTCTCGCTCGTGGCCTCCGGTATGGGTATAGCACTCGTTCCCATGACATCGCGGATGTTTTCCTATCAGGGCGTTGCTTTCCGGCCGCTCCGGGACCCCCCGCCGATGGACCTGGCGGTGGCCTGGAACAGCGACAAGGAAACGCCGCTGTTGCGCGCCTTCCTCGGTCTCTTCGATTCCCTCCCCGCCAAGCAGCCCCCCGCAGGTAAGTCGGCAGCCTCCAAAGGACAGACCCCGTGAAGATCAAACGCATTGAGGCCATTCCCTATGCCATCCCGTACGCCCGGCCCCTGAAGTTCGCGAGCGGAGAGGTCACTGCCGCGGAACACGTGCTGGTCCGAATCTATACGGACGTGGGTATCTGCGGGGTGGCAGACACTCCGCCGCGGCCCTACACATACGGCGAAACCCAGGATTCGATCGTGTCGGTGGTGACCAAGGTCTTTGCCCCGCAGCTCATCGGGATGGACCCGATGGACCGCTCCAAAGTCCAACAGCTGCTCCGGCGCACGGTCAACAACCCCACGGCCAAGGGGGCCCTGGACATCGCACTCTGGGATGTCATAGGGATTTCGCTGGGCACCCCGGTGCACAAGCTGCTCGGCGGCTTCACCGACAGCATGCGGGTCTCGCACATGCTGGGCTTCAAGCCCGCCGCCGAGCTCCTCGAGGAAGCGCTGCGGTTCCGTGAAACGTACGGCATCGAGACCTTCAAGCTCAAGGTTGGCCGGCGGCCGCTGTCCCTGGACGTCGAGGCCTGCCATGTGCTGCGGGAAGGCCTCGGTGCGGGTACCGAGATCTACCTCGACGCCAACCGCGGGTGGACGGCGAACGAGGCCATGGAGGTGCTCCGCCGGACCGAAGGCTTGGGACTGTCAATGCTGGAGGAGCCGTGCGATGCCGCCGAGGCGATGGGACGGCGCCGGCTGGTCCAGCACTCGAGCATCCCGATCGTGGGCGACGAAAGCGTCCCAACCCTCGGCGACGTCTCGCGGGAACTGCTCTCCGGCGGCAGCAACGCGATCTGCATTAAGACAGCGCGCAGCGGTTTCACCGAGGCCCAGCAGATTCTCGGCCTCTGCGAGGGCCTCGGCGTGGACGTCACGATGGGCAACCAGATCGACACCCAGGTCGGCAGCCTCGCCACGGTCACGTTCGGCGCGGCCTTCGAGGCCAGCTCCCGGCGGGCCGGGGAGCTCTCCAACTACCTGGACATGACCGATGACCTGCTTGCGGAGCCGCTCGAAATCAACGACGGCGCCATCCGGGTCCGCGAGGTCCCCGGCGTCGGGGCAGCCATCGACGCCGACAAGCTGCAGAAGTACCGCCAGGACTAGGTCTGTCCGGCCGTATCTGCCCTCAGAAACGCCCACCGAAAGGAAACCTCATGCTCTACCTGGTCCGCATGGACGTCAATATTCCGCCGGACATGCCCAAAGAACACGCCGACGCCATCAAGGCGGAGGAACGGGAGTACTCCCAGGAGCTCCAGCACGACGGCCGCTGGCCGCACTTGTGGCGGGTCGTGGGCGAGTACTCCAACTATTCGGTGTTCGACGTCGCGGACAACGACGAGCTGCACACCCTCCTCTCAGGCCTGCCGCTGTTTCCGTATATGGACATCAAGGTCACGCCGCTGGCCAAGCACCCGTCCGCCGTCGAATAGCGCACCGCATTTATATCTAATAGCACGCACAACATTCATATCGAAGAGCTTTCAATGATCCGGAAATAGGTATTTCCCCTCGCTCAATGAGGGCCATATCGTTGAAACAACGCCGGATGTGATGTGCAGCACTAAGCAGCATAAGACACGACATACCGGAACCCCTCGAACCGTTTCTGACCAAGGTTCCGGAGCAACCATTCTTTGACAAGGGAGTCACCATGACAACGGAAATCCAAGCCACCGCCGCATCCTCGGGCGCGGGGGCCACCGCCCGCTTCCGGGAGAACAAGCAGATCGGCGCCGGCACGAGCCAGGAGCGCGTCAACGCCCTCGCCGGCCGGCTCATCAAGGCGGTCAACGACATCGTGCTTGACGAGAAGGTCAGCTATGACGAGTACAACGCCTTCAAGGCCTGGCTCATCAGCGTCGGCGAAACCGGCGAATGGCCGCTGTTCCTGGACGTCTGGGTGGAGCACTCGGTTGAGGAGGTCGCCAATGCCAACCGGCATGGGACCAAGGGCACCATCGAGGGTCCGTACTACATCCCGGACTCGCCCACGCAGAACACTCCGGCCACCCTGCCGATGCGTGAGGATGAGCCCGGCACTCCGCTGCTGTTCCAGGGCCAGGCGAAGAACGTAGCCGGAGAACCGCTGGCCGGTGCGCTGATTGAGCTGTGGCACGCCGATGACCTGGGCTTCTACTCCCAGTTCGCCCCCGGGCTGCCGGAGTGGAACCTCCGCGGCTCCATCATTGCCGATGCCGAGGGCAACTTCGAGATCAATACCATGCAGCCGGCGCCTTACCAGATCCCCACCGACGGCGCCTGCGGGGCGCTCATCGCTGCGGCAGGCTGGCACGCCTGGCGCCCCGCCCACCTGCACTTCAAGGTTTCGGCTCCCGGGCACCAGCCCATCACCACCCAGCTCTACTTCGAAGGCGGCGAGCACGTCGTCGACGACATCGCCTCCGCCGTCAAGCCCGAACTCATTCTCGCCCCGACCCGGCGCGCCGACGGCAGGGGCCGCGAAGTCACCTACGACTTCATCCTCGACCCCCAGGACTAAAGCTCAAGTCCCGGGCCCGGGGCCGGAATACTTTCGACTCCGGGCCCAACCCGTACACCGCCCGTACCCGCCATAAGGCCGCACGCCCAAAATTAGGCCGCCGCACAGTAGTGGCCACCAGCAGAAAAGAGGAGTCGATGACTCAGGAAGTCATGGGGGCCATTGACACCCGTGAACTGCGCCACGTCTTCGGCACGTTTGCCACCGGCGTCACGGTGGTGACGTGCCGGTCCGACGACGGTGTCCCGCACGGCGCCACGGTCAATGCCTTCACCGCCGTCTCCCTGGATCCGCCGCTCGCGCAGGTCACCCTGACCCGGACCTCGCGCGCCGCCCGCTATCTCGAAGGCGCCGCCTTCGCCATCAACATCCTGTCCCTTGAACAGATGGATGTGGCCCTGCATTTCGCCGGCAAGGTTCTCGACGAGGAGCCGGAATGGACCCTGGACGGCAATGTCCCGGTGCTGACCCGGAATGCAGCCACGCTCGAATGCCGGCCGTGGAACGTCTACGACGGCGGCGACCACATCATCGTCGTCGGCGAGGTCATCGGCATGGAAATCACCAAGCGGGAACCGCTCCTGTTCTTCGGCGGCAAATTCCGCCAGATCGGCCGGCTCGTTGAGGGTGCCCCTTGGGACCACTCCGGCGACGCCCCCGAATCGGGCTGGTTCGCCGGCTCCAGCTCCTTCAAGCCGCTTCACGGCTCCACGCACTAAGCCGCATCACACCAAGCACTCCTGAGATTTCCTCACCTCAGAGACCCCTCCCCTGAAAGGGACGATCATGACCGAAATTGTTGACCAGTCTATTCCCGCCACCGATTCCTCGGCGTCCTCCACGCCGTCGATGAGTGACAGAACGACGCCGGCGAATCCAAAGATGCCGATGACCGGGGATGAGTACATTAAGTCTCTGCAGGATGACCGTGAGGTCTGGATTTACGGTGAGCGTGTCAAGGATGTCACTACCCACCCGGCGTTCCGGAACTCGATCCGGATGGCCGCCCGGCTGTACGACGCGATGCACAAGCCCGATCTGCAGGACAAGCTGATGGTGCCCACGGACACCGGGTCCGGCGGCAAGACGATGTCCTTCTTCCGCACCCCGCACAGCGTCGAGGACCTGAAGAAGGACCGCGTTGCGATCGAGACCTGGTCCCGGATGAGCTACGGCTGGCTGGGCCGCTCACCGGATTACAAGGCGGCGTTCCTGGGCACCCTTGGCGGCAATACGGACTTCTACGAGCCGTTCCAGGAGAACGCCAAGCGCTGGTACAAGGAATCGCAGGAGAAGGTCCTGTACTGGAACCACGCGATCATCAACCCGCCGGTGGACCGGCACCTCCCGGCCGACCAGGTGGGCGATGTGTTCATGAAGGTCGAGAAGGAGACCGGCTCGGGCCTGATCGTCTCCGGCGCCAAGGTGGTCGCGACCGGTTCCGCGATCACCAACTACAACTTCATCGCGCACTACGGCCTGCCGATCAAGCGCAAGGAATTCGCGCTGATCTGCACGGTTCCGATGGACGCCCCGGGTGTGAAGCTGATCAGCCGGGCCTCCTACGCCCACCAGGCTGCCGTGATGGGCACCCCGTTCGACTACCCGCTTTCGAGCCGGATGGACGAGAACGACTCGGTCTTCATCTTCGACAAGGTCCTGATCCCGTGGGAGAACGTCTTCGCCTACGGGGATGTGGAGAAGGTCAACAACTTCTTCCCGCAGACCGGCTTCATCAACCGCTTCACCTTCCAGGGCGTGATCCGCCTCGCCACCAAGCTCGACTTCATCGCCGGGCTGCTGATGAAGGCCCTGGAAGTCGCCGGAACGCAGGACTTCCGCGGCGTCCAGACCCGGGTGGGCGAGGTCCTGGGCTGGCGCAACATGTTCCACGCGCTGATCGACGGCATGACCCTGAACCCCGACCAGGGCCCCAACGGCACCGTACTGCCCAAGCTCGACTATGGACTGTCCTACCGGATGTTCATGGCCATCGGCTACCCGCGGATCAAGGAAATCATCGAACAGGACGTCGCATCCGGCCTGATCTACCTGAACTCCTCAGCCCTGGACTTCAAGACCCCGGAAATCCGGCCCTACCTGGACAAGTACATCCGCGGCTCCGACGGCATCGAGGCCGTGGACCGGGTGAAGCTAATGAAGCTGCTCTGGGACTCGATCGGCACCGAGTTTGGCGGCCGGCATGAACTCTACGAGCGGAACTACTCCGGCAACCACGAGAACGTGAAGGCCGAGATCCTCTTCGCCGCGCAGGCCCAGGGCACCACGGACTCCATGAAGGGCTTCGCGGACCAGTGCCTCGCCGAATACGACCTGGACGGTTGGACCGTGCCCGACCTGATCAGCAACGACGACGTCAGCCTGTTCCTCAAGCGCAGCTAATTTCTACCGAATGAGCGGCGCTGCCAGTCGGGATAGGCAGCGCCGCTCATCCGGTTTCCCACAAGCCGAATAGCGATCACGGTCAGGACCAGGAGCGGGTTTTTCGCGAATGAGTCTTCGGGCAGGCGGGGCCGTGCTGTGGGTGGAGAGTTGTCGGTTACGAGGGGGCCGAACAAGGCAACGAAGACACTTACTACGCTGTGCTCAACCCGCCGGCGAGTTAGCGCCCACCAGCATCTGGGCCAATGGCCCTGCGTCATCTCCCGCCTCGAACCAGGCCAGATCCGAAACGACGACCGCGCGATGAGATGCCGCGAATGGCTGACCTAGCAAACGGTGGAATCCCGATCTATGAACATGCCAACGAGACCGCCGTTAGCGAGGAACGGCCGCTGATTCGCGGCGATGAGTGGCGGCAGGAATGTGGCGGTTCCTGTGGGATTGCCCGATATCCCTGGGAGTTTGTGGCCGGCCATGATGTGTCTCACAAGATCAGCCGGCTTTCGTTTGCTACCATGACGCTCGATTGAGCATCCGCTCGACGATAAAGGCAAACCCGGCGCGAGCCGGCGACGCAAAGCCACGGGACCCACGAGGTCAGCCGGGCCGCCGAACAGCAAAGGGCCCCGGTATGCTCACGATTCCCTGGCACTGCCTTATCGCGCCCTCGGCAACGTATCTAAAATTCACTTTCCCCGGCCCAGGCGGCCCAGAGCCTACGGCTTCGATGTCTGCCGGACACTGTTCCCGTTGAGGCAAGTTTCCGGCCCTGTGTGCGATCAGATTCATGTGCCGACGTGCCCGTCCTGTGGCTTGAATCTGCCTGTGGTTTTCTGAATTCGTCCTGCCCAACTATCCATCTGAAAGGTGTCATTCATGCCTGGAATCACCCTTGCGGTGCCCGGTACGTCAACGGTGACGACGCGGGTCTTGCTGCACGTCGTGGCCGAGGAGGTCGGCGCGGAGGGTGTTGATCGTGTCCTGGAGCGGGCGGGGTTGCGAGAGCAGGCGATGCAGCTGCAGAGCGTTGGGGGAAGGATTTCCTACCCTGAGAAGCTTCGGCTCTTCGAGTCCGCCGCGGCGGAGCTTGCCGATCCCCGTATCGGTCTCCGTCTGGGACCGTCGTCTTTCGGGGATCCTGCAATCGAGCCTTTGCGAAGGCTGGGCAGGGCAACCGGATCTCCCGCAGCCGCGTACCGCGGGATCTCCCAGTTCTCCACCCGTCTTGATTCCGCCGCCGTGTTCAGGTGCGACTGGGCAGAGCAAAGTTCGGCATCGCTTACTTGGAAGGTGCTCCCGCCCTACAGTCCCAGCCGAATAGACTGCGACTACAACGTCGGCTTCCTCGCCCAAATACCCGTGCTCTTTGGATTAGCGCCGGCACGCGTCGAGCATGGCACGATCTGCCAACTCGACGGCGGCCCGGAGTGCATCTACGACGTGACATGGACCGCACCGCCGCTTCAGCGACTGCGCTCCCTGCTGGGCAAGCTCAAGGCGGATAAACCGTCGACCGGACGGCGCTCAACCGCTGAGCACCGGCTACGCACCCTGGAGGGGGCAGCTTCGGATCTGGTCAGCAACGCGCCTCTGGAGGAGGTGCTCGACCGGGTTTTGGTGCGTGCGGACAGGGCCGTGCACGCGCCAGGACACATGTTGGCCGTCCGGCTCCCCGCGGGAGGACGCCATGTACGGATTCGCGGTACGGGCTCCGTTCTGGCGGCCGAGCTCGAAGACGACGGACTAACTCTGTCCAGGGGCTCCGGCGCCCTGGCGGGGTTGCCTGTGCTGAGCGTTCCTGTCGCCTCCGCGAAGCATTTCTATGGTGTTCTTGCGGCGGTGGCACATAAGGGGCAGGAATTCTTTCCCGGAGATACGGAAGCCCTCGCCGCTTATGCACGGCACGCCGCCATCAGCCTCGACATTGCCGGGGTCGTCGCCGATGCCCGGGAACACGGCGAAACGGCGCAACTGCTGCTCGACGTCTCACGCGCGCTGGCACAGCATTCCACGGTGCAGGCACTCGCCGGTTCGATCGCCAAGGCGGTGCCCGCTCTTTCTGGGGCCGACCGCTCCGCGATTGCGCTTTGGGATTACGAAAAAGGTCACCTCAGGATCGCCGGGATGAGCGGCTGGCACGGTGATCTGGCGGACCAACTCGCCAATTTTCAGACCACCCCCGAGGACAGCCCGGAGCTTTCCGAATTGCTCACCAGCGGCGTTCCGCTCCTACTGGACGGGAAAAGCTCGGCGTGGGCCCGGAATACGCTCGCCGACTTCGCCATCACGGCACTTGCAGCAGTACCGATCATGGCCGGGAATCAGCTCAAAGGAATCGTGCTCGCGCACTGGGTCGAGCAGTCTCCGGGAAATCTGGAGGGCGCCCTTACCGAACGCCTGGGCGGGCTGGCAGGTCTGGCCGCGGTGTGCCTGGAGAAGATCCGGCTGCTAGAGGATGCCCGCAGGCAGGCTTTGCATGATCCGCTGACCGGGCTCCCCAACAGGGCGCTGTTGGAGAACAGTCTGGAAACTGCACTGGCTCAGGCCGGTCCGAATGGACGTCGGGTGGGCCTGCTCTTCTGCGATGTTAACCGGCTAAAGCGGATCAACGACAGCCTCGGCCACGCCGCCGGTGACAGCGTTCTTCGCCACGTCGCCGCCCGGCTCGGAATCGCTGTGCGTGACTGTGACACGGTCGCCCGCTACAGCAGCGACGAGTTCGTCATACTCCTGCCGGGCATCCAAGACCCGTTAGAAGTTGACCACGTGGCCGCCAGGGTCCGGACCAGCCTTGCCGAGCCCGTCGAGGTTGAGGGCAGGAAAGTCTTCGTTGATGTCGCCATCGGAACGAGTGTCAGCGGTGCCCTCCCGGGCGAGGGAACCGACTCACATTCCGAATCGGGCCGCCTGCTCCTGGAGAAAGCGGATTTCGAGATGTATCAGTCCAAGGCGCGGGCCCGCGGCCAAACGCCCCCGGGAGTGCAGCGCAAGGACTACCTCCGCCTCGAAACGGACCTGCGCGGCGCTGCAGCCCGCGGCGAACTGCGGGTGCAGTTCCAGCCCCAAATCGACGTGGCGACACACGAAATCGTCGCCGCCGAGGCTCTCGTCCGATGGCACCATCCCGAACTTGGCCTGCTGTCACCGGGGGAGTTCATTCCCCTAGCTGAGGACAGCAACCTGATTGCTGAAGTCGGCGCCCATGTAATCACCCAGGCCTGCCGTGCCGGCGCCCATTGGCGGGCTGCTGGATATCCGATCGAAATTGCTGTCAACGTGTCGGCAATCCAGCTCAGTGGCACAGGATTCCCGGCGTTTGTCCGCGATACCCTGGCTCGAACCGGGTTGCCGGCAGCGGCGCTCACCCTGGAAGTCACCGAATCTCAGGCAATGTCCGAATCAACGGTGAACGCCGACAACTTGCGCGACCTGCGGTCCGCCGGGGTTGCAATTTCGATCGATGACTTCGGCACCGGGTTTTCCTCCCTGGCCCAGTTGCACCGGCTCCCGGTCACGGAAGTCAAGATCGACAGGTCGTTCACCTCACGGCTCGCGGAGTTCGGAACTTCCGGTTTCATCGCCGGTATTGTCGGACTTGGCCACGGGATGGGACTGCGCGTTGTCGCCGAGGGTGTTGAAACACCGGAACAGCTGGACGCGCTGCGTGCCATGGGTTGCGAACGCGCCCAGGGATTCCTGCTCGGAAGACCCGTGGATGCATCTGTCCTCGAAGAGCAACTCCGCGCCGGCAGACGCCAATGACTACGCTTTCGTCACGGTACCCACGTCCGAAACGCCCTTGGACCGCCTGTTGGGTCTTTCGTTTTTAAGGCTCGTCGCTACAGCCAAGAAATCCTCACCTATCCCTTTGGATGGGCATTTCTTGGATGGGCACTTCGGATTCCGTCGCCGACAGCGCGCGCCTGGGCAAAAGACCGAATCCCGGGCGGACAGCACTGTGTCCGTTTTCGCCGGAGAACAGGTGCGCCCATACCGTGAGCCGCCACGATCGCCACTCCGCATAGGGCGGGCCAACCCCGACACGCAACTTTGTCCTTGGCGTTGCCGGCAAGGACCTGAACTAAACAGCCGCCAGAAACAAACTCCGGCGAACTATGCACCGAAGGGAAGTACACATGACCGCAGACGCAACTCCGCTCCGCTGGACGCTCTTGGCCGACCAGACCAGAGCGATTGAGCTGCTTAGGGTCGCGGCCGCCACGCGCGGGCTCACGCTAACATCCTCCGGCCCGGGAACGATCGTGCTCCGCGGCAGCCGGTCGCTCCTCCGGCGCCGCGCAGCCTGGGACACTACCGCCGCGGTCACCACTACACGTACCGAGACACTTGTCTCCTGGGCCGCCGGCGCTCTCCCAAGCGAGCAAATTAAACACCTGCTGGGCATGGAGGATCAACTGCCGCAAGGTTTGATCTTTGATCACGGCGTCGCCGAGGCTGCCTCGCTCGCCGGAATTGCACCCCTGACGGGCCCAATGAGGGCTGCCCTCGTCAGTCTCATGCGCAGCGACGAATTTGTGCTGGCCATCGCGGCTGGAGAAGTCACCGGCGCGAGGACCCTCGCGACACTCACCCAGGACAGACTTGTTCTCAGTGGCGGGCTCCGCCAAGCTTGGACAGCTTACCCCGTTGGCGACATCACATCCCTGACCCTGGGGAAGCGGACGAGCGGGGAAACACTGACCATCGCCACCCAACACGCACCTCCTGCCGTAGTAACGAAAATGGGCCACGGCGAAGGGTTCCTCATGACCCGCCGCTTCCGCGAACTTAGAGACGACCTGAACCGCGCGTCAGCGCTTCAGCCGGGCGCCCCTGGCCCTGAACTACGCTTGGGACAAACCCGGCATCCTCTCCCCTCGACGAGGACAACCCAGCCCACAAATGCGTCCGGTTACGAGGCGGGCATCAACGGGCCCGCGGCCCGAACAAAGGAGTAGCCGTGATCCGGCAGTGGTTAGACGTACTAAGTAGGAACATACCCAGAGGATCGCGGCTACCAGAGAGCGCGAAAGCCTTTCGGCACCGAAAAATCATCTCGTTCTGCCTGATCATGGCAGCGGCCGTCATCATCTTCGCGCTCCTTCAAGGAGAACCGCCCGCCCACGCCCTCGGCGAGGGCGTCATACCGGCCCTTATCGCTGTGGCGGCCTGGAAGTCCCCGCTCCCATACCGGGCACGTACCGTCATGGCCGCCGTGGCACTCATGGTCATCGCGGCCATAGCGGTTCACATCTCTGGAACTGTCGAAGCCCACTTCCTCTTCTTCATCATGATCCCCGTCGTAGCACTCTACGAAGACTGGGCACCCATCGCCGCTGCCATTGGCACAGTGCTCCTTCACCACACAGTCCTCGGCATCCTCGCTCCTCAGGATCCGGCAGGACACCCGGGGACAGCGGATGAGGCGGCAGGCTGGGTGCTCGTGCACATCGCTTTGTTCCTGGCCGCCTGCATCACCAGCGTCATGCACTGGACCATCCACGAACGCGCCCGCGCGGAAGAGCGCATCCTTCTGGACCGCCTCGCCGCACTCGCCCAGCACGATCCCCTGACAGGCCTGGCGAACCGATCCCTACTTCACGAACGGCTGGAGGCCGCCGTCAGCGCTGAAGAAACCACGCTCGTGATCGCCGTGGATATTGATGGATTCAAGCCCGTCAACGACTCCCACGGCCATGCAGTCGGCGACGCCCTGCTGGTCGAAATAGCCCGGAGGCTCACGACCTGTATCCGAACCGGCGACACCGCGGCCCGGACCGGCGGAGACGAATTCACGCTCGTTCTTCCCGGCTCCTCGGCGGAACGGGGAACGACAATAGCCCAGCGAATACTTGATGCAATCGCGGCGCCTTTCGCCCTGGAGGGAAGACATCTCAACGTAAGCGCCAGCATCGGGATCACCGTCGGACCGCCGCACGCTGATCCCCGTGTCCTCCTGGACCAAGCAGACGCGGCCATGTACTCCGCCAAACTCAGCGGCCGCGCAACATTCGCGTCCTACGGGAAGACGGCTGTTGAGGCATCGGACGGGGCTCTGATCGTTGATGCAGAAAGTGCTAGGACCTGGGCGGCATACACCAGGAGCTTGCGCCATCAGATATCCAAGGCCAAAGACTCGGGAACGCTGCCGGCCCAGACCCGCGGCCCGGAGTCAACGAGGCGGGCCCTCGAATCCTTGCTTGCTGCCATCGACGTGCTTCCACAGCGGCCTGGCCCGACACCTCTGGCCCTGCCCGACGCCACAGCGCTGGAAGAGTTCGTTTTCCACCACGATCTCGTGCAGAAATGGGCAAAGGCGCTGAATGCAAGAAATATTCTCACCTTGGTTTGGTCCGACGGCGCAGCCGAGTTTTGGAATCAGCTCACCCAGGCCGTGATTTCCGGAAACCGCGGCAGGACCGAACCCTGGATGAACGGTTCACACGCGCAAAACCTCAAGAACGCCCTCGCCGGGCAGGACCACCTCCAGCGGGATCCGGTGCCGGCACCCGCACACGATCCCTGAACAAACGGACAGGAGCCCTAAACGAATTCTCCACCAAGGCCTCTAAGAAGAACCCGGCGACGACCTCACCAATGGAGGAAATCATGTGCCGCCCGCGAGGTCGAAGTCAACGAAGGAGTTGAGCTGGCACGGTACCCGGAATCGTACAAACATCCCCGTTCGTCCCCGGCGCCGAGCTTCAGGACGGCGGCCGCACGCTCCTTTGTGCATACAATGGCCGATTTATCATCCACATCTGCCCGAAATCGACCTCCACACCACTGAGACCGGGCGCATTGATCGCGTCACGGGTGACAGTCCGCATATCGTTGGCGCGGAACTGAATGCGGCCGTCGAGTTGGCCCAACAACACGCCATGGGGGAGGGCAAGCACGGTGCCCTCGTCACGCGGCAGGGGCCCGCTTCCTTCACTGTGGCTGTGAGCGGCGATGTTCCCTACGGAATCACCCAGGATGGCGAGCGCTCCTGACACATATCTCGACGGCAATGACCCCCTGATCGCCGAGGATAGCAACGGTGGAGAAAAACGGGGGAGTCCGGTTGCCCCAAATGGATCCGGATACCCCGCTACTGACGCAGCCCCGTCGTGGGCGTGCAGCCAAGAAGTCGGGACGGCCAACCCATGATTGATGAATCTGAACCCACCCCGGAGGGAAACCATGTTTGTCTGCTGAAGGACGGTCGACACCTGGGGAGCGGTGTCATTGACGTGTGCATGCCCGATGGTGAGCCTGCGGGATCTGCTGGGCGATGGGGCTGGCAGGCGCCTGGTGCACCAAAGTGACGCCGTGCAGATCCTCATCTCCTCGCAGGTTCCGGGCAAATCTGTCGCGCCGTGATCGCTGCGTCATGGTCTGAAAGCTGAAGCTAAGACTTCCTGTAGCAACTTTGATGATTCCTGATTGTTCCCAACTTCGCGTTTCGCTGCTCGGGGAAGCCGGGAGCGCGGACCCCGGACGGGTTCCGCCGCACCGGACAGGCCAGGCTCTCACTTGTCCCGCCGTTTCATTGGGCTCGTACCTAGAAAGGTCACTGAGTTAGCGATAACTGGCCGGGCATGTATTTTCGCTCCGCGTAGGAATTGATGGAATTAACCCCAAATTCTAGGCGAACTTAGACTCTGAGCGCCAGAGCGCTGCTCGTCCAAGAAATATTTTTAACAAGCTATTGATAGTGCGCTAACTCACGTGTAACTTAGCTCACATAGCCCCGAAGGCGGGGCGTTCTCATACACAAGGGAGTGTTGTTTATGCGGAGGAGTACAACTGGAATCCGTCGAAGGAGAAGGCTCGCCACGGTTGCCCTGTGCGCTTCGATTCTGACGGTCTCCTCACTCGGGCTGTCCGGGTGTAAGAGCGGTGCTGCAACGGCTGACGGGGGGGAGAAGGCAACAGGCAAGGGGCTGGTCATCGGCTGGAGCCAGCGCGGCATCAGTGGCAGTGACTGGTGGAAGACCCTGGTCGAGGGCGGCCAGGCCGAGGCCAGCAAGGTCGGGGCGCGACTCGAGCTGCTGGATGCCAACGGTGACACTGTGCGGCAAAACGCGGACGTACAGACCCTGATCACCAAAGGCGTGGACGTCGTCGTTATGAACCCGAATGACCCGTTGGGCGTGGGCCCCTCGATTCAGGCGCTGAAGGACGCGGGCATACCGGTTGTGACAGTCAACTCGAGCATTGATAAGTCTCTTGTTCCGGACATGTTCTGCTATGTCGCGGAGGACCAGGAGAAAACCGGCTCGCTTGCCGGCGAGGTTGCTGCAAAGAAGGCGCTCGAGAAGTACGGCGACAGAGGGCAAATCAAGATAGTCGGCATAGGAGGCTTCCCGGGAGATGTGCTGAGCGACCTCCGGTTCAACGGTTTCATGGCCGGCTGGAACCGTGTAATGGAGAAGCACCCCGGTGTGACCACGGTGAAGCTTGATACCAAGTACGGAGAGTGGAAGCCGGACAAGGCTTTGGCCCCTATCCGCGACGTCGCCACAGCCAATCCAGACCTCAAGGTCGTCTACAGCATGAGCGATGTCATGCACGGTGGCATAGTCCAAGGCCTGCAGCAGGCTGGTCTCTGGGGCGACGGGATTATCATGGCCAGCTATGACGGCGGCATGGGAGCCATCAAGGAAATGGTGGACAGCCCGAAGGGCCCGCTCCAGGCTGACGCGTCCAACCAGCCGTGGGACCAGGGAGCTGCTGCTGTGCGTATGGCGATCGCCGCGGCAAAGGGCGACCAGTCCCAGTGCCCGGGCAAGACGAACTACATCGAAACGACGGTAGTCACGCCCGCCGACGCGGCCAAGTACTACGTCCCCACGGACACATACGTCCGCGCCAAGGACTAACGTCCGCCGGCTCGACAACCGATCTGCAGCCGGCCCCGCTCTGCCCCGAAGTCCTAGATAAGGAACAATTATGCCCGCCAACAACCCGGTTCCGGTGGCGCCTGCCACCGGGACGGCAGGGGAATCGCAGTCAGGTGCCCCAGAACTCGAACTCCACGGCATCACCAAGTCCTACCCCGGCGTGAAGGCGTTGAAGGGTGTCAGCTTCAGCGTCCGCCGCGGCTCAGTCCACGCCCTTGCCGGGCAGAACGGGGCCGGCAAGTCCACCTTGGTCAAGATCCTCTCCGGCGCCGAGTCCCCGGACACGGGGAGCATTCGCCTGGGTGGCGAGCTCCAGCGTTTCCGGGATCCGATGGATGCCCAGCAGGCTGGCATCCACACCATTTACCAGGAACTCTCGCTCGTGCCCTCACTGTCCGTGGCCGAGAACATCTTCCTCGGCCAGTTGCCACTGCGCCGCGGTGCGGCCGTGGACTGGCAGCAGATGCAGTCCAAAGCACGAGCGGCGCTCGACCGGGTGGGCTTCGACCTCGACGTGCGCCGCCCCGTGGGCAGCTACTCCACCGCAGAGCAGCAAGCGGTGGAACTCGCGAAGGCGCTCCACAAGGACGCGCGGGTTCTCCTGCTGGACGAGCCCACGTCGACGTTGCCGATGCCCGACGTTGAGCGGCTCTTCACGGTCCTCCGGTCCCTCTCGGAGCAAGGCGTGACGCTCCTCTATATTTCGCACCGCATGGACGAGCTGTTCTCGCTCTGTGACGCCGTAACAGTGCTGCGCGACGGTGTGAATGCCGCGGACCTGAAGACAGCAGAATCCAAGCCGGCCGACGTCGTCACGGCGATGGTGGGAAAGAGCCTCGAAGGGTCCATTGCCGACGCCGCGCTCCGCGGAGAACGCTCGCCACGCCTCGGCCCCGGCGCCGGCGAACGTGTCATCCTCTCCACCCGCGACGTCTCCGAGCACGGGTCCGTGGACAAAGTCTCGTTCGAGCTGCGCGAAGGCGAGGTCCTCGGTCTCTCCGGACTCATCGGCAGCGGCCAGTCCGAGCTGGCAGGCCTCATAGCCGGTGCTCGGAAGCGTACCTCCGGAGAGATGAGTGTCGACGGGCAGGCGGTGGATTTCCGTGCGCCACGGGACGCGATCCGCCGCGGCATCGGCCTGCTGCCGCAGGACCGGAAGGCCGCGGGATTCATCCCGGATATGGGTGTTGCCGGCAACATCACCCTGGCCAGCCTGCCGCAGTTCAGCCGGCTGAGCGTAATCCAGTCACGGCGGGAGCGCAGCGTCGCCGCCGACATGGTCGACCGACTCGGCATGAAGGTCTCAGGGGTAACCCAACCCCTGAAAACGCTAAGCGGCGGGACGCAGCAGAAGGCAATCCTGGCGCGGTGGCTCGTGCGCCAGTCGCGCATCCTCGTGTGCGACGAGCCCACCCGCGGCGTGGACGTCGGGGCCAAGGAAGACATGTACGAGCTCATCCGTGAGTTCGCGCAGGCCGGAGGAACCGTCGTGGTGGCGAGCTCGGAAATCACGGAGGCGATGATGTGTGACCGCGTCCTCGTGATGGCGCGCGGGCGTGTCGTCGCAGAGCTTGACCATGACGAGATCGATCCCGCCGGCAACGCCATTCTCGAACGCTTCGCCTGACGGCGCCATCCACCAGACCTTCTATCCAGGAGAACAACTATGTCCCGGACCCTGTCACCATTGCCCCAACGCAGTGACACCTCCTCCCCCTCCGTGAGCATCGGCTCGCGTCTGCGGGCGGGCGCCCTGCGCGCCCTGCCGAAGAGCTACCTCATCCTGGTGCTCCTCGCGATCATCGTGGTGGGCTACTACGTCTCGGACGACTTCCTGACGTTCCGTAACGCCGAAAACGTCATCACCGCCGCATCGATCATCGTCATACTCGCCATCGGCCAGTACTTCGTCGTCCTGACGGGCGGCATCGACCTCTCTGTGGGGTCGATCCTGGCCATGTCCACGGTCCTCACGGCATTAACCCTGCAGGCCGGAATGCCCACTGGTGTCTCCGTCGTGTTCGTGCTGGCCTGCTGCGCCATTGCCGGGGTGATCAATGGCATCCTCGTCGTGTGGCTGAACATCCCGCCCTTTATCGCGACTCTGGCCATGATGAGCGCGGTCAAGGGTTTCAGTTACATTATCCAGTCGACGAGCCTGATCGAGATCCGAGACCAGCCGTTCATTCAGGCCTTCTCCCGCGGCAGCTTCCTGGGCATCCGCAACCCGGTCCTGATTTTCATTATTGTCGCCGTGGTCGCGGCGCTCGTGGCGAAATACACGACATTTGGCCGCTCGCTGTACGCGATCGGCGGCAACCCTGAGGCCTCCAGGCTTTCGGGTCTACCGGTCGCACGGAACCTGATCCTCACGTACACCATCTCCGGGGTACTGGCTGGCCTCGCAGGGCTTGTCGCAGCCGCCCAATTGAGGCAAGGAAGCTCGCTCATCGGCGTCGGCTACGAACTTGACGCCATCGCGGCCGTCGTCGTGGGTGGAGCTTCCCTCATGGGAGGCAAGGGCGACCCCCTGAACGCGGTGATCGGCGTGTTCATCCTGACCACGATCATCAACATCATGAACCTCGTTGGGATCTCCTCGGAGCCGCAGCTGGTGATCAAGGGAGCCGTGATCGTCCTGGCCGTCTTCCTGTCCAGCGCCGGCGGCGTCCAGAGGATTTCCGGTTTCTTCTCCAGACACTTCCGGCGTACCCAGCCGGCCTAGTCCGCCAACCATCTTTAGCTCATTCAGCCTCAGAAAGCAGGAATTTCATGACCATTCGTCCCTTCGGTCGCACCGATCTGACCGTCTCAGACATCTGTGTCGGCACGAGTGCGCTCGGGAGCTTCCCCGCCCAGTACGGTTACGAGGTCGATGAGGACACCGCTGTCGCCACGATCCACCGTGTCTTCGACGGGCCGTTCACCTTCATCGATACGTCCAACGAGTACGGCGGCGGCGCCAGTGAAGAGCGGATCGGCCGGGCGATCGCCGAGCGCGGCGGCATCCCCGAGGGATACGTGATCGCCACGAAGGTCGATCCGATTCCTGGCACCACAGACTTCTCCGGCGACCGCGTGCGCCGGTCCGTCGAGGAGAGCCTCGAGCGTCTCGGCCTGGACAAGCTACAGCTCGTCTACCTGCACGACCCCGAGAAGATTTCGTTCGAGGAGGGAGTGGCCAAGGGAGGTCCGCTGGAGGCCCTTATCGACCTCCGCGACCAAGGCGTCATCCAGTACCTGGGCGTAGCCGGAGGTCCCATCGACCTCGAGCTGAAGTACCTTGGGACGGACGCGTTCGACGCCGTCATCAGCCACAACCGCTACACGCTCGTCGAGCAGACGGCCGAACCGCTCCTGGAAGAAGCGGGCCGGCGCGGAGTCGCCTTCGTGAACGCAGCCCCGTTCGGCGGTGGGATGCTGGTGAAGGGCCCGCGGGCCGTCCCGCGGTACTGCTACGCACCCGTCGATCAAGCGACAATCGACCGGGTCCTGCGCATGGAAGCGTTGTGTGACCAACACGGTGTGCCGCTCGCTGCTGCCGCCCTGCAGTTCTCCGTGCGCGACGAGCGCGTCGCCTCCACCATTGTCGGAATGTCCCAGCCGAGCCGTGTCGAAGAAACAGTCCGTCTGCTGAGCCATGAGATCCCTGAGGAACTCTGGGACCAGCTCCTGCCACTTGCTCGCGTGGGCCGGCGCGGCATTGAAGCCGCGACGGTCTGATCGCCGGGCGCGAAGCAAGATACACGAAAGGAACCCAAGCAATGAGTAGGAAGAAGCAGCCTGAGCCGGTGGATGTCGTCATCGTCGGCGCAGGCGCCGGCGGGGCAACCGCTGCGAAGGTGTTGTCCGAAGCTGGCCTGAAGGTGGTGGGCCTCGAGCGGGGGCCATGGCTGAAGCCCGAGCACGCCTCGGGAGACGAGCTCAAGTTCCTCAACCGGAACTTCATCTGGCAGGACCCGAAGGTCAAGCCACGGACCTACCGCCCCAACGACAAGGTCGAGGCGGAAATCACCAACTTCTCCGCCACGCCGCAGGTCGTCGGCGGCGGCACCACCCACTGGGGTGGCATGGTGCCGCGCATGGCCGAGAGCGATTTCAAGCTGCGCAGCCTGCACGGTGATGTTCCGGGCGCGAGCCTGGTCGACTGGCCAATCTCTTATGACGAGCTGGAGCCATACTACACACGCGTTGAGTGGGAGTTCGGCACCTCGGGTCTGGCGGGGGCGAACAAGTGGGAGGCGTGGCGCAGCCGCGGCTACCCGACCAAGCCGTCACCGCTGAGCCAGATCGGGCGGACTTTTGCCACCGCGATGTCCAAGCTCGGCCATGGCACATTCCCGATGCCGCAGGGCATGGTCACCGAACCCTACCGGGGCCGTCAGCCCTTCAGTGAGAACGGTTTTTGGCAGCAGTACCCGGACCCGGGCAGCGGCAAGTCGTCGACGCTGATCAGCTTCATTCCGGACGCGGTCGCGACCGGGCGCTACGACCTCCGCTCCGACTCCTATGTCAGCGAGATACTCGTCGGCAAGGAAGGCCGCGCCACCGGTGTCCGCTACCAGGACGAGGACGGCGACGAATTCGTCCAGCACGCGAAGGCCGTGATCGTCTGTGGCGGCGGCATCGAGACCCCGCGCCTGCTGCTCATGTCCAAGTCCGGGCTCTTCCCGGACGGCCTCGGCAACGGCAGCGGCATGGTCGGCAAGAACGCGACCTTCCATCAGTACTCATTCTCGGTTGGCTTGTTTGACCGTGAGGTCAGCGACCCGCTGTACGGGTGGGCGGGCCACTACATGAGCCTGTGTTCCTTCGACTTCTACGAGACGGACGAGAGCCGTGGCCACATTCTCGGGTCGCTGATCTTCCCGTCGATGATCGGCCACCCGGTGAACTGGAGCTTCCCCGGCCGGCCTACCTGGGGCCAGGCGGCGAAGGATGCAGACCGCGAGTTCTTCAACCACAGCATGAAGATCGGCGTCCTGCTGCACGATCTGCCGGTCGAGGACAACCGCGTCGATCTTGACCCGAACGTCAAGGACGCCTGGGGCCTGCCGGTAGCCCGCATTACCCACACGCCCCACTCCAACGACTTCGCCCAGGAACGCTGGCAGGTCGCCAAAAACGGGGAAATCCTCGAGGCCGCCGGCGCGAAAAAGGTCATCCCGGTCAACATGGAGCGGATCACGGGCAACACCTCCCACGAACTGGGCACCGCGCGCATGGGCAACGACCCGGCAACGTCCGTCGTCGACCGCTGGTGCCGCTCGCACGAGGTACCAAACCTCTACGTTTTCGACGCGAGCTTCTTCCCGACCGCGACCGGCATCAACCCGGCCCTGACGATCATGGCGAACGCCTGGCGGTGCTCGGACCGCATCCTCCAGGTTGACCGCCATGGCTGGTCCGAAAACTAATTCAGACTTCACAGGACACGAAAGGACAGATGTCACATGGGACAGGCGGAATGGGCTACGGTGCCCATCTCAACGCGGGACGTCGACGGCCCGGTCTTCTTCACCGAGCACGAGTGGAATACGATCGAGGCGGCATCCGCGCGGATCATCCCCACCGACCACCACCCGGGCGCGCGTGAGGCCAAGGTGGTGCGCTTCATTGACCGGATGCTCGCGGGAACGCAGTTCATCTTCCCGGCTGCAGACGGGAACGGGTTCCTCCGGATGGAGGGCCGCGACGAGGCGGCGTGGCGGGAGCGCATCAAGCAGCGCCGGGAGTTTTACCGCGAAGGCGTCGTGGAGTTGGACCGCCTGGCGAAGGAGCGCGCTGACGTCGAGTTCCTCGGGCTTTCGGAAGAGGACCAGGACGCCGTGCTCGAGACGCTATCGGGCGCAGCGAAGCCAAACGCATTCTCACTGGAGCACTCCGAAGCGGGGCTCGGGGGCGCGCCGGCAGGCAACCAACCTGTCAACGAGGACTTTCTCGAGTTCTTCCCGCTGCTGGTGCTCAACACCCGTCAGGGGTTTTACGGTGACCCGGTGTACGGCGGAAACGAGAACCGGGTCGGCTGGGGCGTCATCGGCTTCGACGGGCCCCCGTCGCTGGCGTCAACCATGGACGGCAGCTACACGACCCGTAAGTACATGATTGAGGCGGCGGAATGGCCGTACGATCAGCATCCCGAAGTCCTGAGGTACCGGCGCCCGTGACAGTTGGCGCGCCGACCGGAGCCACGCTCCGGGGCTCTTCGGGAAAAGCCGGGGATAATGAACTTATGTCCACCACCCCCGCGCCCTCAGACGCCCGAAACCTCAACGGGCGCGGGGAGCGGCTGGCCTCCAGGTCGAAGGCTCCCCGGATGTCTGACGTCGCCCGACTCGCCGGCGTTTCCCAGCAGACGGTGTCACGGGTTGTCCGGGGGGCAACCAATGTGGATCCCGACATCCGTCGACGCGTCCAGCACGCAATCGAACAGCTCCGGTACCGGCGAAATCCCGCGGCTGCCGCTCTGGCCAGCAACCGCACGATGACAATCGGCGTTGTCAGTTTCGAACTGTCGGTCCTCGGACCAACGGTGGCCCTGTACGGTATTTCCGAGGAAGCGCGGCAGCATGGCTACGCGACGCGTTTAGTCACGCTGGCAAGCCTCGAACGGAGAGATATCAGGGCTGCTTTCGAGTCCATTAATTCGGACACCGTTGACGGCGTGATCGTGCTCGCGCCCCTCCTGGATGCAATCTCCGTTCTCGACGACCTCGACATCGGCGTTCCCGTGGTGACGTTCCAGCAAGGATCGCAGCCGAGCCCGAATAGCGTTTCCGTTGACGAAGTAAAGGGAGCCCGGATGGTGGTCCGCCACTTGCTGGACCTCGGACACGAGACAGTGTGGCACGTTCAAGGCCCGCCGGGGTGGATGGCAACATCCGCCCGGGTCCAAGGATGGGCAGCGGAACTGGGGGCGGCCGGACGTTTCGTTCCGACGCCACTTGCAACGTCCGATTGGTCCGCCGCCGAGGGGTACCGAGTCGGCTGCGAACTGGCCGCAAGGCAGGATGTCACGGCGATCTTTGCCGCCAACGACCCCTTCGCGCTGGGAGTGATCAAGGCCCTGGACGAGGCGGGGCGCGACGTGCCGGGCGATGTCAGCGTGGTTGGATTTGACGACGTCAAAGAAGCACCCTACTTTCGGCCGGCACTAACGACCGTAAGGCTTGATTTTGAAGCCATCGGCCACATCGCTGTAGGCCGCGTACTGTCCATGATCAAAGAGGAGGCTGAGGGAGATATCCCTCTGCTGGAACCGCGGCTGATACTCCGCGACACCACGGCCCCCCCACGAAGCTAGGGCCAACGCCGGCGGCTCTGACTTCCCACACTCATGCCTTTTTAGCAGCCCCTTTGGCGTGAGTGGCTAAAAGGGCATTGCCCATTTCCCAAAAAGCCAAGACCAAGGTCTTGAAAATCCCTACCAAACCTGACTAACGTGAGTTAGCGCTAACTCAGGTACTCAAAGAAGAGAAGAGAGAGAAAACAATGGTCGATCCATTTGTAGTCGTTGCGGTTTCGCCGCGGACAATCAATGTGAAGAATCCCGGCGACGGCGTTGCCAACGTCAAGCGCATCAATGAATTTATTGACACGGCGGTGATGGT
>ENA-OWNT01000892-OWNT01000892.1-seawater-metagenome-genome-assembly--contig:-NODE-892-length-49515-cov-6.793479_pt1 | contig 49515 bp, 36 predicted proteins | sample MGYA00238136_ERZ651165 | MGnify/ENA primary metagenome ERZ651165 (study PRJEB26861, sample SAMN08777766) | seawater metagenome | isolation source: coastal seawater | place: USA: Florida | collected... | reverse complement strand
TCGCTACTCTCTCAACCGGCCGCATGCGCGGCCTGAATGCCTGCAACCAACTGTCCAGGAAACCCAGGGGCACTACACCCGCCATCGACTGGAGCGCGCCGGTGATGCACACCACCCGCCTGTCGACCGTGCTCACGCCCGCGGTCTTTCCGGAGCTGACCGCCGGGGCCGAGGTGGAGGTGGCGGTGCGCGCCATGGACGCGCTCGGCTGGACCGACGGCAACACGGCCGCCGCCTCGCTCACCCTTCCCGAGGCGGGCACCGAGGTGGTCTTCGTCGACCCTGCGGCAGGTGCAGGGGGGGACGGCAGCCTCCTGGCCCCCTTGTCCGGCCTCCAAGCGGCGGTGGACGCACTCGAAGCGGGCTCTGGCGGGCTCATCGCCCTCGCCGAGGGGGACCACGACACCGGGGTGTCGACCTCCGGCACCGTGCCCATCGGCTTCATCGGTGGCTTTCCCGCGCTCGGCACCCTCGACCCCGGCGCCAGCGATGCGGAGCTGCTGTCGCGCCGGGATGCCTGGCTGCATCCCACGGTCTTCGACGGCCGCACCGCGACGGGCGACGACGCCTTGCTCGATCTTCGGGGCGAGGTGGCGCTCACCGGCCTCACCTTCGTCGACTTCCCCGCGACCGCCGTGCAGGCCACCGATGCCCATCTCGTGGTGCGAGAGAGCCACTTCGAGAGCCCGGATCGGCTGCCGGATGCGCCCCAGGCCGGCCTCGTCACCGCCATTCTCGGCGTGGACACCACCGAGTCGGCCGACGTCTCCCTCACGCTGCTGGGCGTGGATGTACACGAGGTCGACCATGCCGTGCGCCTCGGCGGGGCCGTGTCCAGTCTTTCGGTGCGCAACTCCGTCTTCTCCGAGGTGGTCGATGGCGTGGTGACCCCGCACTCCGTGACCCAGGCGCTCGCCGGAAGCCCCGAGACCAACATCTGGCGGGTGCCCGAGTCCACCGGCCTCACCATCGACCTCGAACACAACGAGCTGTTCCGCGTGGGGAGCGGCCTGGACCGGGTCAAGCTGGCGCCGCAGGGGGAGGTCGGCGCCGCGGCCGTTCACCTGCGGGTCGTCGACAACACTGCCCAGGCCATTCACTTCGGCGGACTGGCGGCCGTTCACGACCTCGCGGCTGCGGGACCTGTCGGGGTGGAGGCCCGCGGCAATGATGGCTGGGGCGTGTCCCGCGACCTCCTCGACCTCAGCCTGCTCACCCAGGCGGGCATCGCGGGCGGTGACATCGACATCCGCGTGACCGACAACGTGCTGCGGCATGGCAACGGCGACGGCGTGTCCGTGCGGCATCTCGGTACGGCGCCGGGCGGCACCACCCAGGTCGACCTGCGCGGCAACACCATCTCCCACATCGAGAGCTACGGCTACGACCTGAGCTTCTTCACCAGCTGGTCCTCCGCGGGCCGCCTGCCCGACGGTGCCATCGAGGTCGACGTGCGGGACACCACCTGCAGCCCCAACTGCGATGCCGGGCTCTCGGTCTATTCGATGAGCGGTCCCGACACCCTGCTGCGGGTGTTCAACAACGACTTCGACGACAGCCTCTACGACGGCATCCGCATCTACTCCTCCGACGTCGAGGGCGTCGACGCCGCGGTGGATGTCTACATGGCCTACAACTCGGTGGTGGGCGGCTTCGAGGGCCGGGCGGTCAGCGTGGGCCTCGGGGACGGTGGCGCGCTGGCCTTTCGCAACAACGTCGCGGGCTTCAACGACGTGGACTCCTCGGACGCGCTGTATGTGTCGGGTTCCCAGGGCGGCGCCCAGGCCGAGGTCTCCAACGCCATCCTGTGCCGAGGGGCCGGCGATGGCGTCGACACCTACGACATCTACCCCCACATCCAGCACGTCACGGTCGCGGGCAACGGCCGGGACAACAGCCGGTCGGGCGCGGGCATCCAGGGCGAGGCCACCTGGGACCACAGCCAGCTGGTCGCCTACGCCAGCATTGCGGACGGCAGCTCTGCGACGGACCTGATGGACGGTGTTCAGGCCCACTACAGCCTGGTGGGCGATGGCAGCGGGGACGGGAGCCGCCACACCCTCCAGGCCGACCCCGGCTTCGTGGAGGGCGACGACCCCTACGCACTCCTGGCCTGGTACCAGCTCCTGCCGACCAGCCCCGCCCGGGACCTGGTGGGCAGCGAGGTGGGCTGGACCGACCCCGATGGCTCAGCGGCGGATGCCGGGGCGACGGGCGGGCCGGGAGCGGGTGTGCTGGGGCCGCTGGAGCCCGGCGCGCGCCTGCCCTTGGAGGTGGTGGGGGTGCGACCCAACCTGCGCCTGGACGAGGGGGCCGCGCTTGCCCAGGGCCGGGCGCCCATCGTGCTCTCCTTCAACCAGGCGCTCAGCACCACGTCGCTGAGCGGACTCTCGGTGACGGCGGAAGGGACGGAGGTGGCTGGAAGCTGGACCGTGTCCGGCCGTCGGGCCACCTTCACGCCCGACGCGGACTGGGAGGCGTCCACCGACCACACCGTGCATGTGACCACCGACCTGCGCGCCGCCGACGGCAGCCCCCACCGCTTCGACTGGTCGAGGAGCTGGGCCACCGCACCGGCCAGCGCCGTGGTGGAGTCCGGCACCAACGCCGACCTCTCTTCCGCCGACGCCCTGTCCGGACGGCACCTGGACGTGTGGGCGCGAATCGATGGAAACACTGAGCTACAGGACACCTTCACCGTGTCTGCCTCCGCCGGTCAGGAGCTCCAGTTCACCGCCTTCTCCGTCCGGGAGGCCACCGAGTGGAGCGTGCTCGGCGGACTGCGGCTCGCGCTCTACGACGCCTCGGGGCAGCTCGTGAAGTACAGCACGGAGTCCTTCCAGAGCCGCTGGGGTGGCACCAGCGCCGACCCCTACCTGCGGCACACCGCTACGTCGGATGGTCCCTACACCGTGGTGGTCGACCTTCCCTACGTGGCGGCCGGGTGGCAGGACCTGTCCTCGGTGGGGGGCTGGATCGACTACCGCCTGCAGGGTTGGGTTCACTGAAAATGGCGTGATGGACGCAGTTCACACCACCCCTTCGAAGGGGCGTGGAGCGCCGTCCGCCCATGCGGTCAGCGCCTTCTTCGCTTGTGCGAGGGCGCGCGGCAGCAGGCTCACCACCTCCGGGTCGGGCCAGCGAGCGGCGATGTAGCCGAGCAGGCCGGGCATCTGCAGCGCGGTCAGCTCCCACACCACCTTCAGGTCGGCGTCGGACAGCGGGCGCAGCGAGCGGTAGCCGGCCACCAAGGCGTCCCAGCAGCCCTCGGGGTCGGCGCATCGCTGCACGCGCATGGCGGGGATGGCCAGATCGTAGACGTACGGGCCGATCCCGCAGTCGTCGAAGTCGATGGGCGCGGCGGTGCCCTGGTGGAAGACCACGTTGTTGAAGTGCAGGTCGGCGTGGATGAGGCCCGTGCGACCCACCCCGGAGCCCAGGGTGTCGAACAGCTCCGCGGCGCGCTCCCCTGCGGCCTGAAGCAGAGGGCGCAGCTCGGCGTCGATGGCCTGGTCGATGTCGGGCTCACCGGTGGGGAAGGCGGGCTTGAACCAGCCGGTGGGGTCGAAGCGGGGCCGGGGACCGATGTTGCGGTGGAGGTCTGCGACGGCGTGCAGGCGGGCCATCAAGGCACCGGTGCGGCGCAGGTGGTGGGGTTGGGGACGGCGGTGGATGCGGCCGGGACACCAGCTCAACAAGGTGCAGAAGCGCGGACCGGGAATGCCCGGAAGGTCGGTGGACACCACGCGTTCGCCGGAGCGGGTGGCGATGGGCCGCGACGACGGGATGCCGGCTTCCGCCAACTTGTCGAGCCAGGCCAGCTCCGCGCTGATCTCAGGCCGCGTGCGGTAGCCGACCCGGTGGACCCGCAACAAGAAGCGCTGTCCATCGACCTCCACACGCCAGGTGGCGTTCTCCCAGTGCGTGAGGGGGACGAGGCGGACCGCTCGAGGCATGTCGAACCAGGCGGGCAGGGCGGCCTGGGCACAGCGTCTCAGCCGCCGAAAGCGGGCCGGACCGGACAAGGCGCGAAAGGACGGCGGGTGCATGGACGACCTCGGGCGGGTCCGCGGCCTAACCCGCGCTGAGAAGGGCCATCACGGCGTCGTAGTCCCCGCTCGCATACCACTGGCAGGTGGCCGCCGTGTGGTGGGGGGTCTGAAAGTAGCCGCCGAGGTCGGTCTGGGGTGCGCCGGCCGACAGCAGCCCGTCCACCATGGACGCGTCCCCCCTCAGAGCGGCCCAGTGCAGGGCGGTCAGGCCCATCCAGGCGGTTCCGTCGAGGGGGAGGCCGAGGGTGCAGGCCAGCTCGACCGCAGCCCGACGGCCATGTTGCGCCCAGAAGGCGGGCCACTTGCGGTGAAGGCCGGTGAGGTCGGCCGGGATGGACACGCCGCCGGCCATCGCCAGCCGGGCAGCCCCTTCGTCTCCACGGGCGACGGCAACGATGAAGGCGTCGACGCCGTCCACTTCGGGCAGGACCATGCCCGCCGCCACCATCTTGGCCACAGCGGACCGGTGACCCAGGCGCACCGCGAGATCGAGCGGAGTCCAGCGGTTTGGGCCGAAGTCGGCTTCGGGGGTGGCCTCGGTGCACACGGAAGGGTCGGCCCCCGCGGCCAGCAATGCGTCGAGCACGGCATCGGAGGCATTGCGCTTGATGGCCCAGTGCAGGGTGGTCTCGCCGGCCAGGGGGTGGGTGGCGTTGGGGTCTGCGCCGAGCGACAGCAGGTAGAGGACGGCGTCCTCCCAGCCCATGTCGATGGCGTGTTTGATGGTGTAGGACACGTCGTCGGGGGCGAGGCCAGCGGTGCCGAGCGCCTGGAGCAGGTCGAGGTCGAAGGTCTCGACGGCGTGGTAGGACGAATTCCCGTCGGATGGACTGGCTCCCGCGGCCAGCAGGGCGTCGGTGCGGGACCGGTGACCGCTCACGGCGATGGTGAGATAGAGCGCGGAGAAGCCGTTGTCGGCGCCATCTGCGCTGTAGTGGGTGTCGGGGTCTGCGCCGGCCTGCAACAACAGCTTCAGCCCCTCTGTGACCGCCTCCGAGCGGCCGAGCTGGTGCGCATGGGACGCAGCCGCGTAGAGCAGAGGCGCCCAGTCCCTCGGACCGCCAGGGCGGCTCACACTGTCGGGGTCGGCTTCGACAAAGCGACGCAAGGCGGCGGTGTCCCCTGCGGCTGCGGCGGCGAAGATGGTCGTCGGGCCAGCATCCAGCAAGGCTCGGGCCCGGACGAGGTCGACCTGCACAGGGGCATCCCAGCCCCGTCCGCAGAGGCTGGCGATGAGGTCGGCGGCAGGCGTGGGCATCGAAGCCTCCAGTCCAGGGGACCGGTCGTGGGGGCGGCGGTCGCGTCGGTGAAGGGAGCGGGCAGGGTCCCATCCGGTGGTAGCGTCGGTCCAGTCTCGTTCCCCTCCCTCCCCGCGCTCCCGGGTCCGGCCATGGTCCCCTTCGCCACGCTCCGCACCGACGATGGCGTGCTGTATGAGGTGCCCCATGGCGGCATCGTGGGACGGCTGGGCGTGGCGGCTCTGCCCCTGCATGACGCCCGGGTCAGCGAAGCCCACGCCCTGGTGAGCCTGCGGGGAGGGGCCCTGAAGCTGTTGGCTCTGCGGGGTCGCTTCGCCTTCGACGGTCGTCCCCGCACCGAGCTCACCCTGGCAGCGGGTCAGCGCATCCACTTCGCCCGCGACCTCGGCGTGGATGTGGTGGCCGTCCACCTGCCCCAGAGCGTGCTGGGACTCCGTGTGGATGGCCTGCCGGTGCAGATCCTGTCGGGTGTGACCAGCCTCGTGTGTGCGCCGCGGCCCGCGCTCGTGCAGGGCCACAGAGAGGAGGCCGTGGCGGTCTTCTGGAACCGAGACCAGGTCTGGCAGGTGCGGGTGCAGGCGGACGGCGGGCTGCAGGCCTTGCGGCCGGGGGAGGGCTTCGAGGTGGCGGGCCTGGGCATCGAGGCCGTGCGGGTCCCGCTCGCGCAGGCCGGACCCGGTGCCACCCGGCCAGCCGACCGCATCGCAGCTCCCTTGCACATCGTCTCGGGCTACGACACCGTCCAGATCTACCGAGATGGCGTGCTGTTGCTTACTCTCGGCGGAAAGCCCGCGCGCCTGTTGGCCGAGCTGGTGGCCTTCGACGGACCGGTGGCCTGGGCGGTGCTGGCCGGGGAGCTGTGGCGCGGGGCCCCGTCCCACAAGCTGCGGCGCAACCTCGACCAGACCCTGCTGCGCCTGCGTCGAAAGCTTGATGCAGCGGGTGTTCGCACCGATCTGGTCCAGCCTGATGGAGCCGGCAGTCTCGCGCTCCTGCGGCTGCCGGGCGACACGGTGGACGACCGCTCCTGAGTGTCAGCGACCCTGCAGAGAGGTGCTGAGGTCGAGCTTCCAGGCGTCGGCGACCTCGGCCAGAAGCGCCTCGGGCTCGGCGTCGAGCAGGCCGACATCCCACGCGCGCACGATGTCGTCCCAGCCACCGGTGAAGAGGGTGCGGCTGTGGGGGCCGAAGGAGACGGCTGCCACCTGCTCGGTGTGTCCTCGAAAGACCGCACGGAGTCGTCCATCCGATGCGTCATAGACGCGCGCGGTGCCGTCTCTGGCTGCGATGGCGGTCCACCGACCGTCGGGAGAGATGGCCGCGTCTCGGGGGGAGACGGAGGGCGTGGGCGTGGACCATGTGGGCGTGCGAGCGGTGAGGTCGATGCGGTGCACGGCTTCATCGGAGGCGACAACCGCCCAGGCACCGGTGGGATCGACGGCGACCGGACCGAGGTTGCTCTCGTCCCAGGCCGGTGTGGGGGCCGCCTCGCCGAGTGCGTAGCGCCAGAGGCCCTGGGGTCCCGACCAGACCACGACGTCGGCATCAGGGGTGTTCTCTATGGACACGGGCACGCCGTCGGGCTGGGCGATGGCCGGCGCCGGGCCCGCTGAACGACGCAAGGTGTGGGGCCCGCTGGCCGCATAGCTGATGAAGGCGACCCCATCGTCTCCGAGGGCGGCCACCCGCCGGGCGCCGAAGGGTGGGTTGTGCGGCACGGTGATCTGGCCGTCGTGGAGGAGCACCCCGCCGGTGAGTCCCGGGAGGCAGTCGGGGGTGGACAGGGCCACGACCAGGGTGGCGTCGGGCGCCCAGTCGAGGTCTCGCACCACGCAGCTCGCCGCCTGCTCGGACAGCAGCTTCCCCTCGGGCCACGACCAACGCGACCAACCGCCGCCGTAGGCCGCCGCCAGCTCGGTGCCGTCGGGCTTCATCTCAAGGTCGTTCACCCCGCTGGGGACCGGCCAGGCGTGGGTGGGGCCCGCCGCGGGTAGCTGGATGCGCCTGATCTGGGGACCGACCACGGTCAGCACGTTCTCGGCGTCGATGCCCAAGGCGTGGGCCCTCGGCTGGGGCGGCAGATGGGTGAGGGGACGGCCGGTATGGGCGTCGAGGAGCAGCACGCCGCCGCGCTCCAACAGCACCGCGAGGTGGGCGCCGTCTGCGGTGGAGGCCATGGACACCACCGCACCCAGGTCGAGGTCGAGCCGCCAGGACCGCTCCCCCGAGGGCCACCGAATCCGCAGCAGGCTGGACTCGAGAGTGCCGACAATCACGCTGTCCTCGTTGGTCAGCAGCGTGGTGGGGTCGCCGATTTCCGCAAGCGATGGCAGGGGACGTTCCACCCGCTCCCGGCCGTCCCACCGCACGAGCCTGCCCACGCAGGCCGATGTCCAGCCGTCCACCTCCAAGGCCAGCACCTGGCCGCATGGCTCCACGAGACGCACGAGGGGACGGTCGCTTCCGACGGGGGGGTAGCGCTCGGGGTGGGGGAGGCCGACGGCCGCGATGCCCCGGTTGGCACTCCACACGACCGAGCGGTCGGGGCCGAGGCGGGGACGCACCATGGCCTCGGTGGTTCGAGAGAGGCTGCCCTGCTGGGTGTAGATGCGGGTGGCCCCGTCAAGCTGCACGACCACCTGGGCGTCCTCGGTGACCGAGAGACCCTGCGCGCGGCCCACCTCATGCCGCCAGAGCTCCGCGAGCGGGGCGGTGGTCCACAAGGAGACAGTGGTCCCCTGGCTGCAGGCGAGGTGGTGACCGGTGGGGTCGAGCGCAACGTGTTCGCAGGCTGGTCCGTCGAGCTCGGAGAGCACCTGCGGCCTGGGCTGTCGGGCAAACCCAGCGAGAATGCCGCGTGCGTCAGGGTCCTCGCCGATGACCAGGGCGTGCGCGGCCAGGAACTCCGCGGTGCCCCGGTCGTGCTCGGAAAAGGCGGACAAGGCTCTGGAGACCAGGGCCTGCTGAAGGTGCGTCTCGGCCAGCAGCGCGGCCCGTTCGGCCTGGCGGCGGGCCTCGGCGGCGTCGGCGGCCTGTTCCCGGGCGCGGTGAGCGAAGGTGAGGGTGGCGACAAAGCCCACGAGCAGGGCGATTCCCCCCACCAGCAGCGGGACGCGGAGGGCGGTGAGCCGGCGGCCCAGGCGCTCCGCGGGCGTGTAGTGGTGGGCCTCGACCCGGCGTCCTTCCATCCAGCGGGTGAGGTCGTCGGCCAGGGCCTTGGCATCGGGGTAGCGGTCGGCGGGAGCCTGGGACAGCGCCCGGTCGGTGATGGCGATGAGGGGAGCGGGCCGTCCAGGGCCCTGCTGAAGCGGGGGACGGCTGCCGGTGAGGATGGCGGCAAGCACACGTCTTTCGCTGTCTGCGGCAAAGGGGGACGCACCCGCCAGCAGCTCGTAGAGGAGCACCCCGAAGCTCCACACATCGCTCGGCGCCCCCACGGCCTCCCCCGATGCCTGCTCGGGGCTCATGTACAGCGGTGTGCCGAGCACCGCGCCGGCCCGGGTCTGTGCGCGCAGGTCGTCTGGCAAGAGGGCCCGCCAGCGGTCTCCCTCGGGGCCGGGGACGGGACGGGCCAGCCCCCAGTCCATCACCTGGGTCTGTCCGAACGCGCCCACCATGATGTTGGCCGGCTTGATGTCCCGGTGCACGATGCCCTGCTGGTGGGCGAAGCCGACGGCCTCGGCGGCATCTCGGAGGTGCCGCAGCAGCTCGAGACGGGTGCCGGGCTCGGCCTGTTCGCAGGCGTCGGCGAAGGTCTGGCCCCGCACCATGCGCATCGTGTAGACCAGCTCACCGTGCGGCCCCACGCCAGCGTCGTGTACTGCGATGATGCCCGGATGGTCGAGCTGGGCGGTGATCCAGGCCTCCTGTGCAAGGCGACGGGCGGCCCCGGGACCGGCCCCCGAGGCGCACTTCTTCCGGGCCACCTGCCGGCGGAGCCTCCGGTCGAAGACGACCTCCACCACACCCATTCCGCCTTGTCCGAGGGTGCCGTCGGTGCGGTATCGTTCGCCCGGGTCGACCTCGAAGGGATGGTCGGCGTCGACGGAGTCCGGTCCGAAGTCATCGACCCCACTGCCGAGCCCGCCTTCGAGGGCGCTTGCGGGCTCCCAGGGGTCGCGTGGCTGGTCGGACATGGGCCTCCAGGTGGCCGACCTTAGCCGGTTGCCTGGAGGGGCGGTTGTCCGGGGCGGGAGGCGGGTGGCCCGCCTGGCTCAGCCGCAGCTGTTCTCCCAGTAGATGCCCTGGCTGGCGCTGTCATTGTTGAGGTCGTCGCACTCCTCCACCGTGCCGTCGGGGTCGACCTCCGCGCTCAGGGCGCCCATCCAGTCGGCCACGTCGATGGCGAAGGGACCCAGCACCGTGGAGGTGCCTGCTGCCAGCCCCGGCACGCTCGCCCGCTGAAGCTCGATCCCGTCGTCGAGCACGGCCAGCTCGGTGGCGTCGGCGTCCGCCAGGCCCTGGTTGCCCACGACGACGTACAGCTCGGCTTCTCCGGCATCGCAGTCCACACAGATGCTGCTCCACTCCAGCACCACGAGGTCGGGCAGCGGGTCGCCGGCGGCGGCGGGAATGCCGGGCTGGCTGGCGGCCCGGAAGGTGTTGGCCGCCTCCCAGTGTGGCGTCTGGGGAGACGGCAGGGACAGGTCGTCCTCGATGTGGGTGATGTGGTAGGCGTGCTGGTTCCAGACGGGTCGGCTGGGAGCCCAGGCGTCTCCCGAGCCGCTTCCGATGGCCCGCACGCCGTGCCACCCGTCGGGGTGCCAGGTGGTGTTGCTGGCGAGCAGGATCTCGGTGGAGCCGTCGTTGTCGCTGTCGGCCAGGGCGGGCAGCTCGAAGCCGGTGGCGCTGGCGTGGTCGGTGGGATCGAAGCCGGCGGCCCCAAGGGCGTCGCTGCCGTCGAGTCCGTCGAGCACCCGCAAGGCCTCCTCGTCGGCGTAGACCACCTCCGCGAAGCCGTCGTCCTCGAAGTCGAAGACAGAGGCCGCGGTGGCCCCGGAGCCCTCCACGGTGGGCGCGCTCCAGAGGGGGGTCCACACGCCGGCCACCTCGTCGTACACCACGAACTCGGTCACGCTGCCGATGCCGAGCTCGGGCCAGCCATCGCCGTCGAAGTCGGCCACGGTGGGCGGGCCACAGGTGCCCCCGGTCGTGCAGCTCGACAGCGTGAAGACCTGGCGCAGGTGGCCGCTGGCGTCGAACACCTGGCCCACCCCGGCTGCCGTGGTGATGACCTCCGGGCTGCCGTCGAGGTCGAGGTCGGCGACGGCGGAGATGCCGTCCTCCGCGGTGCTGTCCTCCCACAGGACGCTGCCGTCCTCCCGGTAGACGGTGTTGCCCGCAACCAGCTCCAGCAGACCATCCTGGTCGAGGTCGGCCATCGTGGACAGGCCCCCCGTGCGGGTGCCCGAAGGCGCCACCCCAGAGCCATACCCGTGGGCCCCTCCCTCGAACCTCAGCGAGCCGTCGTGGTTCCACACCACGTTGGCGATGGCGACCTCTCCGAGCCCGTCGCCGTCCATGTCGCCGATGGTGGGGTGGCCGATCTCGATGACCCACTTGTCGAGGCTGGAGGTGACGGCCCCTTCGATGGCGATGCTGCCGTCGGCGTGGATGCAGACGAGCCGGTGACCGAGTGTGGGGGTGCACACCTCGGGGACCCCATCGGCGTCCACGTCGGCCATGGCCACCCCGCCGCGTGCGGTGATGCGGTCGGTGGCGCCATCGGAGTCGGTGAAGGACGTGAGGTAGAGGTGCTCGGTTCCGGTGGCCCCATCCACGATGACGAGCGCGCCCTCGGCGTCATACCGCCCGCCGCTGTAGGCGATGAAGGCCACGTCGGGTGTGTCGGCGGTGTCGATGGCGCCATCGCCATTGTCGTCGGTGAGGTTGCCCACGATCGGGGCGGTCATCACCTGGTTGTAGGTGCGGTCGGCGGCAGAGGGGTTCCAGGCCCACTCCACCTCGGGCGCGAACTCGATCTCGACGGGCTCGGGCTCTGAGGCGCATTCCTCCACCGCGGCCACCTCGGGCGCGTCGGGCGCGGTGAAGTCGTCGCAGGCGCCGAGAACAGGGTCGACCGGCTCGCCGGTGTCGTCGCAGCAGCAGTCTGCGTTGGCTTCGACGCTGATGATGTCAGGAAGGACGACGAGCTCGATGGCGGCGGGCGAGCTGCCGCAGCCGACGGTGAGGAGAAGGGACGACAAGCGGGCACGCATGGGGACTCCGGGCGGTTGGACCGGCGGGATGGCCGGCGCCTGGAATCTGTCCTGGTGGGGGTGGTGTGTGACCTCACGGAATTCTTATGGGGTGGCCGGGGCTGGGTTGGCCCCACCACCGCGTCTGCCACAAAGCGGGACATTGCAGGGAACGGGGCCGGTCTACATCAAGTGCGTGACGAAGCCCGGCGCTTCGGAGCCCGGAGAACCCCATGAACCGCTTGCTGTTGACCTCCGCTGTCGTCGTCCTCCTGTCGGGCTGTGGCCTGAAGGCGCCCACGGGCACCGACGCCGAGGGGGTGTCTCAGGACAACTTCGCGTACGCCTCGCTGCGAGACCGCGAGTGGGGGTGGTGCGAGGCCCCGCTGTTCGACGCCGCCCTGCAGGACATGATGGACCAATACGGCTTCCAGGGCTGTGCCGCCGCATTCGCCCATGGTGACGACATCGTCTACATGACCGCTCTCGGCAACCGCACCAACGATGACCCCGACACCTTCGTGGCCGGCGATGCCCTGCCCTACACCCTGGACACCGTGCAGCCCATCGGAAGTGTGTCCAAGCCGTTGACTGCGCTTGCGCTGTTGCGCCTCGCCGAGATGGGTCTGCTCGACGCGGGGGACACGGTCGAGGACCACCTCGGAGATGCCGTGGCCCACCACCCTGCCTGGGTGCGCAATGCAAGCATCCACGCCCTGCTCACCCACACCGCCGGCATCGACGACTTCGAGGTGACCGCAGACCCCGACCCCTTCTGCGAGGGGTGCGTGTCGCTCGATGGAGAGTCGTCCTATGTGGACGAAGACGATGTGGGCTGGCTCGACGTGGACTGGTCGGACTGGGGGGTCTCCGAAGATCCCACCTCGGGCCGCAACCCCATCGATGCCCAACGCATCCTCGTGTTCCCCGACACACCCAAGGCACAGGAACAGTACACCAACGTGGGCTACCTCCTCTTGGGTGCCATCATCGAGTCGATCGTGTCCGACGATGCGTTCACCGGCTTCGAGGACTACCCCTACGTCGACTCCGCCGACTTCGAGCCCACCTGGGAGGCCTGGGTGTGGTGGGTGTTCGCCGGGCAGGGGGAGGTGGACGAGACCAACCTGGTCACCACCGTGTTGCGTCATCCCTGGCGGCAGCTCGATGGTGCCTATCCGGAGCTTGCGGTCGGCTACAACAGCTATGTGGGCAATGCAACCGCCTACGACCAGATCGAAGAGGTGGCCTGGGAGGCCTATGGCGACGACTATGGGTGGACCGCGCCCAGCGGTGGCTTCATGCTCACCATCGGCGACCTGCTTCGTCTCGGCATGCAGATCGAGGCCGAGGAGCGCATCTTCGACAGCCATGGATACTGGGCCACGGCCAAGACGGACTACTCCGGGGTGAAGGGAGACGCCTATGGCTACGGTCTGTACCACATTCCCAATGTGGGGGCGGGGGCGTGGGGCCATGGGGGCACCATCGACGGCTTCTCGGCGGGCGTGTTCGCCGGTGAGTTCGCTTCCAAGAACCGGGTCATCGCCTGGCAATGCAATGCAACGCCCCGCAATGCCGGCGAGGCCTATGAGGGCATGCATGGGGGAGTGACCGAGGCACTGTGGGATGCGACCGCCAGCTTGTCCTTCTCGGCCGAGTGTACGCCGCCGGACAGCTCGGTTCCCGGCGACCCCAACCCCCTCGATGTGCTGTCGCAGGACTGGGTGGACGACCTGAGGCTCACCTTCCACAGCCTGGTGTCCCGGTCGGGGCTGTCGGGGGCCCTCTCAGACGTGGAGAGCTGGTTGACTCGGGATGCCGATGGCGCCCAGGCCCTCGCCCACGCCGAGCAAGGGGACTGGGAGGCCGCCGCCGAGTGCGCCCTCGCCTACCTCGGCGACACCACCACCCGGTGGAACTGCGAATCCAAGACGGCCACTACCGCGTCGTTTTCGAGGTAGGCGGCAGGACAGGTCAGGGGGGAGATGCCCGGGGGGCGATAGGCTCCCGCCATGACTGTCCTGCTCCTGTCCACCGGTGCCGCGGATCTGGAACGTGGCGTGCTCGAACGCCCCGGCGGTGTGTGCACGCCGCTCACGCCCCAGGACTGCAGGCTGCTGGCATGGCTGTCGGAACGGCCCCAGCAGGACATCCCCCGCGAGGTGCTGCTGGTGGAGGTGATGGGCTACCAGCCGGGGGTGGTCAGCCGCGCGGTCGACGATGCCATCAAGCGCCTTCGCGCGAAGGTGGAGCAGCTGCCGGCGCGTCCCTTCCACATCGTGGGCGTGCGTGGGGTGGGCTACCGCTTCGTTCCGTTGGACACCTCCTCGGGGCTGGGGGTGCTGCAGGTGGGCGCCCGCGAGGTCGACCTGGAGCGCCTCGAAGTTCGGAATGACGGCGATGTGCAGCCCTTGTCGGCCCTCGACGGTCGGCTGCTCGAGGTGCTTGCATTGCATCGTGGGCGTCCGGTCCACCCCGAGACCCTGCTGAGGGAGGTGTGGCGCATCTACGATCGTCGTCGGCGTCGACTCGTCGACAAGGCGGTGTATCGGCTGCGACGAAAGCTGGAAGACGACCCCCGAAAGCCGCGTGTGTTGCGCACTGTGCGCGGGCGGGGGCTGTTGCTGGAGGTGAGCCAGCGCCTGGCCCGTCCCGTCCTGCGGCCAGGACGCAGCGGCATTCCCAAGGTGGAGCTGGTCGGCCGCACCGCGCTCGTGCGGCGGGTGGACAAGCTGCTGGGAGAGGGGGGAGCCCGGGTGACCCTGCACGGTCCGGGGGGCATTGGAAAGACCACTCTGGCGTCTCATGTGGCGTCTCGTCGGGAGGGTCCAAGCGTGTGGGTGGACCTGCACGATGCCCATCAGGTCGAGGAGCTGGTCCGCCGCACGGCCGCCGCCCTGGGCGTGGACTCCACCGACCAGGCCCGCATCATCGCTTCTTTGGAGGTGCAGCCCGACCTGTTGCTCGTGTTGGACAATGCCGACACCGCCTCAGACCTGCTCGGTGCCCTCATCGACCAGCTCCAGCACACCCGGGTGCTCGTGACGAGTCGCACGAAGGTGGGTTGTGCGGGGGAGCAGGTGGTGCCGGTGGGCCCGTTGAAGCCAGCCGAGGGGCGTCGCCTGGTGGTGCAGCGGGCGGCCTCCGCCGCGATCGGGCTTGAGTTGCATCCTGATGCCGATGAGGTGGGTGTACTGGTGGACCGCTTGGAGGGAGTGCCCCTCGCCCTGGAGCTGGCAGCGGCCCGACTGTCGGACCTTGGCCTGGCGGGGGTATTGGACCACCTGGCGCAGCCTTTGGAGCTGCTCGCGGGCGGTACGGGGGCACGTCACCCCACCCTGCGGGCCGCCATCGAGCTGTCCACCGACCGTCTCGACGCCAACACCCGGCGGGTGCTCGCCGCTGTGGCCGTGTTGCCGGGGCCTTGCTCTCTGGACGCCCTCGTGGCCGGCTGTGCGCCACTGCTGGACCGCAGCGAGGTGGAGGCCGGGGTGTCCGTGCTGTTGGACCACGCTTTGTTGCGCTGGGAGGGACCTGCTTGGCTGCGGCTCGGGCTGGCGGTCGCCGATGTGGTGCTCGAGTGGCCCGAGGCGACTTCCGATCAGAACAGTGTGAGGTCGGCCCATCTCGACTGGGCTGCAGCGCTGTGGAGTCCCCGGGGGGACCTGCGCGTGCCGACTCCCGGGGAGGTGGTTTGGCTGCGTGGCGAGCTCGAAGGCGCCCTGTCGGCCCTTCGGTGGGGTCTTCGCCATGGTCGGCGGGCGGCATCGGCCAAGGTGGCGGTCTGGCTGTCGGTGACTCTGCTGCACACGGGCCGCGCGTCGGAGGCCGAGTCGGTGCTGCGGGGAGTGGGGACTGCGCAAGGGCTGCCCACGGAGCTGTCGTGCGACCTGCGGTCCGTGGCGGTGGAGGTGTTCAGTCACACCCTCGACATTCGGGCGACCCGCCGCTGGCTGGAGGTGCTGGCCGAGGTGGCGCCTGCGGGCTCGGCGAGCGCATGCCGAGTGCTGGCGGGACGTCTGGTGCTGATGACCCGACTCAAGGAGGCCGACCGGGCGGGCCTGTCCGAGCGGGTGGACGCCGCCATCGCCAGCGAGCAGGGCGTGGGGTTGGCCCGTCTTCTGCGGGCACGGGCGTGGGTGCGGAGCCGGCGCGGAGATGCATCGGGGGCCCGCGCCGATCTGCTGGCAGCCCTCCGGGAGGCAGAGGGTGCGGACTGGGCGTGGGAGTGCAGCATCATCTGCAAGTTCCTGGCGACCCTGTGCGACCACGCCGGTGAACACGAGGCGGCCGAGGCCTGGCTGGTGCAGCGGTGGGCCCACCTGGCGCCGGCGGTGCCCCGGGAGGAGGACGGCGACGGCCTCGTCGTGCTGGCCCGCATTCGCCTTGGACAGGGTCGGCTCGTGGAGTCGGTCGAGCTGTTGCAGGATCAGCTCCTGCGCGCCCGCACCCAGGGGCACCGGGGCAATGTCACCCACCAGCTCGGCGCTCTGGGCAACACCTTCGCCATCGGGGGGCGGCTGGAGGAGGCACTGACCGCCTGGAAGGAGGCCCTGCGCCATGCCCGGGCGCTTGGAAGCCGCGAGCTGGTGGGCTCCCTCACCTACAACATCGCGGAGGTGAGCTGGTGGCGTGGGGACGCGGAGGCCGCACTGTCCGGCCTGGCGAAGGCACGCCAGGTCTTCGAGGAGACGGGCCAGAGCCTCTACGACGCCTTCGCGCAGGTCACGATGGCCCGGATCCTGTTGCGTCTCGACCGCGTGGAGGAGGCTGAGATGCTGGTGAGCACGTCGTTGTCGGTGTTGGAACCCTGGGGCCGGCCGCAAGGTCTGGCCGAGGCTCTGCTGGTCCGGGCGGAGCTGTGGGCGCGGCGGGGAGTGGCGGGCGCGGAGGCCCTGGGCGACCGTGCCCTCGCGCTCGGTCGGCAGGGAAGCACTGCAGGCGACCTCGTCGCGGTGCTGGCCATGCGAGGGGAGGTGGCCCTGCACATGGGCGATGAGGAGCAGGCCTGGGACCTGTGCTCGGAAGCCCAGGACCACATCGAGCGGCTCGGTCTGGCCGAGGGGGCGGGTCCGGTGTTGGCGGCGCGTCGGCTGCAGCGGCTGCTGGAGGACGCCCCCTGAGGCTGTGTTGGGTGCGTGTCTCTGCCACACAAGGGGACACGGCAAGGAGGGGGGCCGTCCTACCTTGCTGGTGTCCCCAGGAAAGGGGGCGCCCGACCAGGAGTGTCTCATGTACCGCACCATCACCGTCTTTTCTGCCCTTGTCCTCTCCGCTTCCGCCCTGGCGGGAACCAAAGCCTCCGAGGCCTGGTTCGTGCAATGCGACCGGGCCGAGCTCACCGAAGCGGCCGTGGGTCTCCGCCTTGGCTTGGATGGTACGCAGCTGGCGTTCGATGGCCCGCTGTCCCACGGTGACATCGTGTGGGTGGACGACCTCATCGTGGATGGGGTGGCCGTGACCGATGGGGACAGCACCCCCGTGGCCGAGCCCATCGTGCTGAGCGGGCTGTCGGCAGTGGTGTCCACCACGACGCGAGGTGCGGACGCGGTCTCGACCGACACTGTGGCGCTGAGCCTGACCCCGGTGGGGGCCACCTTCTGGACGACCGAGACCTGCGACCGCGCGGGCTGCACGGTGGGCACCGAGGGAGCCATCCAGTTCGAGGTGGGCCTCGTGGGCTCCGACGGCCACGCGTTGACGGAGGACGGGGAGATTGTGCTGAAGATGCCGACCCTGCCGACCGGGACGATGGTGGAGCTGCCCGACCTCACCTTCCGCGGGGTGGAACCGGACGAGATCGACTGATGGGTGGTTTGCTGGAACGACGTGCTGGACGCCGTTCTACTATAGTGGTGGGGTGTCGAGCTCGGCGTAGGGGTCGACCGCCACCGGCACGCCATCGGCCAGCCAGCCGTCGATGAAGGCGCGCAGCTGCACCTCGGCCTCGATGCTCTTGGGGGTGCTGGTGTGCCGCGCGGGCGCCACGCCGCTGCCATCGGAGATGCGGTCGAACTGGAAGAAGGCGTGGGTGGCCCCATCGACGCCATTGGCCGCCAGCGGTCCTTCGACGCCGGTGAGCAGGGGCACCGACTCCACCACCGGCTGGAGGTGGGGCAGCGCCAGGGCGCGGCCGAGGGCGTGTCCGGCCGAGATGGGCACCACCTCGTCGTCCATGGCGACGTGCACCAGCACATGGGGGGCCGGGGCGTCGTCGAAGCGGTCGGTGAGCAGGTGGGCCGCCCAGGCGCCGGGGTCGACGGGGTCGACGAGGTGTTGGGCCACCGGCAGCAGGCGGTCGAAGCGCTCCCGGGAGCCCACCAGGGAGATGATGATGAACTCGAAGTCGGACAGCGCGCTGGTGTCGCGCACGATGTTCATCAGCCGCGCGCCGCCCACGCTCAGCACTGCGGCGTCGACCTCGGGGGACACCGAGAGCACCTGTGGACCGAGGATGGCGCCGAGGCTCGCGCCCATGTAGGCGATGCGGTCGGCGTCGAAGTCGTCGATGCCGTCGCCATCGAGGTCGGGCTGCTCGGTGAGCAGGCGCAGCAGTCGCCGCCGGTCGAGGTTGGTCTGGTCGAAGTTGCCGCGCATGAGGCTGGGGTTGAGCGACACCGTGGCGAGGTCGATGCCCAGAAAGCCGATGGCGTCGGTCTCGGTGCCGCCGCTGCCGCCAGTGGACGGGTGGTCGCCATGCTGGACCGCTTCCATGGCCACGACGGCCACGCCCAGCTCGTGCACCATCTCGGCGACCAGGCGCCCCTCCGTCCGCTTGCTGCTCAGGCCGTGGCCGTAGACGACGACCGGGAAGGGACCGCCGGTGCCGTCGCCGGGCAACCAGACAGAGACCGGGATGGGTTGTTCGTCGGGCGAGACGGTTGCGTCCACGAGTCCTTCGTCGTTGCGTCGGTCGAGAACCGTGGTGTAGGCGGTACACTCGAGCATTCCCGAACGGTCCGAGCAGCTGAGCCCGTCCTCCCAGGCCACCGGGTCGGCTTCGGCCAGCTCTGCGACCTGTCGCCACGCTCCCAGCTCGTTGTGGGTGGTGAAGACCGTGAGCGCGGAGATGTCAGCCGGGTCCAGCCCGAGGTCGTCGAGGGTGGAGCGGTATCGCTCTGCGGTCTCGGCGGCGTGGGGGTGGTCGGGCAGGCGCTCGCCGTGGAGCAGCGCCCGGGTAGTGTCGGTGGGCGCGATGCAGTCCCCATCGTCGGCGGTGGCCTGGGTGGTGAGCACGAAGGCGTGGGCGGTGCCGGCGGACAGCGGGCGCAGCGGCCACACGATTGCGGTGGCCCCGCCCTCTTGCACGTCGACCTCGAAGGGGACCCGTGTGGCAGGGCTCGTGCCCAGGTCGTAGAGCTGCCAGCCCTCGCTGGTGAGGCTGTCGTCGGCCGTCAGAGGCACCTCCGAGACCGAGCCGTCGTCGAAGCGCAGCAGCACGCCCCCCATGGTGCCGAATCCCGACATGCCGCTGAAGGCGCGCACGCCCTCGAGGAAGATGCCAGGGGTGCCCGGAAGCCAGCGGGCGGTGTCTTCGTCGACCACGACGGTACGGCCGGTGGGGCTGTCGGGGTCGGCGGTCTCGAGCAGTCCGTCGGGGAACAGGTCGATGTCTTCAGTGCCTGCGATGTCCCAGCGGTGTGTGGTGGCCCCGGTGCAGAACTCGGGCTCCGGCTCCGATGAGTCGCCCGAGTCGTCGGTGTCGCCCGAGTCGTCGGTGTCGCCCGAGTCGTCTGTGTCCACGGTGCCGGTCGGCTCGGTGGCTTCGGCGTCGGCCTTGTCGGAGGGGGTGCCACAGGCGGCCATCACCGAAAAGCCCAGCAGGGTGAGCAATGTCGTCGGGTACGAGCGGGACATGAGCGGCTCCAGGCACGCGGGGTCGGGGGGCGGGACAGCCGAATGGTGCGCTGCGTTTGTAGCCAGCCGCAGGCCACTCGACCCTGCGAGGGCGACAACGATCCACCGACGGTGGCTGGGAACTCAGAAGGACAGCGTGGCCTCGACCTGCAGCGGCATCGTGACGCCCGAGGTGTCGTCGTCTCCATCGGGCAGGAATGGGAATGCGTTGCCGTCGCGCACCCGGGTGAGGGCGAAGATGGGGGAGATGATGGGCGTGACGAAGGTGACCTGCATCGACTTGGAGATCACGATGCCGAGTCCGGTCTCGAAGCCGATGGTGGGGCCGCCGAAGGAGCCGCTGCGCTGGATGCCATCGTCGTTCTTCACGGTGGTCTCGACATCGGCCCACGCGTAGCCGATGCCGAAGCGGCCCATGCCGAACACCTTGCCCTTGGGCGTGAACCTCGTGGCGAACATGGCGGCGAGCTGCACCTGGTTGAGGGCCACCTCGTAGGTGCCGACGTCGAGCAGGTAGGGGGTGGTGAGTCCGCCGGTGGCCGTCTCATCGATGCGGTAGTGCTCGTTTCCGTTCAACGTGATGTTGTGTCGCGAGCCTCGGACGCCAATCGCTGTGTTGGGCGAGCCGCCGATTCCGGCGAACCAGATGGCGCCGCCGAAGCCGGGTCCCCAGCCTGTGGCGCCGTTTGTGTTGGAGTTGACGGAGGTGCAGTCGTCGCCGTTGCACGACTCCATCGTGGTGCCGTCGGGGTCCTCCGCCTCCTCACCGGCGCCGAGCAGGGCCTCCTCCGGCGGCTCCTCGGGTGCTTCGCGCACCATCAGCCAGGCGAGGCCGGCGTGTCCGCTCACGAGCACCTTGTGGTTGCCCCATGGAGACAGGCTGGCGCGGTCCTTCTTCTTGCCGCCCTTCTTCTTCTTGCCCTTCTTCCCCTTCTTCTTGCCGGCCTTGCTGCTGCCGGCCTTTGCTGTGGCCATGGGCGGAGGCGGGACCTCGGGGGGAAGCGTGTCTGCAGCGGAGGCGATTCCGAGGAACAGGCCGGTGGCGAGCGCGAGCATGGGGCGTCCGGTGTGGAAGTCGCCGGGACGCTATCACCTGTTTGGGTCAGAGTCGGACTCTTGATTGGTTCCACTCTGCACCAGTCGGTAGGACGCTACGCTCTGCAGCGGAGTGGGCCCCCGGGCGAATCGGCCGTGTCCGGTTGCCAACACGCGGTTCTGGTAGTCGTAGAGGATGGCCTCGGCCAGGATGCTGCGTCCGTCGTCGTTCTGGACGGTGCCTACGGCGCGGATGCGTCCGGTCGACACGGGTCGGCGCAGCTTCACCTCGAAGGTGGCAGTGAGCACGAAGACGTCGAACACCAGCGAGTTCGCGGCGAACCAGGCAGCGTCGTCGAGCATCTTGAAGTACACCGAGCCGTGCATGGCCCCTGCCGAGTGGAACAGGTGCTCGCCCACCTCGATGCGCACCTCCGCCCTCGCCTCGGACACCGTGAGGGTGGGCCTGTAGAAGCGATTGACGGGGGCGTGGGCGTACATGGTCTCGAGCTTTCGGTGGTGGTCCAACGGATCTCCTCGGGCAGCGCGCCGAAGGGCCCTATCTCTACAGCGGGCGGTGTCGGGCATGGGCCTGCAGTGGCCGGGACCATAGGGGTGCGGCATTCCCCGGAGGCACGATGCCCTCTGCTCGTCAAACCCTGGCCGACACCTTCGGCTTCCAGGCCTTTCGGCCCGGCCAAGAACGCGTGGTGCAGGCCATTGTCGATGGGTGCAGCGCGCTCGCCGTCTTTCCCACCGGAGGCGGCAAGAGCCTCTGCTACCAGCTTCCGGCGCTGCTCATCGACGGACTCACGCTGGTGGTCTCCCCCCTCATCGCACTGATGAAGGACCAGGTGGACCACCTGCAGGCCCTGGGGGTGTCCGCGGAGCGTCTCGACTCCACCCGCACATCCGAGCAGGTGCGGGACATCTATGGCCGCATGGCCGAAGGCTCGCTTCAGCTGCTGTATGTGGCCCCCGAGCGCCTGGGAAACCGGGGCTTTCGACGTCGCCTGGCCCAGACGCGCATCGGCTTGCTCGCGGTCGACGAGGCCCACTGCATCAGCGAGTGGGGCCACAACTTCCGGCCCGACTACCTCAAGCTGGCGGAGGCGGTGCGCGACCTCGGCATTCCCCGTGTGTTGGCCCTCACCGCGACCGCCACGCCGCAGGTCAGCCGCGACATCTGTCGGGCGTTCGCGATCCAACCCAGACACCATGTGCAGACCGGCTTTCACCGGCCCAACCTGGCCCTTCGCGTGGAGCGTTGTGCTGCGGATGCGCGCACCGAGCGGCTGGTGGCGCTTGTGCGGGGCGGTCGCGGAGCCACCGTGGTCTACGTGACTCTACAGAAGACCGCAGAGCGGGTCGCCCAGGCGCTTGTGGAGGCAGGTGTGTTGGCTGCGGCCTACCACGCCGGGATGACGGCCCCCGACCGCGCCCGCATCCAAGATGCCTTCATGGCCGACGAGCTTCGCGTGGTGGTGGCCACCATCGCCTTTGGCATGGGCATCGACAAGGCCGACATCCGAGCGGTCTACCACTACAACCTGCCGAAGTCGCTGGAGGGCTACTCCCAGCAGGTGGGTCGGGCGGGGCGAGACGGGCGGCCGTCGGAGTGCGTGACCCTGGGCTGTGCAGACGACCTCACCGTGCTCCAGAACTTCACCTATGGCGACACGCCCACCCCCGAGGCGTTGCGGGCATTCGTCGACACGCTGCTGGCGCCGGCCTCGGACCCCATCGCAGTGTCCCGCTACCAGCTCTCCCGCGACCTCGACCTGCGCCCGCTCGTGGTGGCCACCGCGCTCACCTACCTGGAGCTCGATGGGCGGCTGGTGTCTCTTGGTCCGTTCTACGACCGGGTGCAGGTCCGGTTCAAGCGCAGTGAAGACGAGGTGTTGTCGGCGTTCTCCGGTGAGCGGCAGGCCTTCTTGCGCGGGCTGTTCGACGCGGGTCGACGGGGGCGCACCTGGCTCACACTGGAGGTGACCGCAGCCGCGGCGGCCCTGGGCGAGGACCGCGGGCGGGTGCAGAGAGCCTTGAATTGGATGGAACAGCAGGGCTGGATCGCCACGAAGGTGTCCCAGCTCCGCCACGCCTACCGGCGCGACCCCACCCTGGACGCCGAGGCGACCGCACAGAGCCTGGTGGTGCGCTTCGAGGCCCGCGAGCGCAGCGATCTGGCCCGCACAGAGCAGATCCGTGCCTTCGTCGAGCACGACGGCTGTCTCACCCACCGCCTGGTGGGGCACTTCGGAGAGGCCCTGGATGGCCGCTGTGGGCACTGTGGTCCTTGCTTTGGAGAGCCGAGCGGGCCGCTCCCTCGGACCGCACCTGTTGAGCTGAATGCTGGCCATTACGCCGTCTTGGATGAGGTGCTGCGGTTGGGGGAGCCGCTTTTGGCCCACCCGCGGGCGTTGGCGCGCTTCTTGTGTGGGCTGTCGAGTCCGGCCTTTTCGGGGCGCGGCGGACTGTCTCGGCACCGGCGGTTTGGCGTGTTGGGAGAACTTCCGTTCGCCCGTGTGTTGGAGGCCGCACAGCAGGCCACGTCGCGAGTGCCGGTCCAGCCAGCCGGCAGGTGAGGTGCGTATCCAACGCTGAGAACGTGTTGTGGGTTCATCCTCCGGATGCCTTGCGTGGGGACTTGCAGCAACCCTCCACACGAGAGTCTCCATGTTCCCCACTGTCGTCCTCCTCGCCGCCTCCTTGTCCACCGCCTCTGCCGCGAGTGTTCCGCAGAACAGCCTGACCCTGTCCCCCATCCACCTCACGGGTCCCATCGTGGAGCTGTCCTATGAACGGGCGCTCACCGAGGTTCACGCGGTGCAGGCCATCGCGGGCGCGGGACAGCTCCAGGGCTTTTCGGCCTATGAAGGCGGCGCACAGTACCGGGCCTATCTGTTGGGCGACTTCGGCACGGGACTCGGGTTGGGAGCAGAGGTGCTCGGCGTGTCGGTCTCGGGCAGCGGCGCGACGGGCACCGGAATGGCTGCCGGACCGCTGGTGACGGCCAAGGCCACCGCAGGGTTCGGCCTCACGGGCGTGCTCGACGTTGGCTACCAGTGGGGCACGGCCTCGGCCTCGGGGAACGGACAGACCGCTTCGGGTTCGATGGGCGGGCTGCTGCTCAACCTGAATGTGGGTTGGTCGTTCTGAGTGGGGACGGTTCGTGCGCATCGAGCATCCATTCCTACTCGGCTGGCCCCTCCGTGCGTCCACCGGTATGTGCTGGCCATGACTGCGCCGACCTGTCCTCGTTGTGCCGACCTGTCCCTGCGGACCGTCCAGATGAACGCTGCTCCCGCCGACAGCTGCAGGCGCTGTGGTGGGCATGCGGTGGCTCTGTCCCACCTCGAGTCAGCTGCCGACCCCGAGTCGGTGCGCCGCTTGTGGTCGGCATTCGAGAGGCTTGCCGCTCCGGGCGCCTTGTGTTGCCCACGCTGCCGCCGTCCCATGTTGGCTGTGGCCCACAATGGCGTGGAGATCGACGCCTGTGAGCCCTGCCGACTCATCTGGTTCGACCCGAAGGAGCGGCGAGCCACGACCCGTCCTCCCCGGAGCGCGGCGCCGGACCCCGACCTTGTCGAATGGCATCGCCAACAGACCCCGGAGCCGGCGGAGACCCCCAGGCGGTCCGGTGGCGCGGGCGATGTGGTGGAGGGCATCCTGCTGTTGTTGGAGGGGCTGCTGCTGCTTCCATAGGGGATGACCCGTGCTCGCTCCAGGCCTGCTACCGAGGCAGGGCGGCCACCGCGTCGTGGTACTCGCGCACGATGTCGTCGACGATGCGCTCGATGGGCAGCACCTCGGTGATCTCGGCCACGCCGTGTCCCGCACTCCAGATGTCGACCCACCGCTTTGCCGCCAGCGGGCTGTTCTCGCCCTCGGGCCGGTCGGGGAGCGTGGCCTTGAGGAAGTTGGCGTGCACGCCGCTCACCTGGTCGGTGTAGACGATGTCCTCGGGCGTGGCATCGCACACCATCTGCTTGTAGGCAGCCTGGGCGCCGCACTCCTCGCTCGTGATGAAGCGGGTGCCCATGTAGGCGAGCTCGGCCCCGAGGGCGAGGCTGGCCACGACCTGCCGGCCGGTGGAGATGGCTCCGGCCGCGATGACCGGCACCGACAGGTGGGCCTTCAGGTAGGGGATGAGGGCGTAGGGCGTGATGCGCCCGGCGTGGCCCCCCGCGCCCGAGCTGACCCCGATGATGGCGTCGACCCCGGCAGACTCGGCCTTCTTTGCATGGCGCAGGTTGATGACGTCGTGAAAGACCGTCGCGCCCTTGGCGTGGGCGCGGTGAACGTAGGGCGTGGGGTTGCCGTAGCTGGTGATCCACACGGGCACCTCGAACTCCTCGCACAGCGCGGCGTCCTGCTCGCGGCGCTCGGGATCGGTGAGGCCGAGGGTCATGTTGATGGCGAAGGGCCGGTCGGTCCTGGACCGCAGCCACTCGAGGTCGGCGCGCAGCTTGTCGGGCGTGCGGGCGTTGAGGGACGGCATGGCGCCCAGGATGCCGGCCTCGGCGCAGGCCAGGAGCATCTCCTTGTTGGAGATGATGAACATCGGGGCGGCGACGATGGGGTAGCGGAGCCCGAGTCGGCGGGAGAGGGGGGTGGAGAAGCTGGACATGGGGGCTCCTGGGACGTTGGGGCTCGGGCTGGCGACTATACTTGTGGGGCTCCCCGGAGGATGACATGCGCCTGCTTCTGGCCAGCCTGTTTGCTGCCCTCGCTTCGATGACCCTCGCCACCGCGACGCCTGCGCTGGCCGACTCCGCCGGACCCAACGGAGAGTCCTGCGACAACGGCAAGGGCTGTGGAGCCAGAGGCATGGCGGTGACGGCGAGCTGCCTGTTCCTCGGTGCGGGCCTGGTGTTCGCGGTCCGACGCGACCGCGCCTGAGGTGGCCCGAGGGGTGCCGGCGCCGTCCGAAACGCGCCGAAATTTGCCTGAACAACGTGATGGACGTGGTTTTCGGATGGCGGTCTCCACCGCGCGGGACCGCTCTGTCCACAGCTGCTATCCATGACCCATCACCGGGAGGGTGTATGATGTCGCGGATGGGGTGGCCTTGTCTTGTGTTGTGGGGGTTCGTCGCGTGCGGCGACAAGGCAAGTGAGGGTCGCGACACGGCGGATGCTGGGGTGGATGCAGATGGCGTCGACGACAGCGACGTCGACGACAGCGGCGTCGACGACACGGGGGACGGCGGCGTGGACACCGGCGAGGTGGCAGTGGTCTGTCCAACCGATGCGGTGCCTGAGTCGGCCCTGTTTGAAGGGGAGCTGGTGCTTGGCTCCGAGGCCGACGCCCGGACCTTCTGCGCCGACGGCTACGAGGGGGTGCGCGGTGACCTCGTGTTCTCTGAAGACTTCGACGGCCGGGACTTCACCGCGCTGGATTGTCTGCGGCGGGTCGAGGGCCTGTTCTTCACCCACCCCAACCGCCACACAAGCTCTCTCGACGGCTTGGAGGCGCTCACCGAGGTGGGCGGCGACCTCGTGTTGAATGGTCTGAGCCAGCTCGACACGCTGGAGGGACTGCCCTGCCTGGAGCGCGTGGGCGGCAGCCTCATCATCGAGGAGCTCGGGCGGGCGCGCGAGGTGGTGGGGCCACCGAGGCTCGCCGAGGTGGGGGACAAGCTGGTGCTCGAAGACCTGTCGCAGGTGACCCGCGTGTCCGGCTTCGATGCGCTGCGGACCGTTGGGAGCCGCGTCGAGGTGGACGATCTGCCCATGCTCGTGGAGCTGGCGGGCATGGATGGTCTGGTGGACCTGAGGAGCGGACTCCGGCTCGTTCACCTGACGGCACTTCGGTCCATCACGGGCCTGCGCGGGTTTGCGCGCGGTGGCTTCTACATCGGCGGAGCACCCGTTCTCGACGACATCTCGGGCCTGTCGGGCTTCCGCGAGGGGGGCATCCAGCTCACCGGGGCGGAGCAGCTGGTCGATCTGTCGCCCCTGTCGCAGTGGCAGGGGGGCGCGTTGGACCTGTCGGGGGTGGGCGTCACCGACCTCGACTTTGCCGGTCGTGCGAGCGGGGAGCTGTCCGAGCTGAGCCTGTACGGCCTGCCCGAGCTCACCGACATCTCCGGCCTCTCGGGCGTGACCGCGGTGGGCGGCGGTGGCCTCAGCCTCCGGATGCTCCCGAAGCTGGAGAACCTCCATGGCCTGCACAATGTCGGCGTGGTCGGCGGCGACCTCGTACTTCGGGACGACGACCGCCTCGCTTCTTTCGAGCTGCCCGCCTTGGAGGTGGTTGGCGGGTCTGTCGAGCTGATCGCTCTGTCGGCGCTTGCTGCGGGCCTCGACCTGGGGCGGCTGGGCTCGGTGGGCGGGGACTTGCTGGTCCTCGCGTTGCCAGCCGCGGTCGACGACCTGGGCTTTGGGAGCCTGGCCGAGCTCGGTGGCGACCTCACTGTGGGTCAGTGTGCGAGCGTGTCGGGTCTCTCCGGAATGGACGCCCTCGAACACATCCCCGGTGACGTCCACCTGTACTCCAACGGTGCGTTGGAGTCTCTCGACGGCCTGGCGGGGCTCGTGTCTGTGGGCGGCAACCTCAACGTCCGAAACAACGAGCAGCTCGGCGGTCTCGATGGCCTGTCCTCGCTGGAGTCGGTGGGGGGCTACCTCCACTTGAGCGACTCGACGGCTGTGTCCACCCTGTCGATGCCCCCGCGTCTCGCGTCTGTCGGCGGTGACCTTGTGTTGGAGAGTCTCGATGTGGTCGATGGGACTGTGCCCGTGTCGGCGCTCACCTCGGTGGGCGGCTCGGTGGAGGTCTGGGATGTCGACGGCATCGAGAGCCTCGACCTGTTGGGCGGCCTGGACACGGTGCCCGGAGACGTGGTCGTCTACCACACCGGTGACCTCGAGAACATTGACGGGCTGAGTGGTCTCACGAGTGTGGGGGGAAGCCTGCAGCTCCTGGTCACCGGCGAGGTGGACGGCCTGACGGCACTGTCCTCATTGCAGACCGTGGGCGGCGACCTGGAGGTGTGGAACAACCTCTCCCTGTCGAGTGTGCATGGGCTCGAAGGGCTCTCGTCGGTCGGGGGCGACCTGTTGCTCACCGACAACCGCACCCTCCCGCAGGCCGACGCCGACGCCATGGGCGCGACCCTGGCTGCCGTAGTGTCCGGCACCGTGGACACCAGCGGGAATGGCGCCTGGGTGCCGTAGGGAGCCTGGCTCAAGCGGCCTTGCGCGCCGTGATGAAGCTCACAATCGACTCGGCGCCCACGTCTCGCACCTGCACGTCGACGAAGCCCGCAGCCTTCATCTCCTCGACCAGGTCAGCCTCCCGCAGGATCCACACCGGCGGCGCCTTGCCGAGCCAACGCATCAGCTTGAGCACCAGGGAGTAGGGCACCCACGACTCGCCCAGCACCACCGTGGAGGACGCGAAGAAGCCGCCGTCCTCCAACATCTCCAGGGCCCTGCGAAGGAAGGCTGCGCGGTCCTCGACGAGGTGGAGGATGCTGAAGGCGCCCACGCCGCCGAGGGAGCCGGGTGCGAAGGGGGCCTCGTCGATGGTGCCCTGGTGGAAGTGAACATTGTCGACGTCGCGGGCCTTGTCATTGGCGATGCGGAGCATCTCGCTGGAGAAGTCCACCCCGTGTACGGTGCGTGCGGCATCGGCCAGCCGCAGGGCCAACGAGCCGGTGCCGCAGCCCACATCTACGAAGTCCTTGTCGGGCGACATCATGGCGCGCGTGATGTCGATCTTGCGCTCGAAGGCCGCGGGGTCGTCGACGGGCTTGGCGGCGTAGCGTTCGGCGAGGGCGTTCCAGAACTGGGGGTCGGTGGGCATGCTGCAGCTCCAGGGAAGGGGACGGGCCGGTTGGGCACCCGTCTTGTACGGTGTCGACCGAGACAAGCGGGGGGGCCGACCGCTCAATGGTCGGAGGAACCGCTGGGCGGTCGGGGCCGCCTCGCCACGGTCTGGGAAGGAGCTGTCGAATCGGTGTCGACGCCTTTCGACAGCATCGCCGTGCTCGTTCGACAGGACCGACCGGAGGCCGACCCTATGGTCGGTGCTGTCCACAACCCCGTCTCTGCGAGTCGTCATGCGTCATCCACTTCTCTGTCTGGTCTTGTCCATGTCCTGTTGGACCGCATGCACCGGCAAGACCGAACCCGACGAGGCCGATGAGGCCGATGAGGCCGACGCGGACACCGACGCGGACACCGACACCGACGCCGATGCCGATGCCGACACCGACGCCGACACCGACGCCGACCCCGTCGAGACCTACACCGAGGCCCCGGTGGTGTGGGCCGAGTCGGGCACCGTAGAGCTCACCCTGCAGCCCACGGAAGTGGAGCTCGATGGCCGGCGAATGTGCTTGCGGGCCTATGGTTCGGTTCCCGGGCCGACCATTCGCGTGGCCGATGGTGATGCCCGAAGTGTGCGCATCGACCTGCACAATGGCTTCGAGCACTCCGACCACCGCAAGATTGCGGGCGCGGGCGGCACGGGCACCGAGCACTGCCACGACTTCAACCTCACCAACCTGCACTTCCACGGCGGGCACCTGCCGGCCGACTACGCGGTGGGTGGGGACACCTGCGAGTCGCCGGGATGTGCAGACACGGACGGCGACGGCACCGAAGATGGCGTCTACTGGGCCGATATGGTGCTCAACAAGGTCTATCCGCGGCAGGAGGCGGCGGATGAGGGCGGGGCTGCGGTTGCAAAGTACCGATGGGACCTCGACACCGACCTCGCCGATCCTGACCGCCCCGGTGGCCGGCACTGGCCCGGCACCCACTGGTATCACCCCCACATCCATGGCACGACCGCCATCCAGGTCACCAACGGCGCCGCGGGCATGCTCCTCGTGGAAGGCGATGTGGACGCCATTGTCGCCATCGCCAATGCCCGCGAACGCACGATGATGATGAATCACATCCCCTACGACGTCACGGCCACGAACGTGGATGGAGACCCCCTGGTGCGCCCGCTCGAGGAGGGCGAGGCTTGCGATGCCGACCACCTGTCGGTCAACAACTTCTTCGCCATCAACGAGCCGTCCAACACAGTGCTGAACGGGCAGGTGTCTCCCCGCATCGTCACGCCGCCCACGCAGGTGGAGCGCTGGCGAATGCTGCATGGTGGGGCCATCGAGGAGATGTGGATCGGGCTGTTCGAAGGCACCGACGCCGACTGCACCGACATCGTGGCCGACGGTGGACCCGCCGTTCCCTTTGTGCAGTTTGCGGCCGACGGCATCACGCTGCAGCAGACCTTCACCCGTGACTGGGTGTTCATGTCGCCGGGCTACCGTGTCGATGCGCTCGTTCAGATGCCTGATGAGCCCACCACTCTGTGCATGGTGGCCTGGCGCACCGACAGCCTGTCCGACGTCACGGAGGCGCCCGACCCCACCGAGGCCCCGCCCTTCGACCTCATCGCCATCGTGAGCGTGCATGGCGACGCTGCGGAGGCCACGAGCACAACCCTGGTGACCGACTCCGAGCTGGCGGCGGTCGCGCCCCCCGTGGCTTGGAACGGAAGCTTTCGAGGCGAGTCCGACGTGCCCGTGAGCTGCGAGGAGCAGGGGGCGGACTGGACCCTCGAGCCCGACCAGAAGGCCGTGATGGTCCACCCCGCCTTCATCGACTTCGCCGCGGAGGACGACGGAGAGGAGGACACCGTCAGCAATGGCGGAAGCTGCGACCCCGACGCCTTCATGGACATGGCCGAGGCGTCTGAGTGCGCTTGTCCCCTGCCCAACATCAACTGCCGCAACTTCGAGCCCCGGCGGCATGTCACCCACACCGACGGCGATGGCACCGAACACAAGTACCGGTCCGACCGGGTGATGCAGGCAGGTGCCACCGACCTGTGGGAGGTCTCGGCCACCGATGGCCACCCCTTCCACATCCACATCAACCCCTTCGTGGTGTGTCCGGCCACCACCGCCAAGGAGCCCCCCTTCGCCCACTGGCGGGACACCTACATGGTGCAAGCCGACGACATGGTGGTCGACGGCAACCGGCCTCGGCGCCTGCTCACCCGCTATGCGGAGGACTTCACCGGCGCCTATGTGTTGCATTGCCACAAGCTCACGCATGAAGACGAGGGGATGATGGAGCTCATCGAGCTCTGCGACCCCGACGACGCCGACTGCCTGTGTCTGATGGGCCAGACCGAGGCGGACGGAAGCTGCGTGGAGTCCAACGCAGGTTGCTTCGACGACGACTTGCAGTGTCGCTTCGCGCAGACCATGGTCGCCAGCTACGAGCCCGGCGACTACGCCCCCGGACGCCCCACCACTGCCGACCTGGATGCGGATGATCGGGCTGCTCTCGCCGACGCGGGCCTGGAGGAGTGCTGCCAGGCGGTGGAGGGCGCCAACCCTGCAGAGGTGCTCGCGGCCTTCCTTGCGATGGGGGTGGGTGGCATCGAGTGTTGCCCCGCCGAGCTGCTCGACTACGACGTGCCGGGCAACCCTTGCGCCGAACGCTGACCGAAGGACACACCGATGTTCACCTGTTGGATGCTCGGTCTGCTCGGGGGAGCTGTGTGGCCCTCCGCTGCGTCGGCCGCTCCCGATCTGAGCGGACACCAGCTCGATGTGGCCCTGGTCACCGACGTGCCCATCCTGGTGGGCGGTGCGGTCACCTGGGAGTCGCCCCGCCGCTACCGGGGACGCTTCACCGGCGGCGTGATGCCGGGCGCGTACGTCGATGCCACCAACGCCGCGATGGTCGGCTTCGACATCTACTCGGAGACCGTGGCCGACATCATCGACTCAGCACTGGAGAGGACGGTCGTGCTCCACCTGCAAGGAGGGTGGCGTCCGGTGCAGGCGCGGCCCATGACCGTGTGGGTCGGCTACCAGTTCTGGGGACTCGGCGGCTCCACGACCGACCTCGGTGTGTTCGCCGACGTGATGGACGACGCCCTGTACGAGGCGGCCCAGGACGTGACGGGCGACGTGGACATCGCCATCCGCGACCACATGCTGACAGCTGGCATCGGCCGGGAGTGGGTGTTCGATGACCGCGTCGTGGTGGGTACTTCGGTGGGCTTCAGCTATTCGCTCGCCGCGCCTTCGAGGGCGTCTGCCACCCGGGCTGCGGACAACGAGGTGGAACAGCGCATCATGGATGGCGTCACCGGCACCGCCGAGGACTACCTCACCTACGTGTTCGAAGAGTGGGTCCACCTGCCCACGGTCGGCCTGTCGGTCGGCTACCGCTTTCGGTGAGAGGGGGACCGCGTGAATGACCCGAGAATGACTGTCCTCACGCTGCTTTCGAGCCTTCTTGTTGTGGCCTGCGGACCCGATCCGGACGCCTTCGCCGACGCCTTTCCGGAAGCGATGTGCGACTGGACAGCCGAGTGTGCCTGGGAGCAGGTCGATGCCGATGGGGAGCTGCCCCCGGCGGTGAACGACCGGGCCGACGGCGTGTGTACAGACGAGATGGCCGAGCTGCTCGACCTGGCGGCCTCGGACCCTGCCTGCACCTACGACCCCGGACAGGCCCGCCAGTGCCTTTCTGCATTGCAAGGCCCTTGCGAGGAGCGCACAGCGGTCTACTACGAGTGCAAGCGTGTCTACTCGGGCGACGACTGTGAGGTCGAGCTGACCGGGTCCATGTGAGCCCGCCCCCCACTCCCGCTGTGCCGAAGGCCATGTCGTTGAGCCCACCCCCCTCCCATGCCGTCGAGCTCGCCATGCAGGCGCGTGCGGGGCGTGTGTTGTCCCGTGGGGCCGGCCTCGGCACGCTCACCTTGTTGGCGGTTGTCGGCTTTGCCGAGCTCATGGATCTGCTCGCATCGGGCCACTCCGCCCAGGTTCCACCGGTGGGTCTCGCGGTCTTCCTCGGAATCGTCGCCCCCGTCACCTTGCTGCTGTGGACGGCCGGCCGACGCGAGAAGCCGCGCACCTTGGCGGTCGTGTCTGCGGTGTGGCTCGCTGCCAGCGCGCCCAGCGTCATCGGTGCGGCCACTCTGCTGACCAACCCCGCCCAGCTCCCCGCTGCAACCCAGGGCCTGATGCCCATCGGTGTGGCGAGCGTGGTCGTGGTGTCCGGCCTTCTGTTGCGCCCGTGGCTGAGCATGGGCGTGGCCAGCTGGGGCGCCCTGCAGTACCTGGTGCTGTTTGCGCTCGCGCGCCCGAGTCTCGAAGCTGCCGTGCTCGACGCCGATCTCGCCATGTCGCTGGGCGGCTGGGGCGAGGCGGTGCGGCGGGTGGCCTGCCTGTTGTTCGTGGGGGCCGCCACCGCCTTCGTGGGGCAGGAGTTTCGAAAGGCGGTGGAGCGCACGGTGAGCGAGGCCCTGCGCCGACAAGCGGCCGAGCGGGACCACCAGCGGGCGGAGCTGCAGAGTGCCCTTCAGCAGGCGGCCAGCGAGGCCAAGAGTGCTTTTGTCGCCTCGCTCTGCCACGAGCTGCGCACGCCCACCCACGGCATCCTGGCGGTTTCGGAGGACGTGTTGCGGCGCAACGCTCTGTCGCCGCGAATCCGGGCATCGGTACAGACCATCCTCGGCAGCGGCCACCACCTGCTCGACCTCATCGAGGAGTCTCTCGACACCGCGGCTGTGGAGGCTGGCCGGGTGCGGGTGTTGTGCGTGGACACCGCCTCGGAGCCGCTCGTGAAGGAGGTGGTCGACCTGCTGCAGGCCCGGCTGCCGAAGGATGGTCCCACCTTGGGTTGGACGGTCGGAGCCGAGGTGCCCGCCACGGTCCACACCGACCCCAAGCGCGTCCGGCAGGTGCTGTTCAACCTGCTCGGCAACGCGCTCAAGCACACCGATGAGGGCGTGGTCCACGTTCACCTGTCTGCACCCCGGCCCGACTGCATCCAGCTCGAGGTGACCGACACCGGCACGGGCATTCCAGAGACCCTCCTGGAGGCAGGCGTGGTCTTCGAGCCCTTCACCCAACACCTGCAGAACGGCCCCGGCCAGGGCCTCGGGCTGCACATCACACACCGGGTGGTGACGGCGATGGGCGGCACCGTGACCCTGTCGAATCGGCTGAACGGGGGCACCCTGGCCCGGGTGTTGCTGCCTCAAGACGACCCACACAGCGCCATTCCACCCACCATCCAGGCCTTCCCGAACCCTGACGCCATCGCGGCCCTGCGCCAGGTCGCCGAGCGAGGGGACATGCGGGCTGCTGCCCAGCAGGTGGCCGCCTTGGATGGGGGCCACCTCGACAGCTTTCGGTCCGAGGCCGAGGACGCCATTCGACAGTTCGACGATGAGCGCCTGCTCGCCTTGTTGGCCCAGGCTCCACCGGGCGGGGCCGCATGAACCCAGCCCCGGCCACGCTCCTGGTCATCGACGACGACCCCACCAACCTGCAGGTGGCCCTCGATGAGCTGTCCGCCTACGACTATGCCGTGCTCACCGCTCGAGACGGCGAGCGGGGCTTCCGCCGGGCCATCCATGTGCGTCCCGACCTCATCCTGCTCGACATCGGGCTGCCCGGGGCCGATGGCCACGAGGTGTGCCGCCGTCTGAAGACCCACCCCAACACGGCGCACATCCCGGTCATCTTCATGACCGCCCGCCGGGGCCTCGACGACAAGCTCCGCGCCTTCGAGCTCGACGGTGTCGACTTTCTCACCAAGCCCTTCGCCGCAGCCGAGCTGCTCGCCCGGGTGCGTGCCCACCTGCGGTTCTCCCGCGACCGCGCTGCCCTCGGTCAGCAACGAGACCGGCTTCAGACCGAGCTGGAGCACGCGCGGGCGGAACTGGCGGTGGAGCGACAGGGCCGCCGGCAGGCCGACGTGGCGGTGCGCGAGAAAGACGACCTCCTGATGCTGCAGAGTCGACAGCTGGCCCAGCAGGCGGAGCGCTGGCTCGACGCCCGTGAGCGGCCGGGCTTCGGCAGAGAGGCCCGCACCCGCATCGACACGGAGGCGCGCATGCGGCTGGGTGCCGAGGTGCTCGAGCGCGCTGCAAGCCACCTGCCCACCGGCCATCCTGCCCGTCCGCTCGTCGACGAGGCCGTGCGACTGCTCACCCCCGCCCTACCCGCCGATGGGGTGAGCCTGGCGCCCGGTCCGGTCGAGGCAAACCCTCTGGAGCGCCTGTCGCAACGAGAGCTCGAGGTGTTCGACCATCTTGTGCGCGGCACCCCCAACAAGGAGATCTCTGCGGCACTCGGGGTGGGGGCGTCCACCGTGAGCACCTACCGCATGCGCATTCTCGACAAGCTGGAGGCGGAGGGTGTGCCCGACCTCGTGCGCATCGGGCTGCTCCACCGTCGGTAGGGCGCGGCGGCTTCGACACGCGTGTCGACGAGATTCGACGCGCGCGCCGACAGGTGGGGCACAACGCGGGCGGTATCTGTATTGCGTCCGGTGCGGGTGCATTGTCCGCTGAGTCGACCCTCCGGACCCAACCCGTTGCCTGGAGTCCTGCATGCGTGTGTCTGTCGCTGCCGTCCTACCCGCCATCGTCTTGCTCGCCGCTTGTGGAGAGCCGGTGGCGACCGAAGGGTCCTCCGACGACTTGCAGGAACAGCTCGATGCTCTGGCGGACACGGTGGTGGCGCTGCAGTCCGCCAATGTCGCGCTGGAGGAGCAGGTGACCCTGCTGCAGGCCGAGCTGGACGGACTCGACTCCGGGCAGCTTGGCGACCTGTCCCGCCGACTCGACAACATCGAGGCGGACCATGTGGTGTCGGCTGACCTCGATGGTCTCGCCACCGAAGCCTATGTCGACGATGCCACCGCCCTTGTGCAAGCCGACGTCGACGCCGTCACCGCCGACCTGGGCACCCTCTCTGGCGAGGTCGTGCTGCTCGCGGACCAACACAGCGGGCTGAGCTCCGAGGTCGACACCCTGTCCGGCGACCTGGCCTCCCTCACAGCCGCCCACACGGCCACCGCAACCGAAGTGGACGCCCTGTCGGCGGCGCTGGGGAGCTTGACCACCGACGTCGGCGCACTCGAGTCGACGGTGGACGGGCTGTCCTCCGACCTCGATGGACTGGACACCACGGTGGACACCCTGTCGACGGATCTGGACGGCCTGGAGACCACGGTCGACGGGCTCACCGAAGGGGTGGACGGACTGGCCGACTACCTCACGGTCGACACCGCCTCCGACAGCGTGGTGTTCTCTGGCGCGAATGTCTATGTCCAGTCTGGGAGCGGCACCACCGACGGCACGGTGAATGGACTGGGCAATCTCATCGTGGGATACGACGAGAACGACGGTGCAGACACCAAGTCGGGCAGCCACAACCTCGTGTTGGGTATCGAACACACCTACACGGGCTACGCTGGCATGGTGGGCGGCGAGAACAATGTGGTCTCGGCCCCCTTCGCCTCGGTCATCAGCGGGTATGGCCATGAGGCGTCTGCCGAGCACGCGGTCGTCGTATCGGGCCGGGACAACACCGCTGATGGCGTGTACTCGGCCATCCTGAGCGGGCTGGGCAGCGAGACGCTCGGCTACTACACCGCTTCTGTGGCCGGTGTCTACCAAACGGTGGATGGCGACGCGGGGGCGGTCGTGGGGGGCTTCGGCAACGAGACCGGGGCCCACTACTCGGTGGTGGTGGGCGGCTCGAATGGAGAGGCGATGTGGGGCTCCGACGTGGTGGTGGGCGGCTCCGGAAACGCGACCACCAGCGTGTACCAGGTCGTTCCGTAGACACACCGCCACCTGGCAGACCCTGCACCCCCCTTGTTGAACTGGAGCCAAGCCATGCCGTCCACGTCTCACCTCCTCCTCGCACTCTCCCTCGCCCTTCCGGCCTGTGGCCGCAAGTCCGACACCGGCCGCGACGCCCCGGGTGGTCCCTATGCCGGCAGCTTCGACGACCTGCCGGTGGACGACCACGACATGCAGGGCCTCAAGCTGCTCTTGAATGACAAGTGGACCTACTTCCTCTATGAGATGGACAAGTACAGCATCGTGCGGGACAGCAGCACCAATGACGAGATGCTCGACCACATGGCCTATGTGTTCGCCGACGAGTTCGTCTTCCACGCCTACAACAACGATGGCAGCGAGTTCGGCAACACCCAGGGCACCTTCACCCCCCGAAGCTGGCTCGAACACCAGGACATCGACAAGTGGAACCTGCTGCACCAACACAGCACGATGGTGGTGCCCAACTACGGACATGTGCTGCACACGGTGGAGTCCGGCGAGCGCATGGTGCTCCAAGGCTACCATGAACACGCCTTTATCGGCGAAGAACTCCGGGTGGCGATGGGCGCGGCCCGCCAGCTTGCCTTCGAGACCATCGTCTATGAAAAGGTGGACGGTGTGTGGCGGGTGACCGAATACGAAGAGGTGGTGTTCGATGCGACGGAGCTCGGGCCCTGAGTCGGGTGGCGTCGCCTGTAATGGTGGCCCTATGGTAGATTGGGCCCATGATCTACTATGACCGACGGATTTCGGGTGGACTGCTCCGCGCCTGGTGCGCCAGCTTCGGTTGGTTGACTGCATGGCTCGCGACTCCAGAGGCTGCGGGCCTGTTGGCGCGGGTCGACTGGCGGCGGGCGGACGGCGGCAGACGACTCGGTGGGATTCAGCTGTACTTCGGGCGGACCAGTCCCCTTGAGTTGGTGGCGACTGGAGTGGACCGTTTCGAGTTTCGGGCCGACGCCCGATACCGGAGGCGGAGCCCACAGCTGTTCACAGGGCGCTGGTCGTCTCGCGAGCTGGCATCCCTGCAGCCTGCCCTGCTGGCCCACCTGCGCGCCAGCGGGGACAGCCTGCCGGATGCCTTCGTCGAGGGGGAGGCGGTCCAACATGCGGGCATGATGCGACGGTACGGCCATCAACGTCGGGCGGGAGACCCCGTTGTGTTGGTCGACTCCGAGGTGCGGGTGGGCTTTCGAGGAGCCGGCGGACGGTCGGGCACCGCATTGCGCACAGAGCATGAACTCAGCCTGCGCAGGGCGGTCGCCCTCGGCAGCGGCTCCGTCCCCAGGAAGTTGGATGCCATCGGTGTGTTGGACACCGGTGAGGTCGCCTTGGTGGAGGTGAAGACCCGGGGTGGCGACATTCGGCGCGCCCTTCAGCAGGCTGCGGCCCATGTCTTCACCTTTCGGGCGCTCGTCGCGGCCGACGCCGACGCGTTGAACCGCTCCATTTGAGGAATGCAGGAGCAGAAGGTGCGGGCGGGCCTCCTCGGGGAGCCGGTCTTCGTGTCGTCTCCCCGCCTGGTGCCGGTGGTGGCTGCCCCCGACCGCCTGGCGGCCTCGGACATCGCCCGGCAGGCGCACGGCATCGCGCCGGGTCTGCTCACCGGCCTGCAGTATTGGACTCTGTCCGACTCGGGCGACCAGGTCGACGCGGTCGAGGTGCAGGGCTTGGGATGACCTGTGTTCGTTGGGTCCGGGTCACTGCAGCACCCGCTCGAACATCGGTCCCATCGGACCCAACACGCCATTCTCCACCCCGGCGCTCCCCACGCCACTCAGAGCAGGCTTGCCGTCGATGAGGTTGTGTCCGGTCGTCTCCACCATCCCGGTGCCCGCGCCCTTGCCCACCTCGGTCGCCACCTGCTTGAGGCCCGGCGTGTCCACCCCAGGCAGCTTCGTGCCCCCCGCTCCCATCGCGGCGGACAGGACCACATGTCCCCCCGCCTTGAGGTAGTCGCTGCCCGTGAGCGGACCGTCCTTGTGGTACAGCTCGCTGCCTTGCTTTGCGGCCTCCCCCAGCCCGGCAGCCGCGCCGGCGACCAGTGCTCCGTGGCCGGCGGTGAGGCCCGTCACCGCCACCTTTCCGGCGAACTCGGCCGCCTTGAGGCCGGTCACGCACTTGTCGGCCTTCTTCTGCGCCGCCCCCGTGGCGTAGTCGAGGATGCGCTCGCCCTGCTCCAGGGCCCGGTGACCGTCCCTCACCGCAGAGCGGGCCACCGCTTGGATCTGTTCGTACTCGGGAAAGTCGAGGGCGAGCTCGTTGTTGGCCCTGGCGAGGTTGATGCTGTCGAGCACCCGGATGTGGGCGCTGCCCGCGTCTCGCAGCTCCCGCCGCACCTCGCTGTCGTCGCCGTTCAGCACCCGTCCCACCCAGTCGGCGTCGGTGAGCAGGTGGAACAGCTCGCGGCGGGCATCTTCGAGCTGGCCGGCCCGCACCTCGAGCTGGTCGATCTCGGCGTCCAACGCGGCCTGTCGCGGCAGAGCCCAGGCCTCGCCGGTCGGGTAGCCGTCCTTCGGCAGCTCCAGCCAGTTCTCCCCCCGCGCGGCCCGTTCGGCCGCCTCCTCGGCGAGGATCTCGGCCATGAAGTTGCGCTCGCCCAGCCCCAAGGCCCCGGCCCCCCACCGCTCCTCGACGCCGTGGGGGTCCTCGGCACCGAGCTCCGACACGCTCGGCAGGCTCATCCGAAGCTGAGCCTCGGCATTCGACACCCCCACTGACTGCCGCGTGGTGGCGGTGGCCGGCACACAGGCGCCGTCCTCCTGGGCGACTGATTCTCGAAAGCACAGTGCCATGGGCCATCCTCACGGTTGAAGCTGAGTCACGTCCTCTGTACGGCCCCCGCGGCGCCCCAAATGAGGCAGCAATGGTGCAGGCCTCTGTCCGCACGGCAGCCGGCCGCCGACGGGTCCGCGGACCGCACCGCCACCCAGTCCCCAGTTAGAGGGCCGCGCCTGGAGGTCCCATGCGGTCGTGGATTGGAATTGTGGGTGTGCTGGCCATTGCGGCGTGCGGACAGAAGACTCCCGTAGAAGCGGCTCCGGCCGACGTGGTGGAGCCGGCCCCCGTCGACCACACGGTGCTGCTCGCCGAGTGGACGGGTCCGTACGGCGGGGTGCCCCCCCTCGACCGGGTGCAGGTGGAGATGTTCCTGCCCGCGGTCCGGCAGGGAATGGCCGAGGAACTCGCCGAGATCGATGCCATCGCCAGCCAGGCCGAGCCCGCCACCTTCGACAACACCATGGTGCCCCTGCAGCAGGCCGGTGGGGCTCTGGAGCGGGTGGCCACGGTCTTCGGCATCTTCGCCTCGTCGCTGGCGAGCCCCGAGGTGCGCGAGATCCAGTCGGTGCTGGCCCCCGAGTTCAGCGCCCACAGCTCCAGGATCTGGCAGAACACGAAGCTCTACGAGCGCGTGAAGGCTGTGGCCGACACCGAGCTCGACACCGCCCAACGCCGGCTCGTCGACAAGTTCCTGCTCGGCTTTCAGCGGGCGGGCGCCGGTCTCGACGAGACCCAGCGGGCCGAGGTGGCCCGGCTGAACCAGGAGCTGTCCACCCTCTACAACACCTTCTCCGACAACCTGCTCCACGACGAGGAGAGCTACGTCCTGTACATCACCGATGAGGCGCAGCTCGCGGGTCTTCCCGACAACATCAAGGCGGCCATGGCCCGCGCTGCCTCCGACCGTGAACACCCCGGTGAGTGGGCCGTCACCAACACCCGCTCGTCGATGGACCCCTTCCTCACCTTCGCAGACGACCGGGCGCTGCGCGAGAAGGTCTGGCGCACCTACTACAGCCGCGGGGACAACGGCGATGAGTGGGACAACAACGCGCTCATCACGCAGATTCTTCAGCTGCGCCACCAACGCGCCCAGCTGCTCGGCTTCACCGACCATGCCGACTACCAGCTGCAGGACCGCATGGCGAAGACCCCAGACCGGGCCATCGCGTTGATGCAGAAGGTGTGGCCTCACGCGGTGAAGAAGTTCGAATCCGAGGTGGCCGAGATGCAGAAGGTGGCCGATGCCGCCGGAGACGAGCTGACGGTCGCCCCCTGGGATGTGCGCTACTACGCCGAGAAGGTGCGCAAGGACCGCTACGACCTCGATACGACCGTGCTCCAGGGCTACCTGCAGCTCGAAAAGCTCCGCGAAGGCATGTTCTGGGCCGCCACCGAGCTGTTCGGCTGGACCTTCGCACCGGTGGACGACGTGCCGGTGCCCCACGAAGATGTGCGGGTATGGAAGGTGCTCAATGCCGACGGCTCTCTGCGTGGGCTGTGGTATTTCGACCCCTACGCCCGGCAAGGCAAGCGCAGCGGCGCCTGGATGAACGCCTACCAGGTGCAGCACAAGCTCGGTCCCGGCGGCGACATCGTGCCGCTGGTGTCGAACAACAGCAACTTCGTGAAGGGCGCACCCGGCGAGCCCGTGCTCATCAGCTGGGACGACGCCCGCACCCTCTTCCACGAGTTCGGCCACGCCATCCACGGCCTCGCCAGCAACGTGGAGTACCCCGGGCTCGCCGGCACCAATGTAGCCCGCGACTATGTGGAGTTCCCGAGCCAACTCAACGAGCACTGGCTGCCCACAGAGGAGCTGCTCACCCGCTTCGCGCTCCACCATGAGACCGGCGAGCCCCTGCCCTCCGAGCTGCTCGACCGCCTCGACGCCGCGGCCAACGCCGGCAGCGGCTTTGCCACCACCGAGTACCTGGCGTCCGCCCTCATCGACATGGAGCTGCATCAGGCCGGCGGAGACCCCATCGACCCCGACGCCTTCGAGCGCGACAAGCTCGCCGAGCTGGGCATGCCCGGCGAGGTGGTGATGCGCCACCGCACTCCCCAGTTCGCGCACGTCTTCGCCGGCGACGGCTACTCTGCGGGCTACTACAGCTACCTTTGGAGCGAGACCCTCACAGCCGACGTCGGCGAGGCCTTCGTGGAGGCTGGCAGCTACTACGACGCCGCCACCGCGAAGAAGCTCCACGACGAGATCCTGTCGGTGGGCAACACGGTCGATCCCGCCGATGCCTTCCGGGCCTTCCGCGGACGGGACCCCGAGGTGGGTGCGCTGCTGCGGGACCGCGGGTTTGCCGAGTAGGTCGGTCGGTCGGCCGCTGCTCGCCTGCCTTGACCCGACCACGTCGACCTGCGAGCGTCTGATTCACCTGAGGAGGGACCATGCTGCGCATCCGACTGGTGCCCGTTCTGTCGCTGATGCTCCTGTCGAGCCTGGCCTGCCTGCTGCCCCCCGCGAGTGTGGGCTTCCGGGGTTCGGGAGACGTCGCTCCGAAGGGCTCGCCCACGGTCGGTGCCGGCGCGTCGGCCACCAACATGGCCGCCGGGACCACTGCCGATGTGGAGCTGGCGGTCAGCGACCAGGTGGCGGTGGGCGGATCGGTCGGACTGGCGATGCCCTACGACACGGTCGGCTTGTTCGGTCCCTTCGGCCTGCCCACCCGCCAGGCCCAGGTGCGCTGGGCGACCGAGGGCTCCGACGACGTGGGCTTCTCGGTCACCGTGGGTGCGGCCGGCATCGGTCGGTTCTTCGAGAGTGGCGACGAGGCGGGCTTTCTGTCTATTTCGCCTGTGTTGGGCGGCACGGTGCGACACCCCACCCGCAAAGACGCCCTCGCCTACTACGGCTTGCACCTGCAGCCGGCGGGCTGGACCTCCAACCCTCTGTTCATCACGCCCCACTGGATCACACCGGTCGCCGGCTTGGAGAGTGCGCCCGGTCCGGTGCGTTGGGGGGGTGAGCTGATGGTGCCGATGGGGGTCGTGTCGGCGCAGGCCTTCGCGGACGCCACCGACGGCTTGCTGGAGGCGGGGGACCAGCGGAACTACCTGAAGGTGGGCGTGGGTGCGCAGGTGTACCTTCGACTCACGGGAACGGGCCGGCGGGACCAATAGGCAGCTGCTGATGGCTGCCTTCCTCGGGTGCAAGGCCATGCCTCGCGCAGGCTCCTCGATGATTGTAGCCAGCCCCCAGCGAGCGAGCGGTAGACTGCACCTGAATCCGCCGTTCCCGGAGACCCCATGCCCCTCGACTGGACCCCCGACACCTCTCCCATGTGGGATGCCGACAAGCGCCGTGTGCTGGGCGCCGCCCCGGCCGGCTCGCTGCCCGACTACGACATGGCCGACGGCACCGCCGCTCCCGGCGACTGGTATCGGGTCGAACGCAACGGAGAGGTGGTGGGCTTCGGCTGGATGGACACCGTGTGGGGCGACGCCGAGGTGCTGCTGGCGGTCGACCCCGCCCACCACGGACACGGCGTGGGCACCTTCATCCTCGAGCACCTCGAGGCCGAGGCCGCCAAGCGGGGGCTGGGCCGCATCTACAACACCGTGACAGAGGCGCATCCCCAGCGGCAGCAGGTGATGGCCTGGCTCGGAAAGCGGGGCTTCACGAGCCGCGGCGCCCGTGAACACCTCGAGCGGCAGGTGCGTCGCGCGCAGTGATGGGCGGCCAGCTCGTCCGCACCTATCGGAGCGAACGACGATGAAATGGAGTCCCGTGGCGAAGATGGCCATGGTCGCGCTGCTGTGGGTCTGCGCGAGCACCCCCGCACGCGCCGGCGAGGACGACCCCTCCCCGAGCAGCGTGCGCAAGGCCAACGGCCGGGCCATCGCCGGACTGGTGGTCGATGCCACCAGCATCGGGCTGATGGCAGACCAGCTCGACACTCCCGAAGAGACGGCCAGCAACCAGCGGCTCACTGGCGTGACTGCAGCTCTGGGCCGCTCTATGGGAATCGTCGGAGCCCTGCGCGCCGCCAGCGACCTGGACGAGCTCGGCCAGCCCGTGTCCCGGCTTCCCGGCTTCGCGGCGGTGGGGGTCACCGTCGGCGCCTTTGCCGTGGGAGCCAGCACGGGGCCGGCTCCTCGGGAGCAATCTGACCAGGTCGCCTTGACGGTCGTCCACGGAGCCGCAGCCACCCTCGTGGCGGTTCAGGTCCACCTCAACCGGATGGCGGTCCGCACCATCGACCCGCCGCCACGGATGGGGCCCCGCTTGCGGCTCGACCTTGGCCCGGGTCGTCTGGGCGTGTCTGGGGTGTTCTGAGCGGACCTCGCTCCGCCGGATTCTTCAACCTTCACCCCGCGGGTCAGCCGGTCCCCCTACAGCTCGATTCCGAACACCCGCGTGCCCACCAACACAAAGTACACCGTCACCCAGATCACTCCGAACAGGTTGAACCAGATTCCCGCCCGCACCATCTGACGTATCGACACATACCCAGACCCGAACACAATCGCCTGGGTCGGCGAAGCCACGGGCATCATGAACGCACAGCTCGCCGACAGGGTGGCCGGAATCATCAGCACGCGCGGATCCACGCCGAGGGCGGTGCTGCCGTCGGCGAGGATGGGAAGCACCAGAGTGGTGGTGGCCGTGTTGCTCGTGAGCTCGGTGAGGAAGGTGAGCACCAGGCTTACAAGACCCACCAGCAGCGGCGGCGACAGGCCGGCCAGGGCCGTGAGGCCGCCGCCGATCTCTGCCGACAGGCCCGTGGTGGAAAACCCGTGGGCCAACGCAAAACCACCGCCGAACAGCAGCAACAGGCCCCATGGGGTGTGGGTGCGGCAGTAGTCCCAGGTCAACAGGCGCTGTCCGGGTCGGTCGTTGGAGGGCAGCAAGAAGAGCACCACGGCGCCGGCGATGGCCACCGAGGCGTCTTCGAGGTGGGGAAGACCGAGGGCCCCCCGCCAGCCGGGCACCACCCCCCAGCTTCCCAGGTCGAGGTCGGCGCCGGTCATCCAGAGCAGGGCCACCACGCTGAACACGATGCCGGCCACCTTCTCGTCGCGTCGCATCCGTCCGAGCGACCGCAGGCTCTCTTTCAGCTCGTCGCCGTCCGCCAGGATGGGTTCCCGGCCGAGTCGAAACAGGGGCCGGGCCAGCAGCCACCACCCGCCCACCAGAAAGACTGCGGAGAAGGGCACCCCCATGGCCACCCACTGGTTGAAGGCGATGGCGGGCAGCTCCGGTAGCAGGCGACTCTGCAGCTCCATGAGCACCAGGTTGGGCGGGGTGCCGACCGGAGTGGCCATGCCCCCGATGTCCGCCGCGTAGGCCACGCCCAACATGAGCGCGGTGCCGAAGCGCAAGAGGCGTTGCTTGTCCACCCCCGCGGCACGGGCCTCCTCCAGCACCGACAGCGCGATGGGCATGCACACCATCACGGTGGCTGTGTTGGAGATCCACATGCTGAGCCCGGCACTGGCCAGCATGAACCCGAACAACAGCCGGGACCCCTGAGACCCGAGCCGTGCCACGATGGACAGCGCGATGCGACGGTGGAGCTGGCTGCGCTGCAGGCCGAGCGCCAGCGCAAAGCCCCCGAGGAACAAGAACACGATGGGCTTGCCGTAGTTGGCGGCGGTCGCCTTGAGGCTCACGAGGTCGAGGGCCGGCAGCAGCACCAGGGGCAGCAAGGAGGTCACCGCGAGGGGGGCCACCTCCAACACCCACCACAGCGCCATGAGCACCGCCACCGCGGCCATTCGTGCCGAAGCTGGCGAGTCGGGAAAGGCGAAGGACCCCACCAGCACGGCCACGATGACCGACAGTGCGCCTGTGGCCCGGCGGTGGCGCGTAGCGGGGGCGGTCATGGGGCCTCCTGGGCGACCGAGGGGGAGGGAGAACATGTCCCGCGCACCCGCCGCCTTCCATGCACGGAACCCCGGGAGTTGACCCACGGCAGGTGTGCGGCTCTGGCGGACGCAGGTGCGTCTCTCGCGGACGCGTGGCCGCTGCCCCACCGCAGTGTTGTCGGCCAGAACAGCCTGCCAGACACCGTCCCAGCGAATCGAGCGCCGCGGGCACGCCCCTTGCTTCTCCGGGGCCCACCCGAGGTGCCCATGTCCATGTTGCAGTCCCACGTCACGCCCGCCCCTACCCAGGCGCCGGCCCCGTCCCGTCCCACCGCACAGCAAGGCGGTCCCGGCAACCAGGCGCGCCTGGAGCTGTTGCCTACCGGAGCCTCCGTCGACCCCTCTGGCGAGCAGGACTCCATGTGGGCCTCCGCCGTCGAGCAGGGCGCCCTGGAAGACGAGGCCTCCGTCGACGACCCCGAGGTGTTGGCCGAGGCCGACAAGTCCAACACCCGGGACAAGGGCGACAAGGAGCGTCGCCGACGGGGAGGCCGCGACAAGGACAGGGACGAGAACCAGGACGAGTACAAAGAGGCCACCGCGCCCAAGGATGGCGGTGGTCTGGCGCCGGCGATGCCCACCCCCGCCTCTCTGCAGACGGGCACCCTTGCATCCAACACAAGCGCCCCCGCCCCCGTGGCCGCCCCCCGCTCCCTCGACCTGCCCGACCTGGGCCACTCCCTCGACGCCGCCTTCGCCAGCCAGGTGAGTGCCCAGGATGCCCTGCGGGAGGGCGCACTCGACGAGGTGGTGGAGCTCGACCGCGACGCCCTCATCGGGGAGGCCTCGGGCAGCATGGGGGCCGCCGCGATGGGTGCGGGCATGAACCTCGGGGTGGACACCGCCCTCGACGTGGCCACCAGCAAGATTCCCTTCGTGTCGGGCTTCATCGAGCTCGGCAAGATGGCCCTCGACCCCAAGGGCTGGGTGGCCGACATGGTGGCCGGCTACACCGGCAGCTTCGGCAAGATGTCCGACCTCGACATGAAGGACGGCGCCAGCATCGGCAAGGTGGCCGACTTCATGGAGGGGGTGCTGGCCGTCATCTCCGGCGCCTCCCACACCGTTGGCATGATCACGATGGTGCTCACCATCGCCGCCTCCATCTGCTTTGGACTGTGTTGGATTCCGGGTCTGCAGTTCCTCGCACCCATCGCGGCCTTCCTCACCACCTGGGCCGTGCTGCTCGGCACCATCGGCACCCTCATGGGCCTGTTCGTCACCGCCATGCACGCGGTGATGATGAACCTGCGCATCGCCGAGCTGAAGACCAGCGACGACGACCCCTCGGCCCTGCTCGACGCCGCCGACTCCCTCGAGGAGCACGCCGGCGCCTTCGTGGGCGGCGCCATCACCCGAATGGGCGACGGGATGCGGAAGCGGGGCAAGAAGAAGGCCAGCAAGAAGTCCAATGGCGCATCCGGCGAGAGCGGCGCTGCGAAGGTCAAGGCGGACACGGCCGATGGCGGAGGCGGCACCAAGGCCCCCACGACTGGCGACAAGGTGAAGTCCGGCGCCAAGGGGGTGGCCAAGGGCGCCAACACCGCCGTCAACGTGCTGGGCGGCGCACTCGGCGGCGGGGACGAGAAGGGCAAGGGCAAGGCCTTTCAGGGCGGCGCCGGCAGCCTGTTCGGCGACATCGGCAAGCAGATGAAGAAGACGAAGAAGGTCACGGGTGCGATGTTCGGCAAGGGCAAGGCCAGCAAAGCACTCCGGGGCAAGGGTGACTTTCAGGAGCGCATGTCCGCCAAGGCCCTCGACATGGAAGCGGCGGGCGCCACCGTCTTTGTGGGCGACAAGCACAAGAACGCCATGACCCGGGGCAAGGGCGCCCTCACCGACTACGCCGACGACTACAACCGCACGCCCTACCGCGCCGACACCCTCCTCGACGCCCACGAGGTGGACACCAGCGGCCGCTTCGAACGCCACCAGGCCGCCCGCGACGCCATCGACTCCACCACCCATGCGGCCATCCAGGACAGCCGCCAGCAGGTCGACGACCACCTCTGGAGCAAGCACGGTGGCCGCGTCGACCTCGACGCCATCAGCGGTCCCGAGGAGGACCACGGCATCTTCTCCCACCAGGCCATGGGCAGCGGCGCCACCGGCTGGGGCGCCAATGCAAGCGGCCTCGGCAGCGGCATCGTGGGCGAATTGTCCGACCTCCGTGCCGACCGACGCACTGAAGACCTCGGCGCCAGCCCTGCGCTCACGGAGCGAGAGAAGGCGGCCCAGCAGCAGTCCACCCGTGAACGGCGCCTCGACGAAGCCGCCGGCTGGCTCGACAAGGCCGGCCTGCGCGTGGGCTACCTCGACCCCGACTACGCCGACAAGTCCGTCATGGACATCGTCGAGGAGCGCAAGGGCCCCGACCGCAAGACCCTCGTGGCCGAAGCCATGCAGGCCGAAGGTCAGGCCCTCACCGATGCGCCCCTCGACAGCTTCGCCGCCATGCACGCCGCCTGCGAGCGCTCCGCCACCCTCGACGCCGAGCTGTCGGACCTCCACGACCAGTCCGCCCACATCGACGTCGTCCTCGACGAAGCCAGCGAGCAGCAGGTGCAGGCCCAGGCCCGTCTCAACGGCGCCCTCGCCCTCGATGCCGCCGCCCTCACCCTCGGCGGCGGGCTCGAAGACAACGGCCGGCGCCTCCAGGACACCCGGCGAGAGTCCCAGGACCAGCAGTCCGACCTCGACGACGCCAAGGACCAGGCCAACGAGCTCGCCGGCTCCGGCCTCATGAAGACCATCCTCGACGCCATTGCCAAGATGGACGAGATGGGCGGCCTCGGCGACAAGGCCGACAAGGACGGTGGCAGCCCCGACAACCAGCAAGCCGGCGATGGCGTGTCGCTCAGCAACCTCGTGGTGCAGGCGATGGACGCCGCCAGCACCACCCTCGACGACCAGCAGGCCGACGGCGTCGACCGCACCACCGAAGCCGGCGCCCGCTCCCACGGACTCTCCGCAGACATGCAGGCCGAGGCCACGCTCGCCGAGCAGGACGAAGCCGAGGTGATCGAAGCTCAGACCATTCTCGCCGAGGAGCGCCAGGCCCTCATCGCCCGTGGCCAGTCATTCGCCGCCGACCGCGACACCGCCTTCACCGAGCTCGCCGACCACGAGGCCCGCGTGCGCGAGTGGACCACCGACCGCCACCCCCAGGAGCTCCAGGCGGCCGAGCTCAACCTCCAGGCCCGTTTCCCCTGGCTGTCCCTCGATGTGTAGTGGTCCAGCCCACCGTCCTTCTCGGGCTCTGGGACCTCCGCCGCGCAGCGGCTCCGGGCCTCCGGCGCACAGCGCCTCCGGCTCCTCCGGCGCACAGCGCCTCCGGTCTACTGGCCTTCGGCACATGACACAAACCGGTCAAGCCCCTCACCGGGCGCCTGCGCTATGGTCCGGCCCCCTCAAGGAAGGCGACATGGGCGTACGGCTCGGAAGATGGACGGCGGCGGTCGTGCTCGCGCTGTCACCCACCGCGGCGCTGGCCGATGGTGTGGTCGTGGCTCTGCAGCAGGCCGACGACTTCGGCGCCTGGACCACCTGGCAGCCCAAGCCGGGCTTCGCCACCGGAGAGGCCTTCGTCGTGCGTGGCGAGCAGCGCGTGGCCCTGGCCGTCGGCGATACCATCCGCGACGACGACCTGCTGGTCACCCGGCGCGGACGCGTGCGCATCGAGGTGGAAGGCAAGGGCGAGATCACCGTCTACGACGGCACAGTGGTGCTCCTGCGCGACTACGGCGTCGAGCATGTGCTCGGGGGCCTGCTCATCGAAGTGCAGGACGCCTTCCGCGTGGAGTACGCCCAGACCGAGGCCGTCGTGGAGGGCACACGCTTCCGGGTGGAGGGAGACGCCCGGGGCCGGGGTGCCGTGGTGGTCGAAGAAGGCCGCGTGCGCGTGCGCTCCCGAGGCGGAGAGGTGGCGGTGGAGGCCGGCCAGCTCGCCAGTGTGGAGGCCGACCTGGCGCCGGTTCGCGAAGATGCCCCCTGGGCCTTGCTGCCCCCCGATGAGCGGCGCTTCTTCCCAGTGACGGTCGGTCCTCAGGTGGGGCTCGTGCGCGCCCAGCACATCGGGCTGACCGAGCCCACCTCCGAGTGGCGCACCGACCTGCTCGTCCGCTGGCGCCTGCCTGGCTCCTTCGCGGTGGCAGCCACGACGGGTCTCGCCGCCAACGCTTTCACCGCGCATGTGCCGGTCACCGCCAGCGTAGAGTGGTGGACCGGTCCCCTGGGACTGGGCGTGGCCATGGAGGGCCTGTTCGGGGTCGCCGAGGACAGCCCCGAGGAGACCTCTCTCGCTGTCGCCGGCGCGGGTTGGGGCACCGTCAACCTGTCCGTCCCCGTGCATCGGCGCCTCAACCTCGACGCCCGCATGCTGGCCGGACTCAGCACGGGCGCCCAGCTTGGCGGCACCATCGGCGTGAGCGTGAAGCCATGAGACCGACCCGCCTGCTGCCCCTCTGCCTGCTGGTGTCTGGCTGCACACTCCTCAAGGGACGTCCCCTCGTGGCGGCCGATGCCGTGGACACCGCCGCGCCCGACGCCGACGACTGCACCCCAATCACCTGGTTCGCTGACGCCGACGGAGACCGCTGGGGAGACGACTCCACCACCGTCGAGGCCTGCGAGGCCCCGGATGCGGCCTGGGTGCGCACCGGCGGAGACTGCAACGACGCCGATGCCAGCGCCATTCCCGGCGGGGTGGAGCTGTGCGACGGGGCCGACAACGACTGCGACGGCGACACCGACGAAGACGACGCCGCCGATGCCCCCGCCTGGTACGTCGATGCCGACGGAGACGGCCACGGCACCGAC
>ENA-OWNT01000891-OWNT01000891.1-seawater-metagenome-genome-assembly--contig:-NODE-891-length-49547-cov-6.679179_pt1 | contig 49547 bp, 42 predicted proteins | sample MGYA00238136_ERZ651165 | MGnify/ENA primary metagenome ERZ651165 (study PRJEB26861, sample SAMN08777766) | seawater metagenome | isolation source: coastal seawater | place: USA: Florida | collected... | reverse complement strand
GCCGCGCGCATCAAGTACTGGATCGGCCTCGGGGCCATGATCATCAACAAGGTCAAAGGCTTTGTTGGGATCGGCCTGGCGCTGGGCGGGGGCCTGACGGCGACCTACCTGCAGTACAGCGCGAAGGTGAAGGCGCTCGGAGACGCGAAGCAGGCGGAGGAGACCGCCGCGATCTCCGTGCAGGCCGAGGGCGACGCCCGCGCCGAGACCAAGGAAATCAAGGAGATGATGGTCCAGTGTGGCTGCGGCGGAGACGTGCAGGTGAGCGCGGCGGCGCTGGCCACGGCGGACGCGGTGCTGGACCGCTTCTCGGCGGACAAGAACCTCGCGGTCGAACGCCCCTACATCCTGCCGGACAAGAGCTCGATGACCTACGCGTCACTCCTCGCGCCGAAGTACAACGCGTTCCAGCGGGACCGCACGAACCTGCCAAAGACGATGGATCGTGTGTGCTCGGCCCGCGGTGACAAGGAGCGCATGAACCTCGCGGTCAAGGAGTCGCTGAAATACAACTTGCACGAGGCCTACCTGTTCGTCCCGTTCGTCGAGTCGAACTGGTGCGAGCTGGCTGTCTCGTTCACCGGTCCCCGCGGGATGATGCAGTTCACCCGGAACACGGCGAAGCTCGCGTTCGGCAAGGTCGATCCCGCTCAGAAGGACATCCCGAACTACGACTGGACGGCCCACAGGGACTGGATGAAGGCCTACGCCGCCCAGAAGGGCTACCGCGGATACATGGACCTGCTCTCGCGGTGCTCGGCGATGGACCGCGCCGCGTACAAGAAGCACTTCTATCCCGGCGCGAACAACTCCGACTACCCGAACCGGCTGGATCCGCGGGATCCGCGGACGGACTGGGAGTGGTCGACCAAGGCGTCGATGGCGTGGCTGGCGGAGCTGCACGGGAACTACGCGAGCCAGGGTTTCGGCGAGTTCGACACCATCATGCTCGCCATGTCCGCCTACAACCAGGGCGAGGGCGAGGTGGGCTTCTGGATCCGGAACGCGATGAAGCTCTACAAGATCGAGAACGCCGGGAACCTGTCATTCCCCCAGATCATCGGCGGCGCGATGCTGCGCGCGAGCGAGGTCAAGAGCGACGCGGAGAAGGTCAGGCAGATCAAGGAGGGCATGAACTACGGCCCGAAGATCATCGGCGCCTACCTGGCCGCGGCGCCCATGCTGGACGAGCGCCAGTGCCGCGACTGAGACCTGCTAACCGGCGTTGATGAACCGGAGGAAGGCCTCTTCGCGCTTCAGGTTCTTGCCGACGAGCTGAACGCCCATGCCGCGCTCCGCCTCGGGCCCGTCTTCCTTCACCCAGCGCACCTCGGCCTCCATCGGGAACTCACGCCCGGAGACGGGATGCTTGATGGCGAGGCGCAGGCGGCTCCCGATGGGGCGCACCTTCGTGGTCGCCAGGAACATGCCGCCCTTGCTGACGTCGCGGGTGTAGAACTCCGCGAGCTTCTCCTTGGTCGCGAGCCGCACGCGGAACTTGCCTTCCTTGCGCGGAGCCACGCGGCGGGTGAGCTCGAGCGGCGTCTCGACCCGGTGCTCGCGCGCCTCCGGATCCGGCTCCTTCGGAACCGCCTCCTCCCGGACGCCGTCCAGGTAGTCCTCCCAGCGCTTCCGCAGGCGCGTGTCCATCATGAAGAAGCGCAGGCCCATGCCGGGCATGCCGCCGCAGAACGCGGCCTCCTCCGGGGTCACGACCCGCTCGACGGTGGTCAGTGCCCGGAGCGGGTTTCCTTCCGGGAGGGCGATCAACACCTGCACCAGCTCGCCCGGCGGCAGGTGGTCCGGCGACTCCACGAACATCCCCTCGACCGAGATGTCGATGGCAGACCGGCGGTGATCACGCCCGTTGAACCGCAGGCACACCGACAACGTCGACGGCAGCGGTGAGCAGATGGTCTCGACGTCGTTGCCCGGCGCGAACTGGAGGTTCTGGACGTCGAACTCGGATCCCCGATCAGCGGTAGCAGGCAGCATCAGTCCCCCGGACTCAACCGCGCCCGCACCCCGGACGTGGTCCCGATGCTCATCGGCGCCCGTCTGGATGACTTGACCCCGAAGAGGTGATCCGAACACTGTTGACGCCCGTGCACCCCGGAGTCCGATGATCGACGTCCGCTCCCTCAGCCGCCGATTCGGGCCGCTGGTTGCGGTTGATGACGTGTCGTTCTCGGTCGAGAAGGGTGTCGTCGCGGGCCTGCTCGGGCCCAACGGCGCAGGCAAGACCACGACGCTGCGCATGCTGACCGGCTGCCTCGGCACGACGGCCGGGACCATCTCCATCGACGGCAACGACCTCGCGGAGGCCCCGGACGCCGCCCGTCGCGCGCTGGGCTACCTGCCGGAGACGCCCCCGCTCTACGTCGACATGACCGTGCGGGGCTACCTGGATCACGCGGCCCGCCTGCGCCGCGTTCCGGGGGCGACCCGCCGCGCGGCAGTCGATCGCGCCCTGGAGCGCACCGACCTGACCGCGGTCGCGGGGCGCCTCATCGGCCACCTCAGCAAGGGCTTCCGACAGCGCGTGGGCATCGCGCAGGCCCTGGTGCACGAGCCGCCGGTGCTCGTCCTCGACGAGCCGACCTCGGGCCTCGACCCCGCCCAGATGGCCCAGGTGCGCGCCCTCATCGCGAGCCTCCGGGGCGACCACACGATCCTGCTGTCCACCCACCTCCTCAGTGAGGTCACGGCGTCGTGCGATCGCGTGTTGATTCTCGTGGGCGGTCGCCTCGTGGCGGACGGGACGGAGGAGGAGCTGCGCGCCCGGTCCGGCCTCGGGCGCACGATCGCGCTTCGACTGGGCGGCGACCCGGTCGCCTGCGCCGAGGAGCTCGTGGTGCTGGATGGGGTGGAGGACGTGACCCGCGACGGAGACCGCCTGCTCGTGCGGCTCGAGGGGGACGACGACGTCCGGCCCGCGGTGCACGCGATCGCGGCGCGCCATGCGCTGCTCGCCAGCGTCCCGCAAGACGGGCTCGAGCACGTGTTCCAAGCGGCCCTCGGAGGTGGACCGTGACCGCGTGGCACATCGCGCGGCGCGAGCTGCGGGCGTGGCTCACGAGCCCGTTCTCGTGGCTCGTGGCGGGCACGTTCCTGGTCATCCACGGCCTGATGTTCACGGTCCTGCTCGGCGCCTACCTCCGCATGGCCCAGCGCGGCCCCGAGTGGGCCGAGGACGGCGTCCCGCTGCTCCAGGGGCTCATCGAGCCGCTGTTCAGCACCCACTCGCTCCTGCTCATCCTGTTCATGCCGCTGCTGACGATGCGGCTGCTGGCCGCCGAACAGAAGACGGGCACCCTGCCCCTGCTCCTCAGCTCACCGATCTCCACGCTGGCCGTGGTCGTCGGCAAGTGGCTCGGGTTGCTCGCGTTCGTGCTCGGCCTCGTGTTCCTCGGGACCGGCTACGCTCCCATCGCGGTCCTCGCGTTCGGCGATCCCCCCATCGCCGCGGGCCTGACCGCAGCGCTCGGGCTCACGCTGCTGGCAGGCGCCTCGGGAGCGCTCGGGATCGCCTGCTCGTCCGTGACGGACAACCAGCTCGTGGCCGCGGTCCTCGCATGGACGCTCCTCCTGGGACTCTGGCTGCTCGCGGTCCTCGAGGGCGGTGACGGCCCGCTCGCCGCGCTGGCCGAGCAGCTGTCCCTGCTGGTGCGGGTGAAGCGCTTCGGTCAGGGCCTCATCCGCCTCTCCGACCTGGTGTGGTTCGCCGGCTTCATCGGGGTCGCGCTCGCGATCGCGTGGCAGCAGCTCGAGAGCCGGAGGTGGCGATGACCGCCGTGCTCGCGCGCCTGATCGGAGCCGTGGGGCTGTTCGCGACGCTCGCGGTGGGGGCGATGCTGCTCGTCGCGCCGGATCTGCCCGGGATCCGCACGCTGGCCGCGACGGGCGCGGTCGGGCTGGCCGGCTGGCTCTACCTGGACTGGCCGGCCGTGGCGGGATGGGCCGCGTCGCGCGGGGGCGCCGAGCTGGCCTGGTCGGTGGCGCTGATCGCCGTCCTGGTCGGCATCGCCGCCGTCTCCGTGCGCATCGCGGATCGGTTCGGGACCCGCTGGGATGTGACCCCCAGCCGCACCCACAGCGTTCAGGAGCGGACCGCCCAGATCCTCGGGGAGCTGACGGTCCCCGTGTCCCTCACTGCGTTCTATGTGGCCGAGGGGGACGCCATCGAGCGTGCCCACCGGGCTCGCTGGGCAGCGATGAGTGAGGCGTTCGACGCCGCCAGCCCGTCGGTCTCCGTGGCGACCTACGACCCCGACGTCAGTCGTAGGGAAGCCGCCGCAGCCGACGTCCGCAGCAACGGCGTCGTGCTCGTGCAGGCTGGCGACCGGACGGAGCGGCTCTTCGCGCCGGACGAGGCGTCGCTCCTCAACGCGATCTTGCGCGTGGCCGCCGCCCGGGACCGCGCCGTCTACTTCACGAGCGGCTCCGGCGAGCGCGCGCCGACGGACGCGGGGCGGACGGGACTCGCGCAGCTCGCTGCCCGCCTGCGCGCCCTCGGGCTGCGGGTCGAGACGCTCGACGTCCGGCGCGCGCAGCGGATCCCCGACGACGCGGCCGCGGTCCTGCTCGTGGACCCGGCGACCCCGCTCGGTCCGGGCGCCGCGGACACTCTGGCGACCTTCGTCGACACCGGCGGCGCGCTGCTCGTCGCGTCCGAGCCCCACCGGCCCACCGGGCTGGAGACGCACCTGGGCCGCTGGGGCCTGCGCACCGCCGACGCCGTCGTCGTCGACCCGCTCGTCCGTGCCGTGGTGGGCGACGCCACGAGCCCCCTGGTGGCCCGCTACGGCGTGCACGCCTCGGTCCGTGGGCTGCGCGCGCCGGCCCTGTTCAACGGCGCTGCGCCGGTCCAGTCGACGGACCACGATCCGACGAAGGCGACGGTGCACACGCTCGCTGAGACCTCGGAGCTCGCGTGGGGCGAGACGAACCCAGCCCGGCACGAACAGGACGACTCCGATCTGGCCGGCCCCCTCAGCCTGCTGTCCCTCGTGGAGCTCCATCCCGCTGGCGTCGCGACCGGGATGGTCGTCCTGAGCGGCGACGCGGACTGGTTGAGCGATCCCGCGATGGAGGAGCTCGGGAACGGCGATCTCGCCATCCGCGTCCTCGGGCACCTCGGCCGCCAGGCGGACCTCGTCAAGCTGCCCCCGCGTGACCGCCCCACGGGCACGCTGAGCATGGACTGGATGGCCCGGGTGGTCCTCGGGATCGTCGCGGTGCTGCTGGTGCCGGGAGTCTGCTTCGGTGCGGGCGTCGGGCTCTGGATGCGGCGACGGCGCCTGTAGGTCGACGCGAGCGCGCTACTGGGGCAGCCAGTCCCAGCTGAAGCTGATGAAGCCGCTCTCACCCGTCGCGTCGTAGTAGTCCGTCAGCTGCAGCTTCACGCAGTCGCCATCGTGTGTCTCGAGCACGTAGACGTGCCCGAAGGGCGTCACGCCGTGCCCGCCGATGTCGTACTCGAACCAGAAGGACAGGGACGGGTTGTGGCCGCGCTCCGGGAAGGGCCCGGCGCCGTCGGGATCATCGAGCTGGTCGACGATGTAGCCATCGTCCACCGTGGGCGTGTTCGAGCTGCAGCCGAAGGACGCCTTGTTCGTCGTCTCGCCGCTGGCCACGAAGTCGCTGCAGCGGCCGTCGAAGTCGTCCAGGGAGGCCCAGGCGTCCGTCGTGCCCTCGACGGCGAGCAGCGCTCCGCGGCTGACGGAGTCGGGATGGGCCGACGCGCCGGAGTTCGTGGCCGCGACCCACTGGGACAGCGCCAGGTCCCACCCGGCGACGCTCGCCGGATCGTCGACGGCGAGTGGCGCGCCTGCGTCGTCCCGCAGGACGTCGCCGTCCGCGAAGGACCACAGGACCCAGTCCGCGCGCACCTGGGACTCCACCGTCTCGTCCCCTTCCACGCTGCCGTCTCCGCTGCGGCATCCCAGGGGGCTGGCGAGCCAGGTGGGAACCAGCAGGACGATCGCCGCCGTCAGCGCGGGGCTGATCCGTCGAAGCGGCGCGATCACGGGCGCCTCCGGGACACCGCCAGGCCCGTGCGGCGGAAGTCCTCCCCGTCGACGCGGATGAAGTCACACATCTCGCACAGCCGCGAGTAGATGCGCGCGTCCAGCCGCTCCTCCAGGGTCTCCGCCCCGCCCCCGACCGAGGCGTCGGCGCGCCTGCGGTCGTACCCCGGGTTGAGGCCGCGCCCCGCCTTCTTCTTCGGCCCCGCGACGGCGTGGTTCGTCGTGAACAGCGTCACGCGGTCGGCGTTGTAGCGCCGGCTGATCAGGTCATCGAGGACGGTCAGCTCCCACTCGGTGTTTCGGCCCTTGCCGAGCTCGTCGACGATCAGGACCTCCGTCTCCACCAGCGGCATCATGAGCGCTGCCTCGCTCGAGCCGGCCTCGGCCCGGAAGCTGCGCCGCAGGTCCATCAGCAGGTTGCCGTAGTCGACGAAGCGGGCGGGGATCCCGGCGTTGAGGGTCAGCTCGCGGAAGATCGACAGGACGAGGTGCGTCTTGCCCGTGCCCACGGGTCCCCAAAAGAGCAGGCCGCCGCGGGCCTGCCCGGCGGAGTACATCGACGACCACATGCGCGCGGTCTCCACGGCGTTGGCCTGGCTCTGGTTGCGGGGCGAGTAGGTGTCGAACGTCGCCTGGGCGTAGCGGCGGCCGATGCGGGCGGTGTTGTACAGCTCGATGCGGCGGCGGGCGTGGCGACGCGAGCAGGGCCGGAACACCTCGTACCCCGACGCGTCCCGGCCGAAGGACCCCTCACGGCCGCGACACGCGGTGCAGTCGTCCGCGGCGGTCGCGAACACCGCCCGGCACTGCTCCCCGTCGGCTTCCACCGCCACGTCGGGGATGGGGCAGGTCAACTCCGAGCCACTCACTGCGCGTCCTCCTCGATCCGGCGTACGTCGAGCACCGGGTCCTGTTCCTGCATCCGGCGCCGCAGCAGCTCGGAGACGGTCGCGTCCACGGCATCCGGCGCCATGCGACGGACGTCCCCCAGAGACGCCGTGATCTCGGACCGCAGCGCCGCCCGCTCGCCCGACGGCGCCGCGGACACGAGCGCATCGTAGTAGGTCCGCGCCACGCGTAGGAGGGTGACGAAGGCGCCGCCCGAATCGGGCTCCGACAGGGCCGCGGACAGCGACGCGTCCGCACCCTTCAGCGCGCTCGCCGAGCGATGGCCATGTCCCCGGTCCCCCAAGGCCCCCAGGACGCGATCGCGCGCCACGCGCAGGTGCCAGAGGCCATCAGGACCCACGTCGCCGGGAGCGGCGGCCGCCGCGCGTGTCACCGCTCGGCCTCCGTCGCGCTCCACCTGCCTGCTCATCGACTTCAGGGGCAGCCCCCGCGGGGGACGCTTGCGCTTCTTCAGTCGCTCGCCGGTGTCGCGCACCGTCCGCAGCACCGTCGGCAGGGGGTATCCCCGCTCCCACCAGGTGGCGATGAGGTGCTGGTCCATCGAGCTCAGCACGTGGCCCTCGTCCCGCAGATGCAGCACGAGATCGCCCACGGCGGCGGCGTACTCGGGCAGGGTCGGATGAGTGGACAGAGGCGCTCCGGGCTCGCACGCGAGGGGGCCGGGACGCTACCAGCCCGGGCCCCCGCTTGCCCACGCGTGTACGCGCGCGATATCGTCGGCCGCCATGATCCGTCACCTGCTCCTTCTGCTCTCCGTGGTGCTCGTCACCGCGCTGCCCGTGTCCTTCGCTTCGGCCCAGGACGACCTCGACGATCTCGACGATCTCGACGACCTCGAGGAAGGCGACGAAGAGGGCGAGACCGAGGAGGAGGACGAGGACGAGGGGATCGACGACGAAGAGACGTACAAGGACTACAAGGACGAGCTGCGCGGGGAGTCCGCCGCCGAGGAGCTCGACGCCTGGAAGCGCTACCTCGACGTCTACCCGAAGTCGCTCTACCGGCTCGAGATCGAGAAGCGCATCAAGGCGCTCGAGGAGGCCGCGTACCGGGAGCTCGAAGAGGGCGACCTGGACGAGGACACGGGCTCGCAGGTGGACGCCAAGGAGCAGGAGATGTTCCTGCGGGAGCCGGCCCTCATCCACATGACGGCCAACCCCCGGCGCCACCTCAAGCTGCATGCGCTGTGGGGCTTCAGCGACTACCTGAACTACGAGCTGAGCTTCGAGTGGGCGTTCATGCGCAAGTTCAGCGCCTTCGGCGGCATCCGGCACACGGGCCGCGGGCTCGGCGCGCAGATCCAGGCCGGCGCGAAGTACGCGATCATCAAGGACGTCCGCACGGGCGTCATCCTCACCGGCGCCCTGTCCGTGGCCGTCGGCTACAACGACTTCGATCGGCTGAACGTGGGCGTCGAGCCGTGGATCGGCTTCGCCTGGATCGCGTCGGACAAGTTCCAGCTGCAGACGTCCATCGTCCCGTACATCCGCCTGGATCGGCCGCGCCTCATCCTCGGGTGGGACGTGCAGGCCGTCGTCAGCCCCAACCACATCCTCAGCATCTACGTCGAGAGCAAGCAGAAGCACAGCTTCACGAGCGGTGACGGCATCGGCACGAAGTACCTGGGCTTCCACGTCGCGGGCGTGGGCGTGAAGATCTTCCCGCAGCCCAACTTCGAGCTGACGGTCGGCGCCAACGTCCCGTACGCGTGGAACATCTGGAAGGACTACCGGTACTTCGGGATCCACGCCGGCGTCGCGTTCTACTTCGACAAGAAGAAGCAGGATTGACCGCCCCCCCGGGCGAGGCCGCCATGCGCGTGCAGCGCATCGATGGCTACGCCCCTGAGGACCTCGCGGCCCTCCTGTCGTCCTGGGCGCGCTCGCCGGACGACCTGGCTGCCCACGCGCGCGCATTGCACGAGCGGAATCTCCTCCCCCGACCGGTCCTCCGCGACCCACCCGACGGACGAGCCGCCGGCCGCGCGCAGCTCCTCGAGGCCTATGGGCACGGCAGCAACGCCGAGCACGCCGTCGTTCACCTCGCGCTGGAGAACATCAGCCTCCTCGCGGCCCGCGCGGTCCTCGACAGCCGGCTCGGCTCGTTCACCGAGAAGTCGGGGCGGTTCCGGTCCCTCGGGGACGCGGACGTCCCGGTGCCGCGCGAGCTGGCCGATCCGAGCAGCACGGGCTCGCACGCCGTCTACGCCGCGTTCGTCGAGCAGGTGGACCGCCTGGCAGCGGCCCGACGCACCTTCCAGCGACCCCTCGAACAGCAGATCGAGCGCGCCCACCCGCGCCTCGCCGGCGAGTCGGAGGAGGACGCCCGGGAGCGCCAGAAGGCCGCGGCGCGGCGGCTGCTCCGGCACCTGGTCCCGCTGGGAGCCCTCTCGAGCCTGTGCGTCACGCTGAACGCCCGCAGCCTCGGCGGCATGCTCACCAAGCTCGCGAGCGCCGAAGAGGCCGAGCAGCGCTCCCTCGCCGACGCGATCCGCGCGGCTGTCCAGCCTGCCCTGCCCTCCCTGATCGAGTTCGCCGGGCCCTCGGCGTACCGCATCGACACCCGGCAGGCCCTGGCCTCGTGGACCGAGGAGCTGCTCGGCGCCACCCGCTCCCCCACCGCCGAGAGCAACGGCGCCGTCCTCGTGCGGACTCCTGACCACGTCGAAGAGCGCCTCGTGGCGGCGATCCTGTACCGCCACGCGGACCATGGATACCGCGCCGTGCGGACCCGCGTCGCCGGCCTGGACCAGGACACGCGCCAGGCGGTGGTCGACGACTACCTCCGCCGCCGCGGCCGGCACGACGAGCCACTGCGGGAGCTCGAGCACGTCCAGTACACCTTTGAGGTCACGCTCGACGGCGGCGCGCTGCGCGAGGTCGTCCGCCATCGCCTGACGTCACGGACGGCACAGCCGATCACGGTGCGGCATGGGTACCTGGTGGAGCCCGAGATCGTCGACGCCGGCCTGGAAGAGGGCTGGCGCGCGGTGCTGGATGACGCAACCGAGACCATCGAGCAGATCGCGGCGACTCATCCCGTGGCGGCGCGGGCGCTGGTGCCGCTCGGCTTCCGGCAGCGCGTGCTCATCACCTGGAACCTGCGTGGGCTGCACTACTTCGTACAGCTTCGGAGCCGGCGCAACGGGAACCGCTCCGTGCGTCACATCGCACAGGACGTCTACAGACAGGTCGAGCGGGCTCACCCGCTGGTGGCCCGCTCGATGCGCGTCGATCTGGATGACGAAGGCAGCGCGCAGACGCGCTGAGCTCTCTACTCGTCGTCCGCCATGTCGAAGGCGAGACCGCCGCCGGTGTAATAGAAGTCCCGGAAGCTCTCGATCTCGTCGGCGTGGTTGTAGGCCCAGCCGGCGGCGTCGGGGTTGAGGTAGTCCCCGATCTCGACACGCTTGTAGAAGTTGTCCGGGTTCTCGTGGATGTCTGCCCAGGACAGCACGCCCAGGAGCATGTCCGCGACGTCCGTCAGGTGGACGGTGAGGTCCCACGTCTTGTCGTTGACGTAGCAGACGAACCCGTCCTTCGGGCTGATGTTGGGGTGCCAGACATCAGACGACGCGTAGATCTCCGGCTTCACGACCGGGTACGCCTCGCTCAGGTAGATGTCGAAGCTCACCTCGTCGTTGATGGGGAAGTTGTTGAACGGGTAGTTCTTCAACTTCACCTTCGTCTTCGGCGAGCCGATCGTCGGCTTCCTGAACGTGAACCGGTACTTGTAGGGGAGAGCTTCCTCACCCCACGTGAAGTCCAACGGCTCCACCTCGCAGAAGTCCTGCTCCCCCATGAACTCCATGAGGTGCTCCCACTCGGTCGCCAGCCGGCCCATGACGAACTTGCCGTCGCCTGTGGGCTTCGCCTTCTTCTTCGACATCTCTGCCCCTCTGCGTCCCGGAACACCGCCGGGTACGAGGTGATCACGCCCGCGCTAGGCGGGGATGTGCTCCATCACCAGGCGAATCTCGTCGCCCTCTTCCACGCCCGCATCGCCCAGCGACTCGTTCGGCTGGAGGATGTAGTGCTTGCGTCCGCCGGACCGTCGGTCCGGAACGGAGATCTTGAAGGTCCGCGGCTGGCCCTGCTCGTCCGTCATGTTCATCTTGAGCTGACGCGCGAGAAACGGAGCCAGCTTGGAAGCAGGCACGTTCGCGCTGATCTTGACGGTCCGGTTGGTTCCGCCGGTCGGCTCCTTGAGCCTCACCTTGACGACGTCCGACACGTTGTTCTCCTGTGGTTGGCCGAAGAGGGCCCCCGGTCAAAGGGGAAGGCACCGGCCGATGCGAAGTTGCGGGAAGTATAGATCAGCCGAGCCGCCGTCTCCCGAAGGCGGACTCAGGACTGCCCCATCCCCTTGAGATCCCGCTCCCGGAGCGGTTGGTAGCAGCGACGGCACCGGCCCTCGAGCAGGTGCACGTAGTCCTTCAGATACACCGCGTGGCACACCTGAGTGACGTTCATCTTGTTGTGACAGACCACGTAGATGTCGTGGTCACGATTGACGACCTGGTTGGTCAGCAGGCAGACGAGCTCCTCGGGCTCCGTGGAGTAGTCGGTGTCGTCCTCCTCGGGCTCGTCCTCGAGATCGTCCGTGTCCTCGTCCGGGGCCTGCTGCTCCTGCACGCGGTAGTGCGCCAGGGACAAGGCCGCCAGGAAGCTTCCGACGCAGCCGACGCCGAGGCCCATGAGCATCGGGAGCATGTTGGCGCTCGGGTCGAACGCGCCACCATCCTCCATCGTGACCTTCGCGGCGATGACCGACAGCACCCACATCACCATGAACACGAGGATGCCGACGGCGCCAACCGTTCCGATGCCGCCGCGCTCACGACCGAAGAGCATGCGCACCGAGGCGCCCGACAGCATCCCCACGGCGAGCGGTCCCGCCACGGCCAGGCCCATGAACGTCGTCCCGTCCCGGTACTGGACCATCCCCCAGACCACGCTGAAGACGATCAGCACGATCATGGTCGGGAAGAACTCGCTGGGGCTCCCCCAGCCGGGTCCGTCCTTAGCCACCCATCACCTCCTCCTCGTCGCCGGTCAGCTCGATGGCGATCCGGTTGCCGCCGCCGTGCACCTGGAAGATGTGCAGCTTCGGGAAGCCGATCTCGGCGAGCGTCAGGTCCGCGAACTTCTCGAAGATCCGCAAGGCGCGCTTGTACTCGGGCCGGGCCTCGTCGTTCTCGCAGTGCGGGCACGACAGGTCCAGGTTGCGGACCCGCCGCGGCGTGAACCGCTGGCTCCGCGTCTTGCACTGGTGGCAGTACAGCTCGTAGATGAGGTCGAACCCGAGCGGGATGGCGACCTGCTTCTCCGAGACACCGAGCATCTCCGCGCCCTTGAGCAGCAGCTCGCGGAGCGTGGTGCCCTCCGCGGTGAAGTCCGTCTCCTCGTGCACCGGGCCCCAGAAGTCGTGCCCCGGGCAGTCGGGCAACTGACGCCGGGTCTGCACCTCGAGGTACGGGGAGCCGCCACCGAAATAGAACTGGTGCCCGTTCGGCATCTCCAGCTGCTCGGGCGGCTCCTCCATCTTGTTCTGGTGCAGGAGCTTGAGGGCCTCCTGGGCCATCATCGCGCCGGACATGGCCGCCGCGAGGGGCGACGTGGGCTGGCGGTTCATGTCGCGAATCGCCTCGGCCAGCGGAGCGCACGTGGGGGCGTACGGCAGGTGCTGCCGCTGCCGCATCGTCTGATCCATCGTGCACTCGTAACAGGGGCCGCCGTCGCTGTCCCAGCAGGACACGCGCCAGCTGAGCTCGCCGATTCCGGCGTCCAGCCAGGGCTTGCCGAGGGCGGCGCAGATCCGGTTGAAGCCGACGCGGGCGTCGATCGAGTCCACCACGGACATCATGACGTCCATGCGGCGGAACACCCCGAACCCGATGTCGTAGCGAATGTCCGCCGTCAGCGGCACCCACTTCGTCTCCGGCGACATGTCGCGCAGCCGCTCAGCGGCGACCTCGACCTTCTGGCGCCCGATGTCGGCCGGACGGAACAGCACGGACTTGGCGAGGTTGGACTTGTCGATCCCGTCGAAGTCGCAGAACCAGACCTCGCCGATGCCGAGGAGGGCGAGGTTCTTGAGGACCTCGTTGCCCAGGGCGCCCGCGCCGGCACAGAACATGCGGCCTTCGCGGACGATGCCCTCCCGGAAGTGCGCCATCAGCTTGTAGATGGCGAACCGGTCGTTGTTGTCGTACGAGATCCGGCGGAAGTCCTTCTCCTGGAAGGTCAGGTCCACGACCCCGTCCGCGTCCTTCGACAGGTGGGCGTCGTCGTCCTCTTCCTCGATCTCGTTGCCGTCGTCATCGAACGCGATGACGATGACTTCGACGTCCTCTTCTTCGGTCTCGGTGCTCATCCGTCGCGCTCCCCGCGTTCGTAGCCTACCAGTCGAGCGGACCGGGCCCCCGGTCCGGGGTCACGATCTCGGTCATCCCGCGGGCGTGTCGGCCTAATCGTCGTCGACCTCCTCGTAGTAGATCCCGCGGACGTTCTCGCGGTCGCGGACAGCAGCCTTGATGGCCCCCTGCAGCGCCTTGCTCATCCAGTCGAGCCGCATGTCGAGCTTGTCGCTCTTGGGCCGGTTCTGCTGGATCTTCTTCACGGCCTGCCAGGAGGTCTTGAAGTGGGGGAACAGCCCCTCCTTCTGGTTCTCCTTGCGGACGCCGCGCAGGAAGTACTGCGCGCGCTCCATGAGCTGGCTGAAGATCTCGCACATCGCCTCTTCGGAGAGGTTCGCGGAGCGCAGCCGGCTCTCGGCGGACACCAGCGTCTGCAGGTGCAGGTGCGCGCGGACGTCAGCGACCGGCTTCTGCTCCACCAGGAACGCCTTCATCTTCAGCTCGATGCACGCGTCCACGTACTCCTTGAGCTGGCCGCGCAGGGCCGACAGGTCTTCCGGCTCCGGGCGCGTGGCCTTGGGCGCGTAGCGCAGGTCCACCGTGCCGCCCTCGACCTTGCGGCCGTCACCAACGCGGATGCGGCCGATCTCGACGCTGTTCCGGATCTCCTTCTCGTTGAAGACGATCTGGAACGTCTCCTCCGTGCGGGTCTCGTGCCGCTCGGTGGAGTTGTAGGCCTGGCGCCGGCTCGTGGGATCCGCCTGCTCCTTGTAGACCAGGAAGATCATGTACTTGCCGGGCTTGTCCGGCACCGGGTCGCTGCGCTGGCCCTCGGGAACGACGATGTCGTTGCCCTCCGGGTCGATGGCGTAGCCCTCGGTGAACTCCACCACATCGCCGTCCGCGGTCTGGATGACCTCCGGGCGGAGCCCGAAGACGATCCCCGCGCCCTGGATGTAGATGTTGGACAGGCGGCGCTTCCACAGCAGGTAGTTCTGCTCGTCCTGCAGGTCGATGTCCGACAGGCACATGCCCTCGAACGGCCGCAGGCGCTTGTTGTAGACGAGCTCCATGAGTGGACGTCTCCCAGGATTCAGCCGCTGTCGCGGCCTGTGTGATTCGAAGTGGAGTATGCGAGGCACGCCCGACCGAGCACGGAGTTCGGCGTGGTGGCCCCGTCCCCGGCAAGGACGAGCTCGTTGTGAGCCGTGGCCTCGTCGCGGAAACAGATGACGAAGTTGAGGTGCGCGGGGCGCTCGTGGCGGGCGACCCGGACGATCTGCTCGAGGAGCTCCGGCAGCCGGTCGCGGTAGCGACTCACCAGCGTGTCCCGCTCTTCGAGCTCGATCGTGAAGTACTCCTCCCGCGAGAAGCGCGGCGACACCAGCAGGTGCTCGCCCGCGTGCGTCACGTACGGGAGCATCATCGCGGCCGACTCGCTCGCCGCGGCGGAGTGGTCGTCTTCGTCGATGTTTGCAGGGGGCCGGGACAACGCACAGTTGCCCAGCTCCATCGGCTGCGGACCACGGCGCTGCTGCACCGCGATGTCGAGTCCCGTCAGCGTCTTCACCATCTCGGTGATGCCGCGGACGGTGCCGCGCCAGCGGAACAGCTCCACCGCTCGCCGCAGGAAGATGCGGCGCCGCGTGACCGGGATGCGCTCGTCCAGCGTGAAGCCGAGCCAGCTCGCCAGCCAGGGCAGGAACTTCGGGTCCGACTGCACCGGGTCGACGATCCGGTGGCGCCCCGCCACGCGCGAGACCGTCTCGTGGTTCAGCGTCTGGAACACCAGGAGGAACCGCCGGAGGAAGTCCACCTCGGCCCGGGGCGAGCCACCGTGCGCGCGCTGCACGCCGCGGGTGTACACGTCCGGCAGGTACCGGCCGTAGCCCTCGGTCGCGACCAGGAGGCTGATCCGATCCCGCGCCTCCAGGTTGAAGAAGTGGATGGGCCGGCCGTCGCGCTCGAAGCGCACTTCGCCGTCCTCGGCACCGATCTGGATGGTGGTCGGAGAGCTGCCCCCGGCGGGCCGCACCCTCACGCCGACGACGCGGCCCTCGAGATGCCGCCGGAGCTCCGTCACGTACTCCACCTGGCAGGGATTGCCGAGCACGTGGCGCACGATCTGCAGCCCGTCCTCCCCGGGGAGGCGTTCACGCAGGATCTGCTCGAGCGTCTCGAGGTGATCCACAGGCTAGTCCTCGTCCACCACGACGGTGGGCGAGCCCGACAGCACGAACAGCTGCCGCGGCTTCACGCTGCGCGGGTCGAGGCGGCGGAACACCGAGGCCGGTGCGCCGGGCTTCGGCGCCTTGAGGACCTCGCACTGCTCCACGTGCCGGATCTCGGGGATCTCCGTGATGATGTGCTGCAGGTCTTCCGCCCGGGGCACCTCGCCGAAGGGCCAGCCGTTGCCGTCCACCCCGCCCATGTACGGGTCGAGGAACTGGACGACCCAGCGCTCGGCGCGCTCGCGGACGCCCGACGGGTTCGTCCCGGCGTGCAGACGGCACTGGAGCTCGACCGTGATGGGCACGAGCTCGGCCATCTCCACCTTCACCTGGGTGTTGATCAGGCAGCGGTCCGACACGTACTCGCGCACCGCCCGGAGCAACCCGATCTCCTCGGCGTCCGGGATCTCCTTGGTCCGCAGGTCGCGCTCGGGGAGCACCGTCAGGCGCACCACCCACGGGTCGTCCGACGGATCCTTGTAGGCGTGGCAGCGCGCCAGCGTCCCCGACGCCTCCTTCGCGATGAGCTCGAAGTCCTCGGTGGTCACGGCCCGGGAGCGGCCGGTGAGGGCCTTGGGCGCGCGCCGGACCAGGTCGCTCACGGTCTCCACGTTGCGACCGCCCGTGGCCGGGAACGGGTTGTTCACCTCTACCTGCGAGCCGAACGCCGGACAGACGCTGATCGTGTCCGCCGCGACGTTCCCGCTCAGTCCGTCGGTCGTGTAGTAGTGGTTGACGACGATGTTGTGCGTGCCGGACTTCGGAATGAGGCCGTGCACCCCATCGCCGAACCGGATCGTCGAGCGCACCGGATCCACGGCGTACATCGACGAGCTGCGGTTGGCGTCGCGCAGGTCGTCGTCCTGGCTCCAGCTCCAGTCGCGCGTCTCGTCCCCCTCGAAGACGGAGACGTTGATGAAGCTCTCGTTGTGCAGATCGTTCGGCAGGGCCTGACGGAGCTCGTCGTCCAGCACGACCATCGGGCCGTGCAGCACGTTGACGGTCTGGTTCGGGATGCCGAAGGCCGAGAACCGCTCGAGCTCACGCCGCTGCAGGTTCACCACCTCGGAGGCGTTGAGCAGCACCTGGGTCAGGCGCGGGTAGCGCGCGACGCCCATGGTGCCGTCGGCCCGGCGCACGTTGTCCGGCACCTGGCAGCGCAGCCAGGTGACGCCGTCGCCGCTGCTCGTCCCGAGCTTCGGGATGATGAAGCGCAGGAACCCGCTGCCCCGGAAGTCGAAGGGCGTCGGCAGGTAGCGCAGCTCGCGCCAGCGCTCGCCGTCCAGGTACTCCCAGCGCGACTCGCGCTCGGCTCCCTTCACGGGCTCCGCCGTCATCTTGAAGTAGACGCTGAACTCCTCGTCCGGCTGCAGCGCCTTGTCGAAGTTCATGTACACCCAGCGGCCGGGCTTGTTGATGTCGACGGGCTCCACCCAGGGGAAGCTCGTCTCCTTCTTGCTGCCGCGGGACACCAGCGGGCGGATCGACGTGAACCGCGGGTTGTCGCGGTTGTAGTTGATGCCGATGGCCTCGAAGTCGTGCAGCACGTGGCTGTACCACTGGGGGCCGTCGCCGGTGGCCTTCTTGCGACGGGCGCCGCGGTGGCTGACCTTGATCTCGAAGATCTGCGGGAAGTAGTGCACGTCCCGCTTGATGAAGATGTTGGACGCCTCGCGCGCGGAGCCCTGCTCACCCTCCTTGTCGACCTTCGCCGTCTGGGTCTGACCGACGTTCACCTCTTCCTGGTCCGTCAGGTCCGCGGTGATGAGCGTCAGGCGGATCCAGTACGTCTTGCGGCCCAGGATCGCGACGGGCGCGATGCCCTTCAGCTGCTTCGGCGGCTGCAGCATCATCCGCACGCGGAAGAACTGGTCCTCGCTGTCGAAGTTCGGCTGCATCTCGCTGAAGCGGAACTCCTCGAACTCGCCGCCCTCGTCATCGAGCAGCTTGACGGGCTTCCACTTGTGCTTGTCGCGGTACTCGAGCTTGAACGCGTACCGGTCGAGGTCGTCCTCGAGCCCGGAGACGCCCGAGCGCGGGTACTTCCAGTTCTTGAAGAAGTAGCCGAACTCGAAGAGCACGCGCTCGACGGTGTCTTCGAACACGTCGCTGCCGATGTAGAGCGACTGGTTCTCGACCGGCTTGAGGTTGAACTCGCTGTTGGACCAGGGCTCGATCGGCACCGACTCGAGGGACGTGGCCTCCAGCCGGTTGATGTTCGGGCCCTTGTAGAGCTCGAGCTTGATCTGCCGCTCGAGCGACAGGACCAGCTCGCCTTCGTCCGTGACGGCCGCGAGATCGACGGCCTTGGTGCGGGACGCCTGGAACTGGGCCGGCGTGGCGGCGTCGGCCGGGAGCGGTCCCTCGATGTTCGCGTCCAGACCGCGGATGCGCAGGTTGCGGTCCGGCAGCTGCGCCCAGCGTCCGTCATCCGTCAGATAGAACCACTCCATCCCGGGGACGTACGTGGGGTTCACCGTCAGGGAGAGACGCGGGAAGCGGATGATGAGCGACTCGCGCAGGCCCGGGCGGATGGGCTCGCTGAACGCGAACTGCAGGGTCGTGGAGCCGATGGGGTCCACCCGCAGCTCCATGGGGCGCGTGCGGCCCCGGCGCGGACGGAAGCGCCCCTTCGGATGCTCGCGGATGAGCTCCAGGTAGTACTTCTCGAAGTCGAGCGCGCCGCGGATCCAGTAGCGCGAGAAGTTCCGGCCGGAGTCCGAGACGAGCTGCTGCTCCTTGGGATCCCAGTCCGGCAGCGCGGGCTGCGGGTCGAGGCCGGACGCGAAGAGCTTCCGATTGTTCTCCCAGGGGATCCACTCGCCGTCGGGCCCCTTGTGCTCCCACCGGAAGAAGCGCTGCAGCTCGAACAGCTTGCCGTTCTCGTCGCCCTTGAGCTCGACGTGCAGCGTCACCTCGTCGTCGGTGTGCAGCCGCTCGAGCATCGAGTGCCCGAAGTAGAGGAACTGGTCGTAGATGTTGGCGTTGAGGTTGTCGCGCACCTCGTCGAGTTCGAGCAGCGGGAGCCCAGCGTCCTCGCCCGCCGCCTCGCCGAGGTGGTAGACGGGCGCGGCGTCCGGGTCCTGGTCGAGGATCCGCTCGGTCGCGAGCCGCACGCGGTCCATGTCGCGATCGCCGCTGACGTTCAGGCCGAGGATGCGGTCCAGGCGCGGGCCCAGGACCGTGAGGTCACGGCAGGTCAGGAACCGGACCTCGTCCACCACCTCGGTCTGGACCGTGGCCACCTGGGTCAGCTTCGGCACCGACACCGGCCCGGTCTTGTCGTTCTTCTTGCGGAACGAGACGAGCGTGTTCGACGGAAGCGCCGCGCCCTGCCGCTCGCCGATGAAGTTCAGGAAGTGAACGTACGTCGCGTCCGGCACCCGGTTGAGCCGGTAGATGGTCATCTCCGTCATCCAGGCAAAGAGCTGGACGAGGGTCATCCCCGGGTCGGCGTCGTTGAAGTTCGTCCACTCCGGGCAGTAGACCGGGATCAGCTGCTTGGCGCGCTCGACGATCTCCGCGTAGGTCATGTCGTCGAGGTTCGGCGCGTCAATCGGCATCGAAGAACTCCTGCAGATGCAGCAGATGCACCATGTTCTGGTGGTTGTTCGACTTCCTCACCAGGTAGTCGATGTGCAGTCGCATCTGGTTCTTGTTGTGAGGATCCGGCCGGGCCTCGACCTTCTGGACGTCGATGCGCGGCTCCCAGGTCTGAAGCGCGCGATGCACCATGGCTTCGGCCTCGTACCGGGTGCTCGGCGAGTTCGTCTTGAAGACCAGGTCCTGCAGCGGGCAGCCGAATTCGGGGAGCATCGGACGCTCACCGGGCTGCGTGTTCAAGATCAGATGGATGCACTCAGCGATGTTTCGCTCGTGTTGGGTCAGCGAGACGCCGCCGCCATCAGGCCGTGGCCCGACAGGAAATGCCCATCCCCTTCCCAGATAGTCGCGACTCAAGACGTCCCCTCCGCCGAGAACGCCCGCCACCACGCAAAAACGCGGCAGACGGGCCCGCAATTGTGCTGGAAACCCCGGCCGATCCGCAAGCGGCCGGGGCACTCGCCGCGACCTCCGCCCTCCCCGACGGAACCGCGGCTCGACGGGCTACTCGCCCTTGCCGTCCGTGTTGGACGAGAACTCGAAGTCGACCATGTAGCCCTTGGGGCCGATCACGTGCCGCGCCGCGTGCACGCCGTACTCCCCGCTGTAGTCACCGAGCAGCTTCAGATCCACGGAGGCACCGGGTAGCAGCGCCGGGTTGCCCATGGCGCGTCCCGACCCCTGCAGGAACTGTCCGGCCCGCGCCGAGATCAACGCCTTGGCCAGGTCGTTCGCCGCCCCCTGGTCCGGCACCGGGAAGTTCGTCACGTAGGCCGTCGCCTCGCCGAAGGCGTCCTTGGCCAGGTCCGCGCCGAGGTTGTTGCCCTTCCCCTTGCTGACGTCGCCGGTGGTGCCCTTGCCCGTGATCTCCTTCTTGGCGACCCAGTCCCAGCCCCTCACGATGACCTCGCTCACCTGGCCGATGGCGTTCAGACGCATCCGGCAGTCGAGCAGATCCATCTCGTACGTCAGCTCGATGGCCGAGCCGCCGCCAGCCGCAGGCTTCTTGAACAGGAGCTTGCTGTCGTCGATCGACACCGAGTACCCGTTCCGCCGCGCCAGCGCCTTGATGAACTCGCCGTTCCCGACGTTGTTCTGCAGGATGTACTTGTGCGTGACGGAGGTGCTGTCGCAGTCCGCGCTGAGCCCGCACTCCGACGCGATCTCCGAGACCACGTCCGAGTCCTTGCTGTCCTCCCAGTAGCGCACTCCCGTGCCGCGCTTGAGGCGGTGCAGACGGTCCAGTCCGCGGACCACCAGCGACGCCGGCGCGCCCTCCGGCCAGCGCGGCTCGAGCGCCACGACTTCGCCGAGGAAGACAGACTCCGTCCCGCCGTCGGAGCTGCCGAGATCCACCTGGATCGTGTCCCCGATGGCGAACGCGCCGCCGCTCAGGATGTCCACGTCGGCGGCGTCGGCGAGCTCGATGGTGCAGGAGTCGATCTTGTCCGACTCGAGATCGACCACGATGGCCGACACCTGCATGCCGTGCTTGGACGCCTCGAAGGTCGTCCCGCCGATCTTGACTTTCCAGTCGTCGTAATTGTGTTCGTCGCCCATGGCTTATCCCGTCAGCGGATGCGAGGCACGCGAAGCACCGCGCCGGGACGCAGGTCCAGCGGGTCCTCGATGCTGTTCGCTTCGGCGATCGGACGCCACTTGCTGGAGTCGCGGTACGCCTCCAGCGCGATGGAGTGCAGGGTGTCCCCCGGGCGGACGCGGTGGGTCTTCTCGTGGTCCGGGGACTGGAGCCGGATCCGGTTCTTCTGGTCCGTCTCCGTCGCGTACTCCGTCAGGGAGACCTTCATCTCCGCGCGGACCGGCTCACCCTTGCTGTTGAACATCTTGTACGTCGTGCTGAACGACGTGAGGTTCCACTTGAGCTGGGCGTCGCCCTTGCGGTGGAACCAGGGCTTGCCGCCGACCTTGAGCTTGATGATCGGAGGACCGTGCTCTTCGTCCTTCACCATCGAGAGTTCCTCGATGGGGCCGGTCTTCTTGCGCACGTCCGAGTCTTCCTCGTACGTGTCGAAGAAGAGCGTCATCTCGAGCTTCATCGCCTTGCCGCCCTTCCACTCCACGAGGGGAAGGTCGAGGGTGTGGTCACCCTTCTTCTCGGCCCAATCGGCCGACTTGCTCAGCGAGATCGTCTCGGGGTTGTACTGGACCTCGTACTCTTTGGAAGCGACGAAGGTGACTTTGTTGCTGGGCTCTGGCATCGCGGGCTCCTTTTTCGGGTGCTACGCGGTTGGATGTTCAGGACTTCGACTCTTCGATTCCGTCGTGACTGAGGACCACGGTCTCGAACGCGAGGTCGCTCCCGCCCGAATTGAGCGAGGCGCTCTCCCAGGACTTCGGCCAGGCATTCGCCAGGACCCAGGTCTGCTTGGTGCTGAAGTCCTCATCCAGGAGTTGAATCGTGACCTTCTTGCGGCGGTCGCCTGCCGACGACTTGTTCTCGACGATGGCACGCCACCAGTCGTAGAAGGTCTTGTCGGCGTCGATCCCGCGCTTGAGCGTCACGGGCCCCCAGGTCACGCGGCCGGGGAAGGTCCGGGTCCGATCGTTGAGCCCGCCCTCTTTGATCTCGAACACCTCGACGTCGCCCTTCAGGCCGGAGACCTCGGAGAAGCGCGCGGCCAGCGCGTCGTCCGCTCCGTCGATCTTGACGTGGAAGTTGAAGCTCCCGTAGGGGTCGCCGTCCTTGTACGCGTCGTACTTGTCAGCCATGGGTCTGCCCTTCTTCCTAGAGTTCCGAGGCGTCGCCCTGGGCAAGCTGCAGATGAACGAACTCGTTCGTCTGCACCGGACGGACCCAGATGTCCGCCACCAGCATACCCGCGTCGACGACCGCGCTGGAGTTGTTCTGCTCGTCGCAGATGACCTTGAACGCCTGCTCTGGAGTCTCGCCGTCCAGCGCCCCGAGCTCCCAGAGATCCTTCAGGAAATACCTGATGTCGGTCCGCACCCGACCACGGAGGTCCCTCGTGTTCGGCTCGAACACGGCCCACTGGCTCTCGCGCTCCAGCTGCTTGCCGATGAACCCGATGAGCCGCCGCACGTTGATGTACTGCCACTGCGGGTCGTCGCACTGGGTGCGAGCGCCCCAGACGAGCACGCCCCGCCCAGCGCGGCTCTGGAGCGAGTTGACGGAGGCCCTCTGCAGGAGGTTGCCCGCGAACTCGTCGATCTGCAGCGCCAGGTCTGCGACCCCCTTCACGACCTCGTTGGCCGGGGGCTTCATCACGCCGACCGGGGCGTTCTCCCAGTCGCTGCGTGCGTAGATGCCCGCCACGGCCCCACAGGGGGGAACCGGCAGGCCGCGCTCGTTCACGAGCCAGGGCGAGTAGACGCCGAGGCAGGACAGGTCCACCTCGCTGCGGCTCAAGATGGTCTGCGTCGCGTACATCGCGTCGATGGTGAGCTCCACCGACCGGGGCACGTCCTGGAAGCGGGGCTTGGCCCATCGTTCCGCGCGGAACCAATCGCCCACGAGCTGCCGGGGCGCGAGCTCCGCCGGCGCGAGGTGGCCCGCCGCGGTCTGTCGCTGCCGCTCCGAGTCCTCCAGCAGGTCCCACGGCGGCGCCGCGTCCCCGATGAAGAACCGGTTGCCGGTGCGCTTGCAGAACGTCGCCGCCATGCCCCAGATCCGCGGGACGAGGTGCGGGTGCTCGAGCCAGAGCTCCGGGAAGGCGTACTGGTTGATCGAGCCGCGGCCGTAGTCGTCCGAGCGCTCGAGGGCCCAGCTGTAGAAGGCGAGGACCGCCGCATCCTCCCGCGCCTCCTCGACCGCCGCCGGATCCTGGTCCTCCGCCAGCCCCATGGGGTCGAACGGAGGGACGTGGAAGAGCAGATCCACGATGTGGAGCGTCTTGCCGCCGTTCAGGAAGAACTGCCGGGCCAACGCCGGCTGGCGCGTGCGGTACTCCCCCGCGAACACGTCTTCGCGCCACTCGTCCATCTGGCGATGGCGAATGACGTATGAGACCTGCTCGCCCTCTTCCTCGGAGCCGGGCAGGTCGTCCAGCAGGAGCTGCTGGATCGTGAAGGGCGAGTGCAGGATCGCGCAGCCGCGCTTCGGGCTCGAGATCGTGCAGTCGACGTGCTGCTCGAGCTCCTTGCGCGCCGTGGCCGTACGGTCCATGTCGGTGAAGCCGAGGGTGACCACGTCGTCGTCGTCGGCGTGCGACAGGGCCGCCCCGTAGCGCTCGGCGAGGTCCTTCACGAACGCGGTCCACGGCTTGTCCGGGCCGTCGCCCGACAGATCGACCGTCAGCGCGCAGTCGACCGGGGTCTCGATCCGGCCGGCGTGCGCCCGCTCCATCCGCTTCACCAGCCGCTTCAGTCGGCGGGCGTTCGGGAGCACGACCGCCACCCGGCCCTGGGAGTCCGCCACCGAGCGATCGGCGCCGAGCTCCTGGAGCATGTTCAGCAGGTTCGACGGGAGACGGAAGAGCTCGCTGGCGAACGGGACGGGGGAATTGCGTACACGGAGAAAACAGCCCACGTCGGTCCGGACCTGTGCGTCCGGAACGGCCGGTGGCTCGGGCTGGCCGAGGATGAGCCCCGGGCGGAATTCCACCTCTGGGGGCTGCAGCTTTGCGATGGCCATCGTCTTCTCCGCCGGGTGTTCGGCCCGGAAAGGGTGCAGCCGAAGCTGCTAGGAAAACGAGCTGTTGATCTTGCGGTTGATCTCAGCAATTTCCTTGGCCCACTGATGCCGCTCCTTGTGTGAGAGATCCATGATCTTCTCCTGCGGCCAGTGGAAGTGGTACGCGATGTAGGCTACCTCCTGATAGAGCCGGTCCAGGGGGTAGCGAACTATTCCCCCAGGCTACCGAACTCCTTTTCGAAGCCCTTCCCGCAATGCGGGCACTTGATGCGGACGGAGACCTCGTCCTCGTTGATGCGGTTGTAGAGCTCTTCGAGATACCGCAGGTCCGCGGCGAAGAGGTTCTCCACGACGCCCGTGTGGACGTCGCCCAGGGTGCCGAGGCGCGTCACGACGCGGCTCAACAGAACGATGATCATGAACGCCTTGTTCCGCATCACGCGCGGATCCGTCAGCGGGATGATCTCGTCCTTGGCGTTGGCGAGACGCATGACGCCCTGCTTGTGGAGGTTGCCCTCCTTGTCGATGTACCCCTTCGGAAGGGTGAACTCGTACTCGGTCTTCAGCTCCATCGGGTGTGCTGCCTCTGCTTGATCGTCACAGGTTCATGGCGCGTGGCGCGCCGGACACTACTTCGGGACTGCGTTGACCCACTCGACTGCGATCTCGATCTTCTCGACGGCGGTCTCGGCGGCGCCGGCGGCGAGACCGGGGCCCTCCCAGCTGACCGGCCAGGCTCCGAAGAAGTCCCAGCGGATCTTCTCCGAACCGTCGTGATCAAGGAGGACGACGGCGCCGTCCTTCTTCGCGTCCTTGCCCTTGCCGTCCACCATCTCCCGATGCCACTTGAAGAGGGTGTCGTCCGACGTGAACCCCTTCTCGAGCACGAGGTTGGTGAAGCTGGTGCGACCGGGCTTGCGGCGCATCGAGCGATCACCGCCGTGGCGGTACTCGATGACTTCCTGCTTGCTGGCGAGACCGGACATGGACTTGAAGTGGCCGGCGATGCTCTTCTCGCCGTCCGCGATGCCCTTGATCTCGATGTAGAAACGGTAGTTGCCGATCTGGTCTTCGGCGTGCACAGCAGAACTCATGACGACCTCCCTGGGCCCTGGTCACGGGCCATGGGTTGAAGAACAGCTACTTGGCGAACTGCAGCGAGCCGATGGCGATCTCGAACTTCTCCATGTGGACGGCAGAGCCGTCGGCAGAGAGTTCGACGCCGGACCACCCGACGGGGAAGGCCCCGAAGAAGTCCCAGCGACGCACCTCGGTCTCGTCGTTGTCGAGCTGGATGATCGATCCGTCGACCTTGTCACCCTTGCCGTCGATGAAGTCCTGGATCCATTCGACCAGGTCGGTGTTCGAGGTCAGTCCGCGACTGAGGGTGATGTTCTCGAACTCGGCGGGGCCAGCCTCGTATTCGCGCTGGCGACTCATGCCGACAGTGACTTCGCGCTTGTCGAACTTGACGCCACCGCCGGAAATGGCAGAGAAGCCCGCGGTGATGCCGCTGGTCTCCTCGTGCACGCCCTTGAGTTCGAGCAAGAAGTTGTATGAGCCGTAAACGTCGTCGGTCACGTCGGACATATCGTCTCCTTCCGAAGGGAGCCTGTTCAGGGCTCAGAGGACGAAAGGTGTCTAAAAAACTGGCCCCCGCCCCCACTGGGGACGGGGGCCAGCATTGAGCTTGTGCTCAGAGAAGGCTCACTAGGAGCGCTTCACCTGCTCGACCGCGATCTCGATCTTCTCGATGGCCATGCCGGACTGGTCGGAGCTGAGCTCCGGCACGTTCCACTTGCAGGGCCAACCCTCGAAGAACTCGTAGCGGGCGACCTCGGTGTCACAGTCGTGGTCGAGGATGATGACGGCACCAGACCGACGGTCGATGCTGCCCTCCTCGATGGCCTTGCGCCACTCCCAGAGGTCGTCGGTGGCCGTGTAGCCACGCTCGAGGACGATGTTGCTGTAGGTCGTACGGCCGGGCTTCTTGCGGACACGAATGTCGTTGCCCTGCTTGAACTCGACGACTTCCGTCGAGGAGTCCATGCCGGAGATGGACTTGAAGCCACCAACGACGGTCTTCGCGTCGCCAGTGATTCCCTCGATCTCGAGCAGGAAGTGGAAGCCAGCGTACAGCTCTTCGGACACACCAGGATTCGCCACCTTTTTTCTCCTTTAGAAGGTGTCCCCTGACGGGGAGTTGCGATAGGGCCTCCCGCAAGATTGCGGGAGGCCCACAGTCTAGATCGGGATCCCCCCGAAGGGGGACCCTTTTCTCAACTACTCGCTGATCGAGGCTCCGCCATCCCACTGACCGATCTTGAAGACCACGAACTCAGCGGGCTTCACGGGGCAGATGCCGATCTCGATGTTGACGTAACCGGCGTCGACCTCCTCGGGCGGGTTGGTCTCCTCGTCGCACTTGACGTAGAAGGCCTGCTCCGCGGTCTGGCCGACCAGGGCACCGGAGGCCCACACGCGGCTGAGGAAGGCCCAGATGTTGCGGCGCAGGCGCGCCCAGAGCCGGTGATCGTTGGGCTCGAAGACCGCCCACTGGCTGCCCAGCTGGATCGTCTTCTCGACCATGATGAAGAGCCGCCGCACGTTGATGTACTTCCAGCTCGGGTTGCTGAGCGTGGAGAGCGTGCGAGCACCCCAGATGCGGACGCCGCGGCCACCGAAGTCACGGATGCAGTTGATGCCACGCACGTTGTAGGCGGCCTGCTCGCGACTGTTGATGTTGTAGGCGAGACCGGTGATGCCGGCCATCGTCTCGTTCGCGGGCGCCTTGTGGACACCACGCTGACCGTCGACGCGGGCGTAGATGCCAGCGGCGAAGCCAGAGGGCGGAACCACGACCTCTTCCTTGAACGACTTGTGCTTGTCGTTGAAGGGGTTGGTCACCGTGACCCAGGGCACGTACATCGCGCCGTAGCCGCGGTCAGACGCGGGCAGCAGCCCGTTCTTCTCGATGTCCTCACCGCTCATGCGCTCCTTCGGACCATCCAGGATGGCGAAGACATCGGCGCGCATCTCGCAGTACTCGAGGATCTCCTTCTGCTGCTTGTGGTTGAGTCCGGGGCCGATCATCATCTGGATGTCGTTCTCGAAGTCATCCCAGGCACCCAGTCCCTGACGGGGCTTCGCGGGGTTCACCAGCGGGATGTTCGAGTCCTCGGCGCACAGCAGGTAGGTGTAGGCGATGCCGCCACCGTTCTTGAAGAAGCCCGAGACGCCCATCACGAAGTTGAACACCTCGCGGATGTTGAGGAACTGGATGTACAGAGCGTCCAGCTTCTCCTCGTCACCCTTGAGCGCGCCCTGGCCGTTGATCTCGACCACGTACTCCTCGAACGCCTTGCGCACGAAGTTGTTGAACTGCGTGGGGTTCGTGACCTTGGTCGGGCCGACGGTGAAGCGCGTGAGGCCAGCCTTGACGTTGACCTCCTGACCGCCGAACGCGTCGACGACCTCGTTCACCGTGGAGGGGCTGTACTTCTCGAGCGCACCCTTGGTGGTGAGCTCGTCGATGAGGGACGCGACCTTGGCCTTGTCCCGCGTGAGGAGCTGACCCTTGGCGTCGACGTCCGCGGCGGACACCTCGACCTTGCCCTTGCCGAGCTCGACCGTGGCGGTGTCGCCCTTGACCGTGACCTTCGGCTTGAGACCGAAGAGGGCACCGAACTTGCCGAGATCCCGGACGTCGCCCGAGTCGAGGCCGAGGCTGGAGATGAGGCCACCGACGTCGGCGACCTTCGCCTTGGCGTCGGCGATCACGTCGCCCGGCAGCCGGCGCAACTGCTCCTCACCCTTGCTGTTCTCCCAGCTGACCTCGGAGAACCCGTTCACGGGGATGACCCCGATGAATGCGGCGTTCGAGGTGGCAGCGGCCTCCAGCGGCTTCGCGCCGGAGTCGATCTCCTGGATGTACACACCTGGCGTCTGATAGTTGGGCATCTAGCCTCACTCCTCCGTTGTTGGACGAATACGCAAAGACGAAGCGTCTCGCGGTCGAATGCGCTTCATTGCGCGTGTGTTGAAGTCTCGCGGACGGGGCCTATCGGCCGCCGGTTCCCGCGCTTGAAGCCCTCCCCGTGCTTCACCGTTCCACCGTCCCGTGGAGGTCCTTCGGAGCATCGCCGGACGCAGATCGTCCTGAATGTTGCTCCTCCAGAGCAGAAACCACGAGACGGGTAGCAAATCCTCTGGGTCCCCGTCCCAGGGACCGGAAGAATACCGGATTCTCCGGAAGCGGTCATCGACGCCGCGGATTTCGTTTCCGACGGAGTTCGCGACGCCGGATCGGCGCTCTGCGGCGGCGGTCTGACGGGCGCCCCAATCGAGGTTGGAGCGGGCGGCGCTCGAGGCGGCCGCGCCAATCAGGCCGCGGTGGCGGGACTGACGGCCGCTCGTCCGCTCGGAAACACGGCGGAGGGCGGGGCCATCGTCGGCGCTGGGATCGTCGGGTCCGGTCACGAAGGCGGCAGCCTACCGCGGGGCGCGAACCGCCGTCAGGCGGATCCTGGGCTCAGTTCACAACCTTGACCTGTGGGCCCTTGATCGCGACGCCGGCGCTGCCGTTGATGTCGAAGTTGCTGCCGGCCTTGAGCTCGATGTTGCCGCCGGCTTCCGCCTTGTGGTTTGCGCCGGCCTTCATCTCGACGTTGCCGCTCGCGTCGACGTCGAACGTGCCGTCGGCGCACTTGAACGTCATGTCGCCGGTGCTCGTCCAGTTGATGGCCTTGTCGCTCGTCAGCAGCTCGACCTTCGTCTCGCCGCCGGACGACTCCACGGTGATGTGCTCCGACCCGTCGCCGTCGAACAGCGTGAACTTGTGCTCGCTGCGGCTCCAGAAGATCCGCTCGTCGTTGTTTCCGTCCGCGTTGTCGTACGGGACGGTGTCCTTGCCGTTGTGCAGGGAGCCGATGACGATCGGGTGATCCGGGTGGCCGTGCACGAACTTGATGAGGACTTCGTCGTCCACCTCCGGCAGGCACGCCCAGCCACGGCCGGGGCCAGCCATGAGGGTGCACACGCGCGCCCACGCGGAGAGGATCTCCCCGGAGGGTGTCGCGTACTGGACCTGGACCCGGTAGTTGGCGTCGGGATCCGCGTTGTCAGTGACGATCGCGCAGACGGGGCCGACGATGGGCTCGAAGTGGACCTGGTGGGGAGGGAGCGGCATGGTCAGTTCAGGTTGACCGTGGCGCCCTTGACGTTCACCTCGCTGCCGCCCTCGACCTTGGCCTGGGAGCTGCCCTTGGCCTCCCAGTTCGAGCTGGCTTCCTGCTTGATGTCGCCGCCGGCCTTCACCGAGATCTCGTTCGCCTCGACCTTGAAGTCGCCGTCGGCCTTGAACGTGATGTCGCCCGAGCTCTTGACGCTGATGAGCTTCTCCGCCGTGTCCATCACGATCTCCAGGCCGCCCGAGGTGTCCTTGATCGTGATCTTCTCGGCGCCGTCCGTGTCATCGATCTCGATGACGTGGCCGGACCGCGAGACGAGCGTGCGGATGTTGTTGTCGCCGTCCGCGTTGTCGTACGGAGGCGTGTCCTTGCCGTTGTAGAGGCAGCCGACGATGACAGGCTCGTTCACGTTGCCGTTGACGAAGTCGATGAGGACCTCGTCGTCGACCTCTGGGTAGATCACCCAGCCCATCGACTTGCCGGCCATCGGAAACGTCATCCGCGCCCAGGCGCTGATGGTCTCGTCGCCGAGCCACGGGAACTGGACCTGGATGCGGCCGTAACCGTCCGGGTCCTTGTTGTCCACGACGATGGCTTCGACAACTCCGTAGAAGCTGGAAGCCCTGCCAATGGTCCAATTCTGGGCCATCGTTCCCTCGCTCGCCAGTGGGGCCGTCTGAGACCCAAATCCAGCGCATGCCCATTGTTCCCGCCCACAGGGTTCAGGTCAATGGAATCCCGTGCCGGCCCGCCCGAATCAGCGGGCCGAGTCGTCGTCGTCGCCCGAGTCGTCGTCGTCGCCGAGGACCTCGGTCCCCGGTGTGCCCGGCAGGTTCCCCAGCTCGGGCCAGACCAGGCCCGACGTCGCGGAGAGATCGGGGCACGCCTCGAGCGGCACCGTCTCCCCCTGCGTGCTGAGCAAGACCTGCTTGTAGGGGAAGATGCTGGGCGCTCGGGAGACATCCCCGAAGAGCGTCAACTCCACCGCGGCCCCGCCGTTGGCGGCGGTGTCCCAGTCCGGGAGGATCATCCCCAGCGGGCGCTCGGCGCCACGGATCTGGATCGTCTCCTGCGCCTTCTGGTGGTGGTAGTAGCGGTGGTTGGCCGCCTGCAGGACCACCGAGGCGCGGTCCGGGTAGGTCTCCCGGCCCGACTGGAGGTCCTCCACCAGCGCGGAGAGGTAACCGGTGCAGTCCCGATCCGGATCGATGTCGCACTCGCCGCTGCCGTCAGCGGAGAGGCAGGCGCGGCGCCAGGGAGCGTCGTCCCCGCCCGAGTTCTGGGGCAGCACCTCGTCACCGTGCTGGCCGCGCTCGTAGGTGCGGGAGACGAAGCTGCCGGGCACGAGGAGCTCTGCGCCGCCGAAGACATCTTCATCCGCGCCGGGCACGGCCGCCCGGAAGACACCGTCGGAGGGCGCCGCCCCGCCGGTCACCTCCGCCAGGACGTGCATGGCGCGGTACACCCCGCCGCCACCGAAGGCATCGGCCGCGGCGCCACGGATCTCCTGGCAGACGTAGGGCACCCAGGTGGTGGGCCGGGCCGCGGCGTCCATGGCGAGGACATCGTCCACCCAGGTCTGCAGATCGGCCAGATCCCCGAGGAACCGCCGATAGGCATCGCAGGTGACGTCCTGCTCCGCGCCGACGAACACGACCTCGACGTAGTCCCGCGGTGAGCTCCCGGTGGTGGCGACGCGGTGCGCGAGCCCCTGGACCTGGAAGCTGCCGCCGGGCGGGAAGGGGGAGTCGCCGTCGCCCGAGTCCGTGGGCCCCCACCACGTCTGGACCCAGACGCCGTCGTTGCCGCAGCCCGCAAGGAGGCTGGCCACGAGGAGCAGGCAGAGAGGGGTGGCTGGTCGGTGCATGGAGCGCCGCGCATCGTACCAGAGCATGGTCAGCCTTCAGTCCGGCGCTGGGCGGCGCCGCGCGCCTGGCGGAGCGCTTCCTCGACCTCCGCCCGGGCCGACGCCTCCTGGGTGAGGTCCGTCGCGAGGGCGTCGAGCTCGTCGAACGCCGAGGGCGCCGGGTCGTCCTGGGGGATCGTGGCGAGGGACGCGACGATGGCGTCGCACCGGGCCACGAAGGCGTCGGTGCGGGCCTGCGTGGCAGCTGCCTGCACCTCGGCCCGGGCCGCATCGAGCGCCGTGAGGATCGCCCGTCGCCGGCTCGAATCCATGTCCGCCCCTTCGACGGCGGCGCGCGCCCGCTTGTGGGCGAGATCGTGGGTCGGCGCCGCGGAGAGCGCGCCGGCGGCGAGGTTGGCGAGGCGGGCGTCGCTGTCGGACTTGCGGGCGGCGGCACCCCTTCCGTAGCGAATGAGGGCGAACGAGGTCGCACCGAACACGACCGCACCCGCGAGGCCGACCGCGCCCAGGAAGGACCCCAGGGTGGCGAGGCCCGCGACGAGGGAGACCGCGGCGAGCGCCCCGGCGCCGTATCCGGCGGCCTTCACGATCCCCGAGACGTCGCTGCCGTCTGCATTGCTGGAGGCCCGGCCGCCGGCCGCCAACGCCGCACGACGCTCGCCGTCACGAGTGCCCGCGCGCGCGCGACGCGCCGCTTCTTCCTGCTTCCTGCGTGTCTCGAAGTCGGACGCCACGTCGCCTCCACCCGGTCGATGATGACACACTGTGGAGCCGTGAGCGGTCCCCCCGTCCCATCGGCGCCCGACCTGTCCCCCGAGGCGCTCCGACGCTACGGCGCCTTGACCCGGTCGTTCGCCATCAACGACATCCGCACCCGCTACGTGGGGTCGCTGATGGGCTTCTTCTGGGCGGTGGTGCAGCCGCTCCTGGAGCTCGGGACCTACACGTTCGTGTTCACGGTGATCCTGCTCGTCCGCTTCGAGGAGCACTACGACACCTGGACGAACGCGCTGTATCTCTTCTGTGGGATGGTCGCGTGGCTCTCCGTCAGCGAGACCCTGAGCCGGTCGGTCAACGTGGTCCGCGAGAACGCGCACCTGATCAAGAAGCTCCGCTTCCCGCCCTCGGTCCTCTGCTCCTACCTCGTCCTGTCGGAGGGCTTCTCGGCCCTGGTGCGGTTCGGGCTGCTGTTCGCCGCCGCGCTGCTGCTCGGCCAGGGGCTGTCGCTGCACTGCCTGCTGTTCCTGCCGGTCCTGGCCGTGCAGATGCTGTTCACGCTCGGCCTCGCGATGCTGCTGGCGACGACCCAGGTCTACTTCAAGGACACGCAGCACCTGCTGGGACCGGCGTTGATGATCTGGATGTTCATCACTCCGATCTTCTATCCCGCGTCGCTCTTCCCGAAGCAGTTCAGCCCGCTGCTCATGCTCAACCCCTTGAGCCACCTGATCGGGATCTACCGCGAGCTCGTGCTGAACCACGTGTTCCCCCAGTGGGGCTCGCTGGTGATCTTCACCACCATGGCGGTCACGACGTTCCTGCTCGGCGCCATCACGTTCCACCGGCACAGCCGCCGCTTCCCCGACCTGGTCTGATGGCGAGGCGGGCCCTGTTTCGCCCTTGAGTCGGGGGATGCGCGGTCCCTAGGCTCACGCCCGATGGTCCGCCTCGTCCCGCTCCTGTGCGCCCTGCTCCTCGCCCTCACCGGGTGTGGTGAGCCGCCGGACTTCACCCCGCTCGACGATCCGACTCCGGACGACCCGGAGCCGCCGACGCCGGGTGATGACGACGACGCCACGGAAGACCCCGAGCGCCCCGACACCGCCACCTTCGCCGCCACGCTCGATGGCCAGGTGGACGACTCCGGCGGGGCCGGGCTGGTGCGGACGAAGCTCGAAGGCGAGTTCCAGTTCGTCTACTGGGATGGCGGGGAGCAGCCGCTCTGTCGGGATCGCTTCTCGTTCAACGCCGAGGCGCACTTCGGGCCGCTGATGGCGGGGAGCTGTGGCGCGTGCGCGGGCGTCTTGTCGGTCCTGTCCGTCGCCTCGGGTGGGGAGTCGGAGCAGGACGACGGCTGCGTCGGTCTCTCGGGCGCGACGGACCTCTCGTTCCTGCTCGAACCGGAGGAGGAGGACGACGTCCCGGACTTCCGGACGCTCGCCCTGGTCCCCTTGTCGCTGCTGCTCGAGCTCGAGTTCCCCATCGGGATCGACGGGATCACCGCCGGCGAGCTCATCGCGACGTATTCCGAGCTCGGCCTGGACGCCACCTACATCGCCATGGTGCGCCCGGGCGGCTGGCTCGACCTCACCGCCTCCCTCGGCGACGTGGCGAACGGCTGGGACGAGGCCGGATGGCTGCCGATGTTCGTGATCTACAAGGACGCGGACCGGCCCGGGAACGGGGCGTTCCTGGAGGGAGAGATCTTCATGACCTCCCTGTGGCACGTGGCCTTGCGGACCGCGGACGAAGGCGGCGGCGCGCCCCTCGGCGGCGACGACACCCACACGGACTGAGCCCCCCGCGACGACGGGCGGCCCGTGCCGGCTATCCTCCGGTCGTGAGCGGAATCCGAGACGAAGGGCGCATCGCCGTCGAGGCGACGGGCCTCGGCAAGCGCTTCGACATCTACCCGAACGACCGCGCGCGCCTGCTGGAGTTCTTCGGCAACCGCCAGCACCACGTGGAGTTCTGGGCGCTGCGCGACGTGAGCTTCCAGGTGAAGGCCGGGACGGCGTATGGCGTCGTGGGGAGCAACGGCGCGGGCAAGTCGACGCTGCTGCGCTTGCTGAGCGGGGTCAGCCAACCGACCGAGGGGTCGCTGAACGTCCGCGCGAAGCTCTCGGGCCTGCTCGACCTGGGGCTCGGCTTCCACCCGGACTTCACCGGCCGCCAGAACGTGCGCCTCAACTGCTCCGTCCTGGGCATGGAGGAGGCGCGCATCGACGCGCTGATGCCGCCCATCGTGGAGTTCGCCGAGCTCGAGGACTTCATCGACTACCCGGTGCGCACCTACAGCGCCGGAATGCAGCTGCGGCTGGCCTTCGCCATCGCCGCCCACATGGACTACGACGTCATCTTCATCGACGAGGTCCTGGCGGTCGGCGACCAGTACTTCCAGCGCAAGTGCATCCTCAAGATCGAGGAGTTCCTGAGCGAGGGCCGCACGCTGGTGCTCGTGAGCCACGACCTGCACTCGATCCGATCGCTGTGCAGCGAGGTGCTGTGGCTGCACGCCGGGCGCGTGGTGCACCAAGGGCCGGTGTCCGAGGTGGTGAACGCCTACGTGGACGTGGCGCGGGACAAGGAGGGGCGCATCAAGGGGCGGCTCTTCGGCGGAGCCCAGTCGGCGCACGCCCGCGCGCTCGCGAAGCGCGTGGCGGCCGAGACGAGCGGTGAGGTGGAGCCGGTGCTGTCGCGGGAGGAGCAGATCCGCCGCGACCGGGGTCCCCTCCCCTACTTCGCGACCACCCGGGATCCGGCGCTGGAGCAGGCCCTGACCGGCGCGCTCGACCAGCCCGTGGCGCTGCAGGAGGCCTGGGACGAAGAGGACCGCGTCCAGGACTACGAGGACACCCACGGCGAGCGGCCGATCATCTCCGGGACGGGCGAGGTGAAGATCCTCGGCGTGCGACTGATCGACAGCACCGGCGCCGATCGCGACAGCTTCACCACGGGCGAGCCGGTCACCATCGCCGCGACGTTCAAGGCCATCGTGCCCGTGGAGAACCCCATCCTCGGGGTGGCGCTGTTCCGCAACGACGACCTGTACGTGTATGGCCCGAACACCCGCTTCGACAAGGTCGAGAAGATGGAGGGCACCTATCACGGCGTCTACACCTTCTTCATCCACTACCCGTCACTGCCGCTGCTGACCGGCACCTACCGGATCAGCATCGCCGCCTTCGACAAGCACCACCTCAAGCCCCACGTCTGGCACAACCAGCTGTACGAGCTGAAGGTCACCTGCCCGCGCGACGACCACGGGATCATCGAGATCCCCCACCACTGGGGTCTCGTCCGCCACATCACGGGCGAGGGCGAGCAGCTTCCGTGAGCCGCGTCTTCCTCATCGGGACCGGGCCGCTGCCCACGGATGATCCCCGGGAGCTCGGGTTCCCGCAGCTGCGCACGCGCCAGATGCTGCTCCCGCTGCTGGACGCCGGGCACGAGGTCATGCTCGCGTGCCTGACGCGGCGGAGCCTGTCCGGGGAGCGACCCGCCGGGCGCCCGGTGGAGGTCGAGGTGCCCACGCCGAAGGGCGCGCGCCGGATGCACCACGCCGTCGTGCGGCCCGACGAGCCCGGGCGGTTCCTGATGCTGCGCGACCTGCGCCGGGACTTCGGGCCGGACGTGACGGTGACCGCGGGGCCGTTCCTGCCCATGGCGGGCGGCGCGCGGGCCGCCGGCGACGAGCCGCTGTGGGTCGACGTTCCGGGCGATCCCATGTGCGAAGCCCAGGCCAAGGCGCACCGGTCCGGCAGCGTGGATCCGATCCACCGGTATCGGGAGATGCTCGGACAGGCGCTCGCGCGGGGGGACCGGTTCAGCGTGATCTCGCCGGCCCAGCGGGGCACGCTCGTCGGGGCGCTGGGGCTGGCCGGGCGACTCACCGGAGAGGCACTGGGGGACGAGCTCGTGCACGTGATCCCGGGCTCCGTCGATGGGGTGCACGGGCCCGGCTCGGGGGTGGACGCGTCCCGCTCGGACCTGCCGCCCGGGTTCCCGTCGCTCCCGCGGGACGCCTGGGTCGTGCTGTTCTGCGGCGGCTACAACAACTGGCTCGACGGCGACACCATGCTGCACGGCCTGCTGGCCGCCATGAGCGCCGAGCCGCGCATCCACTTCGTGTCCACGGGCGGCGCCCTGGCCGGACACGACGAGGGCACCTACCACCGCTTCCGGGCGGGCGCGGAGGCCTCCGATCACAGCGCGCGGTTCCACTTCTGCGGCTGGGTGCCCACCGCGAGCCTGCCGGCCGTGTTCCGTCGCGCGGACCTGACGCTGAGCGTGGATCGACCCTGCTACGAGGCCGAGTTCGGCGCGCGCACCCGGATCCTGGAGTCGCTCGAGCGCGGCGTGCCCGTGGCCTCGACGGACCTGTGCGCGCTGACGTCCGAGCTGGCCGCGCATGACCTGCTGCACGTCGTGCACCCGGAGGATCCCGGCGGCCTCGCGGACCTGCTGGTGCACGTGTGTCGGGACGAGCGGGCCGAGGACGTGCGCACCCGCTGGGCCGCGCGCCGGGGGCGCTACGGGCTCAGCGAGACGACTGCGCCGCTGCTGAGGTGGGTGCGGGATCCCGTGCGGGCGCCGGGCGGCGTGCCCGTCGACTTCCTCGAGGACTCCTGGCAGGAGCTCGCGCGGCTGCAGGACCGGCTCGAGGAGGTGTGGAAGAGCCCGACGTGGCGCTATCTGGGGCGGCTGCACCAGCTCCTGCGCAGGGTGCGCAAGAGCTAGCGATCAGTCTTCGTCGCCCAAGCTCGGCAGATCGCCGCCGGTGCTCGCGACGCGCCACTCGCCGGACAGCCCGGCGTCCACCAGGTCCTCGATCCGACGCGCCGTGGACTCCGAGCTGAAGCGGGTCTGGCGGGTGTGCCGCTCCATGCGGAGCTGGACGTGGGCCATGCGCGCCTGCAGCCGCAGCCACTCGGCGAAGGGACGCGCGATGCCGAGACCCAGGGCCGCGCCCACCGTCAGGCCGACCAGGGGCTCCCATGTGGGCTTGTGGTCCCAGCCGCCTCGCAGGTCGCTCCAGAGGTACGCGAGCGCGCCGAAGACCATGGCGGCTCCGACCATGCCGGCCACCTCCGTCCACTTCGCCCGCTTGTAGAGGAGCTCCGCCTGGAACCGGACGAGCTCCTCGCCGTAGTCGGCGTCCGTCTCGTCCAGATCGGGCATGAGGGTCAAGGGTCAGGCCTCCAGCGCGGCCTCGGACTCCAGCCGGAGCGCCCGCTGTTCCGACTCTACCTGCCACGCGGGGCGGACGTCGCCGTGGCCGGTGGCGACGAAGGTGTCCTCCAGCGCGCGCATCAGGTCGCGCAGGCCCTCGCGCTTCATGGCCGAGACCGGCGTGCCGCCGTGCTCGCGAAAGAGGGCCGACACCTGGCTGTCCGTGGCGACATCGGCCTTGTTCAGGACGACCATGCGGGGCAGGTGCTCCAGCCCCAGGTCGTTGAGCACGCCGTCGACCACCTCCATGTGCAGGCTGGCGTTGGGATCGGCGGCGTCCACCACGTGCAGGAGCACGTCCGCGTCGTTGAGCTCCTCCAGGGTCGCCTTGAACGCCCGCAGCAGGTCCTGCGGCAGGTGCTCGATGAAGCCGACGGTGTCGGTGAGCACGAGCTCGCGCGCGTCCGGCACGATCATCCGGCGGGACGTCGTGTCCAGGGTGGCGAAGAGGCGATCCTCCGCCAGGACCTCGGACCGCGTCAGTGCGTTCAGCAGCGTGGACTTGCCGGCGTTCGTGTAGCCGACCAGGCCGACGACGGGGACGCCGCCCCGGCTCCGCTTGGAGCGGCGCAGCTGCCGCTTGCGGCCGAGCTCCTTGAGCTGCTTCTCGAGCCGCGTGATGCGGTCGCGCGCGCGGCGTCCGCGGATCTCCAGCTTCGTCTCGCCGGGCCCGCGGCCCCCGATCCCGCCGGTGAGGCGCGACAGGGACTTCTGCATGAGATGCAGGCGCGGCAGCAGGTACTTCAGCTGCGCGAGCTCCACCTGCAGGCGGCCGTCCCGGGACAGGGCGTGCTGGGCGAAGATGTCGAGGATCAGCTGGGTGCGGTCGATGACCTTGAGCTCGGTGCGGTCCGCGATGGCCTTGCCCTGCGATGGGCTGAGGTCCCGATCGAAGACGAGCAGATCCGCCTCCAGGTACATGGAGCGGACGAGCAGCTCGTCGAGCTTGCCGCCGCCGACCACCGTGCGCGGGTCCACCCGGCGGCGCCGCTGCACGATCGTGTCGATGACCTGCAGGCCCGCGGTGTCCGCGAGGCGGGCGAGTTCCTCCATGCGGCGGTCGAGGCCTCCCTCGCCGCCCTCCTCGACGCCGACCAGGATGGCGCGGGGGCGGGTGTCGACCTTCGCGGCCTCGCCCGTCGCCTCCTTGAACTCGCCCTCGAGCGCCGCGATCAGCTCGCTGAAGTCCTCGTGCAGCGCGTGCACCCGGACCGGCCCCTCGATGCGGTAGGGCTCCTGCTCGGCGGTGACCTCGTGCGGCGGGAGCAGCGTGGCGTACTGCAGCGTGCCCGGCAGCCCGGCGTCCCCCACCTGCAGCGCGGCCACGAGATCGAGGCGCAGCAGCGACAGATCGGTCAGATCATCCCGCGACAGCGGCTCGCCCTGGATGTGGGTGTGCAGCAAGCGCAGGCCACGGAACCGCCGCCGGCCCGCGCGGGCGCGGCCGAGATCGGGAATGAAGAGGCGCTTGGCGTCGCCGACGATGACGTGCGTCACCGCGCCGCGCCGATCGACGAGCACGCCGACCTGCCGGCCGATCCCGAAGGACAGCTCCGTGAGGTTGCGGGCGAGCTCGGGCGAGATCACCTGGTCCGGCGCCACGCGGCGGCGGTACAGGTAGGTCAGCGCTTTGCGATCCGAGGGCTTGAGGCCGTCGAGGTGTCCGTGGAGTGTCTGCACGGCGCGACCGTAACGTCGCCCCGGGCCTGCGGCAACGTCCCTACTGGTCCTGCCACGGATCGGGCTCCCACGTCCCCTCGGCATCGGACGGCGTCTCCGCGGCGGAAGGGGCCGACTGCTCGGCCTCGGCCTCGGCCTCGATCTCGGCTTCGCGCGCCTCCCGCGCCAGCCGATCCTGCCTCAGCTTCTTGGCCAGCTTGGGGCTCGGGCCCGTGATCGCGAGGGCCACGCCGCCGGACAGACGCCACTGCATCACCCCCTGCTTGTAGAAGAGGCCGATGCCCATGACCTCGGGCCGGATGCGGAACGGCGAGCGCCCCAGAGGGATGTCCATGCCGATGGGCAGGAAGAGCTGCTTCGGCCAGTCCTTCTCCACCGGGACCGTCCAGCTGATCTGGATGTGCGGCGAGAAGTAGAGGGCCGGGGCGTGCGTGCCTCCGAAGCGGCGACCGATGCTGAACCCGCCGTCGACGCCGAAGCCCGCGGCCAGCGTCGCGTTGCGGTTGCCGGCGCCGCAGCAGGCTCCGGCGAGCAGCGTCAGGTCGATGCTGATGTCGATGGGGCCCTTCACCGGCGCTACCCGCACGTCGAACGCGCCGCCGAAGGTGGAGAGCATGTAGCTGAAGAAGCGCCCCCCGAGCTCGACGCGGTTGTCGACGCCGCCGCGCAGCCAGGCCTGGAGCTCACCGCCGCCGAAGCTGCCGTCGTCCATCCGCACGCCGGCGCCGACGCCGCCGCCGAACTCCACCATGCCCTTGGCCATCGTGTCCGCCGGACGGAAGCGATGCGCCGGTCCGCAGCCGGTGGCCATGAGGAGGAGAAGAGGGACCAGCAACCAGACAATGGAACGACGTGGGCTCATGCTCACGCTGTATCGGCCGTTCAGTCTGGGAAGTGAGCGCGACCGTCTCGATGACCAGCTCGACCGTCTCGATGGAGGTGCCGGTGGCCGCCGCGGCCGCGGTGCGCCCCCCAAGCGCTGATAGACTGGTCATCCCGATGGCACGCCTGGGTCGATACACGCTGCTGGAGCCGGTGGGCGAGGGCGGGATGGCCGAGGTCTTCCGCGCGCGCCTCGACGGGCCCATGGGCTTTCAGAAGACGCTCGCGATCAAGCGGATCCGCGACCAGGTCGTGCGCGCCGACGAGGAGCACGTGCGCGCGCTCATCAACGAGGCGCGGATCGGCGGCAAGCTCCGGCACCCCAACATCGTCGAGGTCTACGACCTGGGCGAGGACGAAGGCGCCTACTACATCGCCATGGAGTTCGTGGAGGGCGTGAACCTCTCGGACATCATGCGGACGGCCCGGGAGCACCGGGTGCGCGTGCCCCCGGCGGTGCTGCTCGACATCGGGATCCAGGTCTGCAAGGGGCTCGCCTACGCGCACCAGATCGAGGGCGACGACGGCGAGCCGCTCGATCTCGTGCACCGGGATCTGAAGCCCAGCAACATCATGGTGAGCCTCGGCGGCATCACGAAGATCATGGACTTCGGGATCGCGAAGGCCTCGAGCAACCTGTTCGAGACGACGGCGACGGGCATCGCCAAGGGCACGCCCCTGTACATGTCGCCCGAGCAGCTCCGGGGGATGCGTCCCCTCCCCTCCTGCAGCGACCTGTTCTCGGTGGGCGTCCTGCTGACCGAGCTCGCCACCGGCAAGCTCTTGTTCGCGGGACGCACGATCCCCGAGATCATCACGCGGGTCCTCAACCAGAACCTGAACGACGCCATCGACGAGGCGGACCAGCGCGTGCCGGGCATCAAGCCCGTGCTGCAGCGGCTGCTCGACCGGGACGTGGCGGCGCGCTACCAGGACGCGGGCGAGGTCGCCGTGGAGCTGGCGCACCTGCTCGAGTGGCAGGAGAAGAAGTACTCCACCGCCGAGGTGGCCCAGGCCGTGGCGAAGGGTCGGTTCCCCGGCGCGAAGCGCATGAGCACCACCGCCGCCGCCATGCGCCCCATCGTCGATCGGGACGACGCCGGCGACGTCGAGCGCTCGGTGTTCGGCGACCCGGACGACCTCATCGGCAACCCGAGCGAGACGCTGGTGGGCACCTGGGTGCGGCGGCAGCAGCGGCGACGCTTCGTCGTGCTGCTGCTCATCGGGGCGCTCCTGGGCGGTGGCGCGGCCGTGGCCGCCTACGTGTTCAAGGGGACGCTGGGGGTGACCTTCAAGGTGGACTCGGCCCAGGAGGCGCTGAACGCCGGCGACCTCGAGGGCGCGCTGCGGGACTGGGAGAACGCGCTGGCCGAAAACCCCGGCCGGGTCGACGCCCGCTTCGGGGCCGTCCTGCTCCAGTCCTGGGCCGGCAAGGATGTGGCGGCCATCGAGAGCTCGCTCGAGTTCGCCCCGGAGGACACGGCGGAGGCCTTCGCGCGGAAGTACCTCGCCTTCGGGCGCGTGCTGCGGGCGGACGGCCAATACACGGAAGCGTTCCGCAACCTGAAGCTCGCCCTGGACGCGGCGCGCCGGGCGCGGGACGAGGACGGCGTGCCGATCCAGCCGGACCTGCTGCAGGAAGCGGCGGAGGTGGCGCTCGTGCTCGGGTCCCCGGACGCCGCCCGCTCCTACGTCCTCGAGCTGGCGCAGGCGCAGCCCGCCGGTGAGCTCGCGGACCTGGCGCTGGCCTGGTCCGACGCCATCGGCGAGAAGCGCGCGGGGCTGCTCGCCGCCGAGCTCCTGTGGATCGACGGCCGCATGGACAAGGCGTACGCGCAGCTCGAGAGCGCCATGCGGCGGGCCGAGGGGTCCCGGGACGGGCGCCAGCAGGACCGGCTCGTGTGGGCCTACCGCGCGCTCGGGGACCAGAAGTACGGCATCGCCGACCGGCTGCTCGCGTCCATGGGCGCGCTCACGGGAGAGTCCGCGAAGCGCCGGGCCGCAGGGATCGGCCGCGCCGCCGCCCTGGCCGGGCTCGGGCAGTCGGGCAAGGCGCGCCGCGAGCTGAGCACCGCCCTGAAGCTCGCGACCACCGGGGAGCAGCGGGCGACGGCGCGGCTGCACGTGGCGCTGGCGCTCACCCGGATGGGCGCCGACTCCGACTGGGCGGCGTCGTTGGTCGAAGAGGCCGTCGTCGAGCTGCAGGACACCGTGCCCCAAGCCGATCAGGATCCCGACATCCGCCTGCTGCTCGCCCTGCGGGCGCCCGAGGGTCCGTCGCAGGAGGTCGATCCGTTCGCGTCGCGGCTGCGCATGGCGGTGGATCCCCGGTCGGGACGGTTCCTGCCGGCCGGGCTCATGCGGGGCGGGCCCACCGGGAGCCGGCTGATCGCGCCGGAGGCCTTCGCGGTGGAGAACCGGAGCAAGGACGGCCTCGCGGCGCCGTTCGGTCCCACCTTCCACCCGCTCGATGGGACCTTGCTGGGCTGGTACTACCACCCGGGACGGTAGCGCCGGCGTCCTCGCGTCAGCGCAGCTGCAGAGCCATCCGCAGCGCCGACTCCATGTGGCCCGCGTGGGCCGTCCCCGTCCAGGCGATGTCCCGGGCGGTGCCGTGGTCGACGCTGGTGCGGACGATGGGCAGCCCGGCCGTCACGTTGACCGACCGGCCGAAGTCCAGCGTCTTGACCGGGATGAGCCCCTGGTCGTGATAGAGCGCCACGACGAGGTCGTGAGCGCCCTGGGCGGCGGCGGCGAAGAGGGTGTCCGCCGGCAGCGGTCCCACGACGTCCGCGTCTTCCGCCTGCAGCGCCGCCACGGCAGGCGCGACGACCTCGATGTCCTCACGGCCCAGTGCACCCCCTTCGCCGGCGTGGGGGTTGAGGCCGCAGACCGCCACCCGCGGGCGCTCGATCCCGAGACCCTCCCGGAGCAGGGTGATGCCAGCGCGGGCGGCCCGCACGATGGACGCCGCATCCAGGACCCGCGGCACCTCCTTCAGGGGGACGTGCACGGTGGCGAGCACGACGCGCAGCCGCCCTCCCGCGAAGAGCATCACCGCGTCGTCGGGGTCGAGGCCGCACAGGTGCGCGAGGTACGGCGTGTGCCCCGGGAACGGGAAGCCCTGCTCCAGCAGGTCCCCTTTGTGGATGGGGCCGGTGCAGACCGCGCCGAAGCGTCCGTCCAGGCAGCCCCGCACCGCGGTGGCGATGGCGGCGGCGACCGGGAGGTGGCCGTGCTCGGGATCCGCCTGGGGATCGGCAGGGACGACGCGCATCGCGCGGCGCTGGACGTCGCTCAGATCCCGCAGCGCGGCGGCCCGCTGCCAGAGTCCGCGCTCTCCGAGGAAGACGACGTCGGCGGCGGTGATCGCTCCGTCATCCAGGAGCGTGGCGAACGCGGCGACCGCGACCTCCGGCCCGACGCCCTGGGGGTCGCCGGGGGTGATCGCGATCGGGGCCGTCACAGCTTGATCTCGATGTGGGCGCGGCGGCGCTCCTCCTCCGTCCAGACCTCGAGCTCCCGCTCCATCGCGTCGTCGTACAGGACGCGCATGATCTGGTCCTCCACCTCGGCGAGGGGCTTGCGGGAGCGGTCCACCTCCTCGGCCACGCGGAGCAGGTAGACGCCGCCGGGCGTGTCCACCCGGGTGGCCGTGCCCACGTCGGTCTGGCTGAGCGTGTCGGCGAACAGGGGGCTGAGCTCGGCGGGCTTCACGAGGCCGGCCTCGCCCTTGTTGGCGCGGCCCGTCGGGTCGTCGGAGCGCACGCCCGCGACCTCGCCGAAGTCCTTGCCGCCGGCAATCTCCGCCAGCAGCGCGTCCGCCTCGGCGTCGATGCGGTCCCGGTCCTCTTGCGTCGCGGTGGCCGGGTAGGCGAGCAGGATCATCTGGAGGCGCCAGGCCGGATCCGGCGGCACGTCCGCCGTCATCTGGTTGTAGTAGTTGAGGATGTCCTCTTCGGCGATCTTCACCCGTCCGCGGATCTCGAGGTTCATGAACTTGTACTGCCGCAGCTGCTTCTTCAGCTCCGAGCGGTATTCCTCCAGCGCGATGCCCTGGCGGGCCAGCTCCTTGAGCAGCTGGTCGGTCGTCATGTTGTTCTGGCGAGCGACGTCGTTGATGGCCGCCTCCAGCTCCTTGTCGTCCACGTCCATGCCCGCGGAGTCCATGGCCTGCTCCATGAGCTTGGTGGCGACGAGCCCCTCGAGGATGTCGGTGCGGAGCTGGAGCTCGGCGGCGGCGCGCTGGGCCGACGGGGTCCCCTTGAGCGCCTCGGCGGAGACGGCCGCGTAGGTGCCCTCCACCTCGCTCATGAGGATGATCTCCTTGTTGACCACGGCGACGATGCGGTCGACCACATCGCCGGCGGTGGCGAGGCCGGGCAGGAGCAGGGCCGCCAGCAGGGCGAACAGGGGGGCTCTCATCGCGTCTCCTCGGGGATGTGGACGTAGACGTCCCCATCCCGGCAACACCGCAGCGAACGCACTGCGTCCTCGTCCACGGTCAGACCGAGTTCGTCGGTCCGGTTGGCCAGCCACGCCTGCAGACGGCTCTCGACCGTCTCTGCGCGGAGGCGCTGCTCCACCTCTGCGGCGCTGGTCTCGGGCCCCGGATCGAGGGCCGGGCGACGCGCCACGAGCTGGAAGATGTGGTAGCCGAGCGGACTGCGCAAGACCTGGGTCCATCGACCCGGACCCAAGCCGCGGGTGGCCTCGAGCAGCAGGCTGGGCGCCGCGTCCGCGGTCATCCAGCCCATGTCCCCGTCTCCGCCGAACTCGGCCTTCGAGACGGCGACGAAGCCCTCGCCTCCCTCGATGCGGGCGTGCAGGGCGCGCGCGACCTCGGGATCGGGGGTGAAGATCTGGCGGGCCCGGACCCGCGCGGAGGTGCGGAGGGCGGGACCGAAGCGCTCCCGGGCGGCCTCGACCTGCTCGGGCGTCACCGCGACCCCGGCGGCGAGCTCGATCCGCAGCGCCTCTTCCACCCGACGGGCCACGAGGCGCCGCTGGACGAGGTCCCGGAACGTGGCCTCCGAGCCGAGCCGCTCCCAGGCCGCGGCCTGGGCGTCGGGGTTGGGCGGATCGCCGAGCCGCGCCGCGAGCTCGGACTCCAGCTCCTCCGTGGTGACGGAGATGCCGCGCACGCCGGCCTCCCGGAGGAGGACCTCCTCGACGAACAGCTCGTTGGCGATGCGGCTGCGCAGGGCACCGAAGCCGCCCCCGTCCCGCGGGATCTCGCCGGGGGTCGTGGCCGCGCGCACCCCGACCAGCAGGCGCGAGCGCAGGATCGGATCACCCGCCAGCGTGGCCACGGGCAGGTCCGCCGGGGGAGCAGGCGTGGACGGACACCCGAGCGCCAGGAAGACGCCGAGCAGGGCCGCGCACCGCCAGGAGAGCCTAGTGATCGCCTTCGATGTCCGGCTCTTCGAGCCCGTCGGGGCTGTCGCCGGGGGCCGACAGGGACGGCCGCACCGGGCCCTCGACCTCGTGGGCGGCGAGCTTCGCGTCGTCCACCGAGATGGACGCGCCGTCCTTGAGCTTGCTCACGTAGCCCTCGTACAGCGACTTGTAGCGGTCGGACTTCACCTTGCGGAGCACGCTGCCGCGCATCTGCTCGAAGGTGCGCTCCACCCGCTCGCGCCGGTTGGGGACGTAGACGATGTTCCAGCCCTGATCGGTCTTGAAGGCGGCGCTGACGGCGCCCTTCTCGAGCTTGAACGCCTCGGTCACCACCTCCGCGGGGATCCCGGGCTTGCCCTGGTCGGTCACGAAGCCGAGGTCGCCGCCGCGGCGGGCGTAGGCGCCGGCGCTGTGCTCCTGGGCGATCTTGCGGAAGTCGGACTTCTTCGCGAGCACCTGGGTGCGCAGCTCCTCGACCCGGGCCTGCGCCGCGGCCCAGGCCGCCTCGGAGGCGTCGGCCGGAGCCTGGCCCTTGTCCCGCTCGGGCTCCACGACGATGCGCTTGATCTGCACCTTCTCGGGCACCACGAACTCGTCCTGGTGCTCGGTGAAGTAGGCGCGGAGGTCGTCCTCGCTGATGTCGCTGGTGCGGACGCTGGCGTACACCTCCTGCTTCAGCAGCGTGTTCACCATCATCTTCTGGATCTTCGGATCCTTGTCGATCCCCTGAGCCAGGGCCGCCTGGTAGAGCAGCTTCTCCTCCACGAGCCGGTCCATGACCTCCTGGCGGGCGGCGGCGTCGAGGTCGTTCTGGCGTCCCTTGCTGCGCAGGGCCAGGGCGTCGAACTCCTTGGTACCGACGGGCATGCCGTTCACTGTCGCGAGCGTCTCCCCGATGACCTCGGGCTTCGGCATGGTGGGCGGGGACGCGGTCTTCAGCGTCTCCCCGTCGGCGATGGGGGTCGTGGTGGCGCCTCCGTCAGAGCCGCCGGAGCACGCGGGCAGCGCGAGTGAGGCGCTGGCGAGCAGAGAGAGGATCAGGGGTCGCAGGGGCGTCATAAGTCGTCGGGTCCTCGCATGGGCGCAGACGGCGCCCGCGGCGCGGGTTGATACCACGCGGGGCGCGCCCCCCTCAACCCGCCGGTTGCGCCACGCAGTCCTTCAACCGCAGCAGGATGGCGACCCCGGCCCGCACCAGATCCTGCTTGTCGGCGTCCGTCATGCGGATCAGGAGGACGCCGTCGGGCCGGAACGTGTAGCGGTTGGCGTCGGTGGACACGAGCTGCATGAGGCGCAGCGGGTCCACCGGGGTCGTCTGGTCGAACGTGATCTGCAGGCGCCCGCCGCGGATCGTGCGCAGCCGCTCCACCCGGAGCTCGCGGGCGAGCACCTTGACCTCCATGAGCTGCTCGAACCGCAGCACCTCGGGCGGCGGCTCCCCGAAGGTGTCCGCCAGCTCCTTGAGGGCCGCGGTGAGCTCCTCGCGCGTGCGGCAGTCGGCGAGCTCCTTGTACTCGAGCAGGCGCTCGGCCTCGTCGGGCACGTAGTCGGACGGGATGTACGCGTCCGCGCGCAGCTGGATGTCCGGGTCCGGCCCCTCGGACACCACCTCGCCCTTGAGCTTCTTCACCGCCTGCTCGAGCAGGGTCATGTAGGTGGCGAGCCCCACGTCCACCACGTGGCCGGCCTGCTTGCGCCCGAGCATGTTGCCGGCGCCGCGCAGCTCGAGATCGTGCTGGGCGATGCGGTGGCCCGAGCCGAGGTCGCTGTGGTCCTGCAGCACCTTGAGCCGGGCCAGGGCCTCGGTCCGCACCGTCCGCCCCGGAGGCACCAGGACGTAGCAGAACCCCTGCTCGCGGCCGCGGCCGACGCGCCCGCGCAGCTGGTGCATCTGGGCGAGGCCGAGCATGTCCGCCCGGTTGATGATCATCGTGTTGGCCGTGGGCACGTCGATGCCGGACTCGATGATCGTCGTGGACAGCAGGATGTCGAAGTCCCGCTGGAAGAAGCCGATCATGATGTCTTCGAGCTGGCGCTCGTTCATCTGCCCGTGGGCCACGCGCATGGTCACGCCGGGCAGCAGCTTGCGCAGCCAGTCCCCAAGCTTGTGGATCGACTTCACGCGGTTGTGGACGAAGAAGACCTGGCCGCCGCGATCGAGCTCGTACTGGATGGCCTCGACGATGCGCCGGGGGCTGAAGCGCGCCACCTGGGTGCGCACCGGCTGACGGCCCTCGGGCGGCGTGGTGATGATCGAGAAGTCCCGGATGCCGGACAGCGCCAGGTTGAGCGTGCGCGGGATGGGCGTGGCGGTCAGCGTCAGCACGTCGACCGAGGCCCGCAGTCCCTTGATCTTCTCCTTGTGGGAGACGCCGAAGCGGTGCTCCTCGTCGACGATCAGCAGGCCCAGGTCGCTGAACCCCACGTCCTTGCTGACCAGCCGGTGGGTGCCGATGACGATGTCCACCTGGCCAGCCTTCAGCCCCTTGATGGTCTTGCGCTGCTGTGCGGCGGTGCGGAAGCGGCTGAGCATCTCGATGCGGACCGGGAACTCCTTCATGCGCTCCTGGAACGCCTGCAGGTGCTGAAGCGCGAGGATCGTGGTGGGCACCAGGACCGCGACCTGCTTGCCGTCCTCCACGGCCCGGAAGGCGGCGCGCATGGCGATCTCCGTCTTGCCGAAGCCCACGTCGCCGCACACCAGCCGGTCCATCGGGGTGGGCGCGCCCATGTCGTGCAGGACCGCGTCGATGGCGGACTGCTGGTCCGGCGTCTCCTCGTAGGGGAAGCCGCGCGCAAACTCCTCGTAGAGCACATCGGGCGGGGGGAACGGATGGCTGCGGGCCACCTGGCGCTTCGCGTACAGGTCGAGCAGCTCGCGGGCGACCTTCTGCGCGGCCTCCGTGGCCTTCTTCTTGCGCTTCGCCCAGGTCGTCCCGCCGAGCTTGTCGAGCTTCGGGGTGCCGCCGCCGGGGGCGACGTAGCGGGACAGCTGGTCGAGCTTGTGGACGGGCAGGTAGAGGCGGTCGTCGTTGCGGTAGCGCAGCAGCAGGTAGTCGTTGTTGGAGCCGCGGCCGGTGCCCGCCTTGGGCCCCGATCCGGGCACGTACGTCGGGTCCTGGGCGCGCTCGCGCTGGTCCTGCTTGATGTCCAGCGCCGACGGATCGAGCTGCAGCTTGCTCATCCCGTCGAAGCGGCCGATGCCATGCAGGGAGTGCACGACGATGTCCCCGCGGGTCAGCTGCGCGAAGGACCCGATGGCCTCTGCGCCCTGGGGCCGGCGGGTGCGCTTGCGGGGCGCCTTCTTGCCGAACACGTCGGCCTCGCACAGCACGACGAGGCCCGCCGGGGCGAGGACGAAGCCGCGCTGCAGGTCGCCGGGGACCACGTGGATGTGGGCGCCGTCCCGGAAGCGGCCGGCCGGATCCGCCACGTCCGCGAACGACACCGGGTCCACGTGCTCGGCCACCAGCAGGTCGTAGGGCTCGAGGAGCTCCACGAGCTGCTTCGCGCGCCGCCGGGACCGCACGACGATGACGACGGCGAGGCGATCCGTGAGCCACGCGCGCGCGCGTGAGGCGAGGGGCGCCAGCATGCCGCCGTCGTCGCCGCGGCGGGCGAGGATCTCCGTCCGCAGGGCGCCGTGATCGGGGGTCTTCAGCGTGACGGTGGGCAGCTCGGCGTGAGCGTCGTCGGCCACGTCCGGCAGCACGAGGCGCGGCGCGGCGTTGGCGGCCGCCTCGAGCTGATCGACGTTGAGGAACAGCTCCTCGGGATCCGGAAGCAGGCGGTCCGCCCCGTCCTCCCGCCCGTACCGATCCCGGAACTGCTCGGGGAGGCCGAAGAGGCTGGCGCCGACGTGCTCGGGCTCCTGCAGCACCAGGAGGGCCCCGGGCCGCTCGAGGTAGTCGAAGATCGGGACCAGGGGCTCGTCCCGCAGCAGCGGGAGGTAGAGCTCGATCTCCTGGACGAGGCGGCGCTCCTTCAGCTCGTCCTGGATCCGGATGCGCGTGCGCGGCTTCACCCCGCGGGCGTCGGCGAGATCCTTGAGGCGTCGGGGCAGCGCGCGCAGGGCCGAGTCGCTGACCACCTCCTCGCGGATGGGGAGCAGCGTCGCGGACGTCAGGGTGCGGCGTGACTTCTGGGTGTGGGGGTCGAACGTGCGGATCGACTCCACCTCGTCGCCCCAGAAGTCCAGGCGCAGCGGGTGCTCGTAGCTCGGCGCGAAGACGTCCAGGATCGAGCCGCGGACCGAGAAGGTGCCCGGCTCGCTGCACAGGTCCGTGGAGAAGTAGCCGCGATCCACGAGGCGGCGGATCAGCGCGTCGCGGTCGATGTCCTCGCCGGTGGTGACGGTCTCGGCGAGCGCCAGGAGCGAGGACGGCTGGAGGACCCGTTTGAGCAGCGCGGCCGCCGGCGCCACCACCACCGGGTTGCGCTCGGCGGCGAGCGCGTGGAGGGCCGCGAGGCGGCGGCGGGAGCAGTCGGCGGACGGGGAGTAGCCGCCGTAGGGCGTCACGTCCCAGTCCGGCAGGCGCCGCGCGCGCTCCACTCCGAACAGGCGGAGCTCCCGGACGACCCGAACCGCCTCGTCCGGCGTCGGCGTGATCCAGAGGGTGGGCCCGTCGGACTCCGGCGCCAGCGCCAGCGACGCCGCCACCGCGCTGCCCACGAGTCCGCGGGCGACGACCGCGCCCCCGTCCGCGCGGACGGAAGCCAGGGAGGCGTGCAGGCGATCGAGGGCAGTGGGCACGGGGCGCCAGTCTGGGGGCCCCGGGGCCCCGACGCCAGCCGTGCGATGATCCGGCCGATGCGCCGACCCGCCGTGCTGCTGC
>ENA-OWNT01000885-OWNT01000885.1-seawater-metagenome-genome-assembly--contig:-NODE-885-length-50064-cov-9.734331_pt1 | contig 50064 bp, 43 predicted proteins | sample MGYA00238136_ERZ651165 | MGnify/ENA primary metagenome ERZ651165 (study PRJEB26861, sample SAMN08777766) | seawater metagenome | isolation source: coastal seawater | place: USA: Florida | collected... | reverse complement strand
CCGCGATCAAACCATCGGCGCCCTTTTCGATCGCCTTTTTCGCATAGGTGTTGTTGATGACATCGTGAAGTGCAATGCCGCCGCAGGAGTGCGCGGCATCGTTGACCTCGACCCGCGCGCCCATGGACGTGATCCAGACCGGCACTTTCCAATTGGCGCAGATTTCCACGTCCCGCTCGAGCCTGTCATTGGACCGATGAACGATCTGGTTGACGGCAAAAGGTGCAGCCGGGTTGTCCGGATGCGCCTGGTTGTGCCGGTCCAGCTCTTCGGTGATCTCCTTCAGCCAGGCTTCCAGAACCACCGGGCCGCCGGGCTCGTCGCGCCGGGAGACAAAGCGCAGGTCCTCGACCATCTGCATCGCGCGGTCGGTGGCCTCCAGCGAGTCCCCCACCGTCGCCCGCAGCGCCGGGTCCCGCCACACGGCCGGTCCCACCAGCTCGGTGAGCCGCGCGCTGGCCCGGTCCTCCGAGTCGAGCACCGGCACGGGGGTCGGCCTCGGGTTCCAGTCGGCGCGCGCGGTCCAGCGCCGCGCCACGGTCCCCTCCTTCACCGCGCCGTCCATGCCCGTCGCCGCCGCCGGCCTCGCGCGCTCCGCGCAGACCAGCCCCGGCGTGCAGCCCGGCCTCGACCCGAGCATCGGCGGCGGCACCACCGTCTCCCGCTCCGCGTCGCCGTGGGCTCAGCCCCTCGCCGGCCCCACGATGACTCCGGTCCGCACCCCGGCGCTGTCGCGGTCCGCGGACCGGCAGGTCCAGCGGTCCGAGTCCCGCGGAGCGACGCGCGCGGCCCGGTCGGCCACTCCCGGGAGCCCTGCTCCGCGCAGCACGGCCCCGGTCGCCCGGGCCACCTACCGCTCCGCGGAGGGCGCGCCCACTGCGCGCTGGTCCACCTCGGTCTTCCAGGGCGCAGCCCTCGCCCGCGCCGTGTCGCGCGGCTCCTCGGAGCCCATCGACGCGTCGGGTACGCCCCTGCGCCGCCAGGCCTCGGCCCCGTCCGAGGCCGCGGCCGGCTGGGCGACGCCGCTGGCGGCCCGGGGCAGCAACGTCCGCCGCCGGGCCGAGGCGCGCACGGCGCCGAAGAGCACCGCACCGGTGGCCCGCTCGCAGGGTGGGGGCGGCTTCGGCTCCGACACGCTCGCGCGGCTCAAGAACCTCCAGTCCTCCGCGGCTGGCTTCGGCGAGGCCGAGGTCGCGCGCTCAGCCGACAGCGCCGGCGCGCTCCCCAACGCGAAGGGCATGGTCTCGCGGGCCGCGAACCGGATGCTCGCCCGCCACGAGGAGAAGGCGAAGCGCCGCACTGCGGCCGCGATGCCCGTCTCCACCGCCCCCGTCGCCCGGTCCGGCGAGGCCCCCGCGGTCTCGGTCACGGAGCTCGCGCGCGCCATCTCCCGGCAGGTCGCGGACCTGACGACGATCACGGCAGCGGCGCCTACGGTGTCCCGCAGCGCCGCGAAGGCCATTCAGCGCAGCTCGAGCGCGCAGGAGGCCCAGGGCCGCGGAGCGGACCGGGACGTGGGCAAGAAGCCCGACCTGGACGACTTCCTCCGCCGCGCGGTGCGCCGGGTGATGGTCGAGGAGTCCATCGTCCAGAGCCGCGAGCTCAGCTTCCTCGACTGAATGAGGCTTGCCCGAGCGTCTGCGGACGCCTGGCGCGCCGTGATGGCTTTGGCACTCCGGCTCGGTCCGGGGGCGCGGACGTGGCGCCCTTCCGCGGTCCTCGCGGCTGCGCTCCTGCTCACGGGCTGCGCGCACGCGGTGGTCACGGACGCTCCGTTACGGTCTGCGGGCGCCTGCGTCGGCGTCGACCCACCACCTGACAGCTACGACGTCGGCCCGCCGGAGGTCCGCGAGCTCCCGGACGACAGCCCCTCGGCGGCGCTGGTCGCCTGGCTGGCCTGCGGCCTCGACCGGGACGTCGCGCGCGCATCCTGGGACGGCCGGGCCGTCCGGGTCTGGCGCTGGTCCGATGGGAGCTCCCCGCGCCTCGACGAGGCACTCCAGCTCGCCCGCGACCTGCCCCCTGAGCTGTGGCGCCCCACCGAAGCGAGCGCATGCGCCGCGGGCCCGCGCAGGGGGCTCGAGCCCCGGGCGAAGCATGCCGAGCAGCTCGCCCGCGCCGCGGCCTCCGGCGCCCCGGTCTGCCCGACGGAGGCCGTCCGTCTCCACGTCGATCTGGGGACGCACCACCGCGCGGCAGGCGCGATCGACCGGTTCTGCGCCACGGACGCCACGACGGGGGGCCTCGCCCTCGCCATCGACGGACACGTCCTGCTGGAGGATCAGGAGGTCGGACTGGAACGATGGCGGGCGTGGGCCCGCGACGCCGTCGCTACTGGCAGCGGCCCCCGCTGAGCGCCGCCTTCCGCGTCACCTTCGGAGCGCGGCTCTGGTTGCCGGCCGCGTCCAGGGTCACCGTGATGGTGAAGCACTGGTTGCTCCCCGGCTCGTAGAGCCCGGACGACTCAGGCACCGTCCACTTCGCCGGCACCCGGACCGCGATGGACTCATCGCTGCCGGTGTAGCGGAACGTCAGCTGCATCGGCTCGCCACCGAACTGCACCCCCGCCCACCGGGAGCCGTTGCCGTCCCCGCAGCTGCCCGAGGCGAACGCCTCGCGCGGAGCGAACGTCTGGCGACCGCCCTTCGGGTTGATGGAGAACTCCCCGACCGAGTCGGTCACCGTCTCCCCCACGGCCGCGCCGAGCAGCGGCTCGCCGTCCTCCCGGACCGCCATCACGCACACGCGGTGCTCCACCGCCGCGATCTTCCCCTGTCCTCGGAGCATCACCTCGAGCGTCAGCGCCTTGCCCCCGGGCGGCTGGATGCGCGCCGTCATCGTGGGCTCTTCGCCGTCCAGGGCGGCGACCTTCGCCTCCACCGAGGGCTTGCGGATCACGTCGAGGAGCGCCGGGGCCACGTCGATCTTGCTGCCCTTGCTGATCACTGCGTCCGAGGTGCCCTTGCCCAGCGTCCGACGCCCCGCCCGCAGCGTCACCGACCAGGCGCCCTCAGGCTCCTCCTCGGTCGTGACGTACAGGGGCGCATTGAACGCCCGACGTCCGCGATCGTAGGTCGCGCTGTGCTTGGTCGATGACGTCGCCGCCCACAGGAACTCCGCGCTGCCCGCCACCGGGGGCGGCATCGCGCTGCCCCCGTCCTCGTCGTCCTCGGGCTCCTCGGCCCGGGCGTCGCTCGAGAGCAGCATCTCCATCGTCCGGCGCAGCGGCTCCCACTCGTCTCCGCCCCGCAGCTCCGCGCCCCGCGGCAGCAGGACCAGCGTGGCCTGGAACTCGGAGCCGTCCCCCCAGAAGTCCTTCCAGCGCTGACTCTCCGTCGACACGGAGAACACGAACTCCCCCCCGTCCGTCGTCCGGTCCATCCGCACCTTCGGACGCTCCTGGCTGTCCTTGGGCGCGAGCCACCCCTCGAGGGGCTCGAAGGTCGCGGCGTCGTAGGCCGGGAGGCGCTTCACCCGGACCAGCGGCGCCGAGGTCTCCCCGTCGGCCAGCGGCATGCACGCCTGGGTGGGGTTCCATCCCGTCCCGCAGCCGGTCACCCGGTACTCGTAGGGCTCCCCGTCCACCGCCACGGGCTCGGGGGCGCCACCGCCCGGCGCCGGGTCCGCCCCGTCGCCGTCCTTGTCTCCCCCGAGGAAGAGGAGCAGCGCGCCGAGGATCACCACCGCCACGACCCCGAGTCCGAGCAGCAGCAGCGGGACGCCGCCCTGGGCCTGCTCCTCCGGGTCGTCCTCGATCGCGTCCCAGTCGGTCCCGGTGGTGGTCGGGTCCACGTAGTCGCCGCGCGTGCTCGACGACGACGGCGCAGGCGCCGCCTTCTTGGCCGCTGCCGCCTTCTTCGCCTGGTCGTCCGCGGCGCGCTTCTGGGCGCCGAACGCGGGCGGCTGGTGGCAGGGCTCTTCGTCCACGTTGAAGATCGGCCCGTCGACGGGCTCGTAGCGCTCGTTGGCCCGCATCGCCGGCGGCGCGAGCGCCCGCATCGACATGAGCGGGACCGGGCGGCTCGTCTTGTGCTGGGCGAACACCTGGAAGAACAGCGTGTCCGCCTCGATCCCCGGGTAGAGCGCGATCCCCACCTGGAACGGCACCTGGTCCAGGTCGTACCCGACCTCCCCGAGGAGCAGGGCGATGCGGATGTTGTGCTCGACGGGATCGTACGCATCCCCACGGCGGAACCGGTGGGGCGACACGATGCGCACCACCCCGAGGATCTTCTGCTCCCGGTGGGCCGGGAACGCCTCGGCCATGAAGCGCAGCGCCCCGAGGATGTCGGACCGCTCCTTCTCGGCGCTCTCCCCCATCGTCCCGAGGAACCGCACCCGGTTGATCGTGATGTGGTTGTCCTTGGTCTTCGTGCCGAGCAGCACCGCGATGCGGTCCTGCTTCGTCTCCACCACCGAGGCCGCCATCGACTCGAGGATCGGCAGCACCGGCCCCTCCGACGGGTCCTCGCCGAGGGTGAGCCAGTCGGGGTCCTCCATGCGGACCACGCCGAGCTGCGTGATGGTCGGCTTGCTCGAGACCGTGACGGCGGCGGGGTCGTCGTCCTCGCCCTCGCCCTCGTAGACGCCCTCGGCCTCTACCGCTTGAAAGCCCCATGGAAGGACGCGCGCGACGTCCTGCCCCTTGCCGACGCCGTAGAGGCGCAGCCCGGGGAGGAGCGGCGTCCCTCCACCTCGATTGCAGAAGAACCCGACGGCCGTCTGGTCCGTGCCGGCCTTCGGGGCGAGCACCAGGGCGAACTGATAGGGGCGAGCGAAGTCACGGTGGGTCCGCAGGTCGTAGCGGGACAGGAACACCGCCATGTTCGGGTGGGTGTGGTACCAGCCGAGGAGCAGGAGCTCCTCCCCCGCCTTCTGGCTCATCTCGTCCATCTGGTCGATCAGGTCGTCCCAGACGGAGTAGGTGAACTTGAAGTGGACGGGGCTGCTGTCCTCGTCCCGGGCCACCGCGATGTGGCTCACCTTGATGATCGAGTTGTCCGCGCTGCGGGTGCCGAGCAGGATCCCGGCTACCTCGAGGTCGGTCTCGATGGAGCGCTGGGCCTCGAACTGGAGGCGCTTCGCGACCCCCCAGTCCAGGTAGATCGTCGGCATCTCCGAGTCGACCTCGGACTCGGAGACGGAGCCGACCCAGGTGAAGGCCTCCGGCACATCGAAGTGCTCGGCGATCTCGCTGCTGTCTTCGGCGAAGAAGACCGGTTCGTCCATGGAGTGGCGCCGCCCTCGGATGGGGCCGCCCCCCACCGCTTCCGGTTCTCTGAAGCTCGACGGGCGGAGGAACCGCGCCCGCGTGCACTGATTGACAGCCTCCGCTGCCATATTCAATGCTCGGATTTGATATCACGGGGTCCACCCGGACCACAAGCCACGCAGCCGAGCATCCGAGGACGGGAACATGCCCGAGCGCATTCGTTTCACACTCGTGGAGGACGGACTCGACGTCCGCTCCTACGACTTCGACACCGAGACCATCCAGATCGGGTGCGACCCCTCGCGTGGCGACAACCTGATGATCGAGCTGCCGCCGGGGAAGACCCACGTGCGCGCGATGGTCATCCGCACCGACGACTACGTCGAGTTCGAGGTCCGGGGCGGGCCCATCTTCCTCCAGGGTTCCCGCCTCGACGAGGGCGACGTCGCCGAGCTGAACATCGGCGACATGCTGATCTTCGGCAGCAAGGCCGACGGCCCCCGCCTCCGCTTCGAGCACGCGAAGGAGGCCGAGCTCGTCCTGGACGACGTCGCCGACTGGGGCATCAAGCCAGGGAAGAAGAAGAAGAAGCGCTCGGCCGCGGCCGAAGACGACATGATGTTCGAGGAGGAGGTCGACAAGTACGCCGGAAAGAACATCTGGCAGAAGTACTTGATCTGGTACCGCGAGCAGTACGCGAAGTTCGCCACCTGGCGCAAGAAGGCGGCGCGCGTGAAGTACTGGATCGGCCTCGGTCAGATGATCACGAAGAAGGCGCAGGGCTTCGTGGGCATCGGTCTCGCGGTGGGCGGCGGCGCGCTGGCCACATACACGCAGTACACGGCGAAGGCCAAGGCGCTCATGAACGCCGAGCAGCAGGCGGAGAAGGCGGAGATCGCGGTCGAGGGCGAGAAGGCCGCGCAGGCTGCGGTCAAGGAGGTCCAGGACCAGATGCAGCAGTGTGGGTGCGAGGGCGCCACGGGCACCTCGGCCGCCGCCGTCGCCACCGCCGACGCCATCCTCGACCGCTTCGGCGAGGACAAGACTCTCAACGTCGACCGCACCTACTTCTGGCCCAACAAGCAGGCCGTCTCCTACAGCAGCCTGGTCATGGGCCCCTACAACGGGTTCAGCCGCGACCGGACGATCATGCCCAAGACCATCGACCGCATCTGCAGCGCGTCGGCGGACAAGGAGCGCATGAACCTCGCGGTCAAGAAGTCCCTCGAGTACAACCTGCACGAGGCCTACCTGTTCGTGCCGTTCGTCGAGTCGAACTGGTGCGAGCTCGCGGTGTCCCACACGGGGCCGCGCGGGATGATGCAGTTCACGCGGAGCACCGCCGAGGCGGCGTGGAAGAAGGTGGACTCGTCCCAGGCGGACATCCCGCCCTACGACTGGACCGCCCACCGCGACTGGCTGATCAACCTCGCCAAGCAGCGCGGCTACCGCAACTACTACGACCTGCTCGCCAACTGCAAGGCGACCGACCGGGCGAAGTACAAGGAGCACTTCTACCCGGGCCCAGGGAACCAGGAGTACCCGAAGCGCCTCGACCCGCGGGACCCCCGCACCGACTGGGAGTCGTCGACGGAGGCCTCCATGGCCTGGCTCGCCTCGCTCCACCAGACCTACGCTGGCCGGGGCTTCAGCGAGACCGACACCATCCTCCTCGCCATGAGCGCCTACAACCAGGGCGAGGGTGAGGTGAACAGCTGGATCAACCTCGCGAAGAAGCAGTACAAGCGGGACTCGGACGGCGCGCTCGCGTTCCCCGAGGTCCTCGGCGGCGCCATCCTCAAGCTCAATGACACGAAGGACGCGGAGAAGAAGCGGCAGATCAAGGAGGGGATGGCCTACGGCCCGAAGATCTTCGGCGCCTACCTCGCCGCCGCCCCCGAGCTCGACGCCCGGAGCTGCCGCAACTGAGCCCCTACCCCTGGTTCATGAAGAGGACGAACGCCTCGTCACCGGCGTCGTCCCGGTCGATGATGCGCAGCCCCATGCCCCGCTCTCCGGCCGGCCCCTGCGTGCGCACCCAGCGCACCTCGGCGAGCAAGGGGAACTGACGGCGCGTGATGGGATGGCGGATCACGAGGTGGACGTGTTCGCCCGGCTCCTTCGGCTCGGCGCAGGCGACGAACATCCCGCTCTTGCTCACGTTCCGCGTCTCGAGCAGGCCCCCGGCCCGCTGGTCGGCGTACCGGACGAGGAAGACGCCGTCGGTGCGGGTCTCGCGACGGCGGCGGTCGGGCGCCTTCACCCGGTGCTCCAGCGCCCGCGCGTCGGGCTCCTTCGGCTGGCTGCGTGAGGCGACCTCGATCAGGTACGCGCTCCACCGCTCGGCCAGGCGCCGGTCCATGAACATGAAGCGGAGGCCCATCCCCGGCATGCCCCCCGCGAACGCCGCCTCGTCGGGGGTCACGATCCGCTCGACGGACGCGAGCACCCGCAGGGGCTTCATGTCCGGCAGGGCCACGAGCACCTGGATCGCGTCCCCTTCGTTCGCCGAGTCCGGCGACTCCACGAACATCCCCTCGCGGGAGACGTCGATGGCCGAACGGCGCCGGTCGAGCCCTCCGAAGCGGAGGCACACCGACAGCGTCGCGGGGTATGGCGTGCCCGTCGGCAGAGGATCGTTCCCCGGCGCGAACTGGATGTTGCGGACGTCCGCGTCCCCCGGAGCCACTGCGCTCATCTGGATCTCCTCGGCCCACCTCCGGGCACCTCTCCCCTCATCGGCCCCCCCACGGCATGACTTGACCCGGTTGCGGGGTTTGGTCCGTGGGGCGAGCGGAGGCGCGCGGTGATCGAGGTCGAGGGGCTGGTGCGTCGTTACGGCGAGCAGGTGGTGGTGGACGGCGTCAGCTTCGTCGCGCCCCCGGGCCAGGTGATGGGCCTCCTCGGGCCGAACGGCGCAGGGAAGACCACCACGCTGCGGATCCTCTGCGGGTGCCTCGGCGCCACGAGCGGGACCGTGCGGGTCGCGGGGCACGACGTGGCGCTGGCCAGTCGACTGGCGCGGCAGGCGCTGGGCTACCTGCCGGAGCAACCTCCCCTCTACGACGACATGACGGTCGAGGACTTCCTGGATCACGCGGCGCGCCTGCGGCGCGTCCCGAAGGGAGAGCGACGCTCGGCGGTCGCCCAGGCCGTGGAGCGCGTCGACCTGCAGTCGGTCCGCCACCGGCTCATCGGGCGGCTCAGCAAGGGCTACCGCCAGCGGGTGGGGCTCGCGCAGGCCATCGTCCACCGTCCCCGCGTCCTCGTCCTCGACGAGCCCACGTCGGGGCTCGACCCCACCCAGGTCACCGCGATGCGGACCCTCATCCGGGAGCTCCGGGACGAGGCGACGACCGTGTTGTTGTCCACCCACCTGCTCGCCGAAGCCGAGGCGATGTGCGACCGGGTGACGATCCTCGCGGGCGGCCGCGCGGTGGCGTCGGGCTCCCTCGAGGAGCTGCGGGGGCAGCTGGCCGGCGCACCGCGACTCCGCCTGGAGGTGCGGGATCCTCACGCCTGCGCGGAGGCGCTCCGCGAGCATCCGAGCGTCGCCGCCGTCGCCGCAGCGGACGGCACCCTCGACGTGACGCTCGTCGACGCCGACGACTCCCACCGCATCGCCGTCCACGCCGTCGCGGCGGGGTTCGGGCTCCTCGCCTCCCGGCAGGACGGCCTCGAAGAGCTGTTCCGACGCGCCATGGAGGCCTCGTGATCTGGCACGTGGCTCGCCGCGAGCTCCGAGTGCGCCTCGGGACGCCCTGGCCCTGGGTGGTGGCCGCGACGTGGCTGGCGCTGCAGGGGCTGGTGTTCACCCTCGTCCTGGGGGTGTTCGTCCGGGCGCCGCTGGACGCGCCGGATCCCACCGAGGCCATCCCCCTGATCTCCGGCTACGTCGAGCCCCTGTTCTCGGCGAACTGCATCCTGCTCCTCCTCTTCGTGCCGCTCCTGACCATGGGCAGCCTCGCAGGCGAGCAGCGGTCCGGCTCCATCGCCCTGCTCCTGAGCGCGCCGATCTCGACCCTCGAGGTGGTCCTCGGCAAGTGGCTGGGCCTTGTCGCGTTCGTGTCGCTCCTGCTGGCGCTCGGTGCCGTCGTCCCGGTGGGCGCCCTCCTCGTCTTCGGCTCCCCTCCCCTCGGACCCCTCGTCAGCGCGGCGGTCGGACTCTGGCTCCTCGCCGGCGGCCTCGCGGCGCTCGGGCTGCTGGCGTCCTCGCTGTCGAGCAGTCAGCTCGTCGCGGCGGTCATGACGTGGACCACCGCGATGGGGTCCTGGCTGGTCGCCGCCGCCGAGTCGGGGGACGGACTCCTGGCGACGGTGGCGGTGTACGGCTCCCTGCTCGTCCACGCCCGCGGCTTCGGTCAGGGCCTGCTCGACCCCGCCGACGTGGCCTGGTTCGTCGGGTTCGGCTTCGTGGCGCTGGTGGCGGCCTGGCAGCGCCTGGAGTCCTGGCGATGGCGCTGACGTCTCTGATCGCCCGCATCTGCGGAGTCCTCGGCGTCCTGGCCGCGGTCGGGGCGACGGCGACCTGGCTCCTGGCGCCCGAGCTGCCGGGGCTGAGGACGCTGACGCTGATGGCCGCCGTGGGGCTCGGGAGCTGGCTCTACCTCGACTGGCCTGCCATCCGCCGGTTCCTCGCATCTCGGGGCGGGGTCGAGTCCGCGCGGGCCGTCCTCATCGTCATCCTCGCCGGGGGCGTCGCGGGCGCCGCGGTCACGCTCGTGGACCGGTCGACCGTCCGCCGCGACCTCACCCCGGCGCGCGTCCACTCGGTGACCGACCAGACCGCACAGGTCCTCGCGGACCTCGACGCCCCCGTCCGCATCGTCGGGTTCTTCTCCGCCGGCGGAGACCGGGTCGCGGCGCGGCACCGGGTCCGGTGGGACGCGCTGGCGGCGGCCCTCGAGGCCGCTTCGTCCCGGGTGACCGTGGAGACGCTCGATCCGGACGTGCACCGCCAGAGGGCCGCTGACGAAGGGGTCACCAGCAACGCCGTCGCCATCGTGCGGGTCGGCGAGCGGCGGGAGGTGGTGTTCGCGCCCGACGAGCAGAGCGTCTTGACGGGCATCGTCCGGGCCGCGCGCGCCGTGGACCGGCGGCTCTACGTGTCCTCGGGGCACGGCGAGCGACCCATCGACGTCATCGCGGCGCGCAGCCTGAGCGAGCTGGGGCGGATGGCGACCGAGCTCGGCCTCGAGGTCCAGCCGCTCGACCTCTCTCGGCGGGACGTCCCGCCCGACGCGGCGGCGCTGCTCGTGGTGGAGCCGGCGACCCCGCTGTCGACTGAGGCGGCAGATCGAGTCGACCGCTTCGTGAGTGAAGGTGGTTCACTGCTTGTGGCAGGCCAGCCCGACGCCCCGACGGGCCTCGAGGGGCTGCTCGCCAAGGGAGGGTTGGCCCTGGGCTCGGGGGTCGTGGCAGACCCGCTGGTGCGCGAGGTGACGGGCGATGACACGAGCCCGCTGGTGGCGCGCTGGGGGACCCACGAGGCCGTCCGCGGGCTGCGCGCGCCGGCCTCGTTCCTCGGGACGGCGCCTCTCGAAGTGAAGGAGCACGACCCCCGGGACGCCACGGTCCACCTGCTCGCCTGGTCGTCAGCGGAGTCGTGGGTCGAGCCGGGAGGCATCGTCGAGCGCGACGAGGACGATCGCGCCGGTCCCCTCCCCTTGCTCGCCCTCGCCGACCTGCACCCGGGAGGGACGGACGCGGGCGTCATCGTGCTCGTGGGTGACGCGGACTGGCTCGCCAACGATGGGGTTCGTCGCCAGGCCAATGGAGATCTGGCCGTTCGACTCCTCGGCGCGCTGACGGGGCGGGACGACCTGATCACCCTGCCGCCCCGACCGCCGACGGAGGGCGCGCTGACCGTCGAGTGGGCTGACCACATCGTGTTGTCGCTGCTCGCGCTGCTGGGGCTCCCGGGTGGCTGCCTGGCGCTGGCAGGGGTGCTCGCGGTGCGTCGCGCGGGGCGCTGAGGGGGAGCCGAGCCTGGCGGGCCTCAGCTACGGAGCCAGGTAGTCCCAGTCGAACGAGACGAAGCCGGTCTCGCCCGTCTCGTCGTAGTAGTCGGTGAGCTGCATCTTCACGCACTGCCCGTCGTGGGTCTCCACCACGTAGACGTGGCCGTAGGGGATGACGTCCCGGGTGCCGAAGTCGTACTCGAACCAGAAGGTGAGGCTCGGGTTGTGGTTCTTGGCCACGAAGGGCCCTGCCCCGTCCGGGTCCCGCTCCAGGTCCTCGATGTAGCCGTCGTCCACGGTGGGCGTGCGTCCGCTGCACCCAAACGATGCGCGGTTGTCGGTCTCCCCGGCCGCGAGGAAGTCCGAGCAGCGCGCTGTGTACCCGGCGAGGTCGGCCCACGCGTCCGTCTGGCCTTCCACGGCGAGCAGGGCTCCGCGGCTGACGGTGTCGCCCCCCGCCGAGGTCCCCGAGTTCGTGGCGATGACCCACTGGGAGATGGCGAGATCCCAGCCCTCCTGGGTGGATGGGTCATCGACGACCAGGGGGGCGCCGTCTCCGTCCCGGAGAACGTCCTCATCCCCGAAGCTCCACAGCACCCAGGAGCTGTTGGACTGGCTCTCGACGGTGACGGCCCCTTCGATGGTTCCGGGGTCACCGCCGTGGCAACCGGGCCCGAGCGATGGGATCAGGAGCATCGCCAGGGCGACACCCGCGGGGGCAAGGGTGCGGAGAGGAGTCATCGGGTGCGGCTCACGGTAAGTCCGGTCTGGCGGAAGTCCGAGCCGGGGACGTGGACCACCTCGCACATCTCGCGGATCCGGGAGTAGATGCGCGACTCGAGGCGCTCCTCCAGCGTCGGCGGTCCCTTGCCGATGGCGTCCTGCGCCCGGCGGTCGGCGCTCGGGTTCAGCCCCTTCGCCCTGGAGGCCGGCTCGGCGGACAGGTTGGTGGTGAACAGGGTCACGCGGTTCGCGTTGTAGCGACGGCTGATGAGGTCATCGAGGACCGTGAGCTCCCAGTCCGTGTTCCGGCCCTTGCCCAGCTCGTCGACGATGAGCACCTCGGCATTCACCAGGGGGAGCATGAGCGCCGCCTCGGTGGTGCCGGCGCGCGCCTCGAAGCTTCGACGGAGATCCATGAGCAGGTGTCCGTAGTCCACGAACAGGCACGGGATCCCGCGCTTGAGCGTCAGGTCCCGGAAGATGGCGAGGGCCAGGTGGGTCTTGCCCGTCCCGACGGTGCCCCAGAAGAGCAGCCCTCCGTGGGCCGGCGCGGGTCGGAAGTCGCGTCGCTTGCTCGCCGCGCCCGTCTTCGGGGGCTTGCGGAAGAAGCGCCCGAAGTCCTGGGCGCGCTGGAGCGCCTCCCGCTGAGCCTTGTTCTGCGGCATGTAGGTCTCGAAGGTCGCGTTCACGTACCGCCGCCCGATGCTGGCGGCGTTGAACAGCGCCACCCGCTGGCGGGCGAGGCGCAGATCGCAGGGGCTGAAGACCTGGTAGCCGTCGTCGTCCCGCACGAAGAAGCCCTCGCGCCCGTGGCACTTCTCGCAGCCTGACGCCTGGGTCACGAGCCGCGCGCGGCAGATGTCGCCCTCGGTCACGACCTCGATGTCCTGGCTGGGACAGAAGGTGCCGCTCACGTCGCCTCCTCGATGGCTGCCGGGTCCAGGATGGGGTCCTCCGCGCGCAGGCAGCGTCGCACCAATTCTCTCACATCTTCGGCCCGCGCCTCGGGGGCCTCTCCGCGCACGGGGGGGCCGAGGAGGTCTTCTGCTTCACGGACCAGCCGCGCCCGCTCCACGGCGTCGAGGAGCGTGGCGAGCGCGTCATAGTAGGCGCGCGATGCCCGGAGCACTGCGACGAAGGCGGTCTCAGGGCTGGAGGCAGCACCGGCGAGGAGGGTGGCGCGGGCCTGGGCAGCGAGGTCCGCCCGGCCCGGCGGGGTGTCCTCGGCGTCCTGGAGGCGGGCGAGCGCGACGGTCAGGACGGGAGGCAAGGCCGAGGGAGGGTCGACCGGCTCGGTGCGCGGAGCGGCGGCGCGGTCCTCCGGCGGCGGGGCGGGCGGTCCGTCGGGTCCCGCGAACGCTCCGAGCTCCAGCACCTGCTCGCCCGCCTTCTCCACCTGCTTGCGCATGGACTTGAGCGGGAGTCCGCGGGGAGGACGCTTGCGGCGCTTGAGCCGCTCGCCAGTCTCCCGCACGGTGCGCAGGACCGTGGGCAGCGGGTACCCGCGCTCCCACCACGTGGCGACGAAGTGCTGGTCGATCGAGGTGAGGATCGTCCCCTCGTCGCGGAGGTGGAGCATCAGCTCGGCGACGGCGGCGGCGTAGGCGGCGAGGTCTGGGCGGTGCGGGTCCATCAAGGGCGCGCAACCTACCGCGCGAGGGTGGCCTCGGCTCGCTTGCTCCCGCGTACGCGCGCGAGATAAGGTCGCCGGCCATGAGCCGTACCCCCCTTCGATTGCTGCTTCTGCTCGCGCTCGCTTGCCTCCTCGGGGCCGGCTCTGCCGTCGCCCAGAGCGACGATGACCTCGACGATCTGGACGATCTCGACGACCTCGATGACCTCGACGACGAGGACAGCGACGAGGAGGAGCCCGAAGAGGACGAGACGGACAACGAGGAGATCTACAAGGACTACAAGGCGGAGCTGCGGGGCGAGTCCGCGGCGGAGGAGCTCGACGCCTGGAAGCGGTACCTCGACGTGTACCCGAAGTCCTCGTTCCGCATGGAGATCGAGAAGCGGATCAAGGCGCTCGAGGAGGCGGCCTACCGGGAGCTCGAGGAAGACAACCTGGACGAGGCGAGCGGCGACGAGGTCGACGCGAAGGATCAGGAGATGTTCCTGTTCGAGCCGGCGTTGCTCCAGGCGGGCATCAACACCCGGCGCCGGTTCAAGCTCCAGGCGCTGTGGGGCTTCAACGACTACCTGAACTACGAGCTCATGTTCGAGTGGGCGTTCATGCGCAAGTTCAGCGCCTTCGGGATCGTGCGGCATCAGGGCCGGGGCTTCGGCGGGCAGCTCGTCGCCGGCGCGAAGTACGCGCTGGTCAAGGACGTGCGCTCGGGCGTCATCGCGTCGGGGTCGCTCGCGGTCGCCGTCGGGTATTCGGCGCTGGACCGCCTGAACTTCGGCATCGAGCCGACCATCGGCTTCGGCTGGATCGCGTCCGAGAAGTTCCAGATCCAGACGACGATCACCCCCCACGTCCGCCTCGATCGGCCCCGCCTCTTCCTCTACTGGGACGCGATGGTGGTGGTCAGCCCCACGAAGGTGCTGAGCATCTACGTGGAGAGCCGCCAGAAGCACAGCTTCGCGAACACCGAGAACAACGGGACGAAGTACCTCGGCTTCCACCATGCGGGTGCGGGCGTGAAGATCTTCCCGCAGCCGAACTTCGAGCTGACGGTGGGCGTGAACGTCCCGTACGCCTGGGACCGCTGGAAGGACTACCGCTACTTCGGCGTCCACGGCGGCCTGACGATCTACTTCGACAAGAAGAAGTCCTGACCTTCGGGTCGGCGGGTCCGCACGGTCCTGGCGCCGGCACCATTCGTTCAGAATTGTCGAACATTCAGTGACATACATTCGAACGAAACAATCAGCAGGGCAGCCCGACTCCCCAACATCACCGGATGCTCGCATCCACCTTGTTGGAGAGACTGATGACCACGTTCCGAACCTTTGTCCTTGCCTCGCTCAGTGCCCTGACCGTCGCTGGTTGCCCCACCCCGTCCGACGCCCCGGAGCCCCCGGCCGGTGACGTCGACGCCACGTTCCAGGTGTCGCTCACCGACGTCGACGAGCTTGCCGACGGCTTTGTGTACGAGGGCTGGATCATCGTGGACGGCGCGCCCGTCTCCACCGGTCGCTTCGAGGCCGACGGGACGAGCTTCGTGGCCGCGCAGTCGGCCCTGGCCGCCGACCTCGACGCCGCGACCGCGTACGTCCTCACCATCGAGCCCGAGCCGGACGACTCGCCGGCTCCGTCCGCCGTGCACATCGTGGCCGGCGACCTCGACGACGCCGGTGCCACGCTGACGGCGGACCACCCCGCGGCGCTCGGGGTGGACCTGCTCGCCGTCGGCGGGGAGTACATCCTGGAGACGCCGACGTCGGGCGCGGTGGCCGATGACTACAACCAGGGCATCTGGTGGCTCGACCTTGCGAACGGGGGCCCGAGCGCGACGCTGGATCTGCCGGCGCTGCCGGAGGGCTGGACCTACGAGGGCTGGGTCGTCGTCGACGGCTCGCCGATCTCCACCGGGACGTTCGACCTGCCGGGCGAGGCGGACTCGGACGGCGCCGGGGACACCGCTGGGCCCGACGGCGCGCCGCCCTTCCCGGGCCAGGACTTCATCGACCCGGCCGTGGACCTGGTCGGTGGCGTCGCGGTGATCAGCGTCGAGCCCGTGCCTGACACGAGCCCCGCGCCGTTCATCATCAAGCCGCTCATCGACGGCACGATCGAGGACGTGGGGGCCGGAACGCTCCAGAGCATGGACGACGGCGACCCGCTCCCCTCCGGCTCCATCACCCTCTGAGGCGACCTACCCGAGCGGAGGGAAGTGAGCGTCCACCAGGCGTGCCCGCACCGTGGCGTTCACGACCTCCGCGAGGGTCTGTCCCGACGGCGTCCCCGTCCGCCGACGGGAGACCGCGAACAGGGTGGTCGGCGGGACGAGATCCAGCGGGAGGCGATGCAGGCGGTCGCCCCCCGGCGCCACCGAGACCACGGGATCGGGCAGGACCGAGAGCAAGGTCCCCTCCCGACAGACGCGCAACGCGTCGTCCACCGCCACCACGGTCATCACGACCGTGCGCTCGAGGGCGGGTGGCCAGCCGTCGACGGTCTGCCCGCCGCCAGCCGGAGCGACGAACGGATGCGCCAGGACCTCGTCGAGCCCAGGGGCTGCTCCGTGCAGGGGGTGCCCGGGACCACAGAAGACCGAGTAGGGGCAGCGCGCGAGGGGCACGATCTCGAGGGCGGGGTCTGGTTGGGGACGCTCGAGCAAGGCCACGTCCAGGTCCCCTCGCAGGAGCGCCCGGTTCACGTCCCCGTCGCTGACGTGCGTGAGGTGAGGACGCAGGTGGGGGTGGAGCGCGACGAGGTCGGTGAGCACCCGCACCGCCAGCGGCGTGAACATCCCCGTGGTGCTGACCGCGACCCGCCCCGCGAGCTCGGCGCCGGCGAGGCTCTGGAGCGTGTTGTCGATGCCGCGCATCGCCTGCCGGACCGACGCGAGGAGCAGGCGGCCGGCCTCGTTGAGCTCGATGCGGCGCCCTCGCCGGTGGAAGAGCGGACGCCCGACCGCCTCCTCCACGATCTTCACGGAGCGTGACAGGGCCGGCGGAGTGACCCCCAGCCTTTCCGCCGCGGTGGGGAGGTGCTCGGTCTCGGCGACGACCCGAAACGCCGGGATCCGCGACCAGAACTCGTTCAGCTTGTGGATCCGGTCCAGTGGAGCCTCCGACGGGATGGACGATAGCCCCCGAAACGGATCGGCAGACCGGGCAAGGAGGCGGCGGGGGTTCGGGTAGGGTGCCAAGGCGACCGGCAGGGTTGGAGCCGAGGTCCCGGTCGAGACCTGGTCGAGACCCGCGTCCTCTCGCGACGCTCCGGCGAAGGAAGGGCGCACCCCTGGACGTCTACCGCCTCCACCGACTCCCCCCCGAAGAGATGGCTGCGCTGCTCGCCTCGTGGGCGCGGAGCGAGCAGCCGCTGAGGCCCCACGGCCGGATGCTGACCCACCGGGGTGTGCTGTCGTCTCCGGCCATGCCCGCCGTGCCGACGCGGGGGGTCCGGTCGGCCCAGTCGGAGCGCGAGGAGAAGCTCGCCGCCTACGGCCACGACAGCATCGGCGAGCACGCGGTCGTTCACCTGGCGGCGGAGGACATCTCGCTGCTCGTGGCGCGGCTCGTGCTGGACAGCCGCACGGTGTCCTTCATCGAGAAGGCGGGGCGGTACCAGGACGCGCGGGACGTGGCGCTCGTGGAGCCGGCGGGGCTGGACACGCCCGCGGCGCGGAGCGCGTGGAACGAGGCGACGGAGCGGCTGCTCACGGTGCGCGACCAGCTGCGGCCTGACCTGTGGGACGCGACGGGGCGGCTGCACCCCCGCCGGGACGGCGAGAGCGAGGAGCGCTGGCACAAGCGGATCGACGACGTGGTGCGGACGATTCGCCGCCAGATGTTGCCGCTGGCGACCCGGACGGATCTGGCGATGACGGCGAACGCCCGAGGGCTGAGGGCGCTGCTCGCGAAGCTGGCGGCGCGGCCGGAGCCCGAGGCGCGCGGGCTCGGGGAGCAGCTGCGACGGGCCGCGTCGCCGGCGCTGCCTGCGCTGCTGCCGGACCGCATCGAGGCGTCGTACCGGGCCGGGACCCAGCGGGCGATTGCGTCCTGGGCCGCGGAGCTGCTCGGGGCGGGGCACGCGGAGCCGGGGAGGAACCGGGCGAAGCTCGTGCGGACGCCGGAGGACATCGAGGCGCGATTGGTCACGGCCATCCTCTATCGGTTCGCGGACCAGCCCTACGGGGCGGTGCGGACGCGGGTGGACGAGCTGGACCAGGACGCGCGCACGGCGGTGCTGGACGAGTACCTGCGGCGGCGGGGGCGCTTCGACGACCCGCTGCGGGACCTGGAGCACGCCCACTACACGTTCGAGGTGGTGCTGGACGCGGTGGCGCTGCACGAAGTCCAGCGCCACCGGCTGTCGACGCGGACGCCCCAGGCGATCTCGTCCGCCCACGGCTACCTGGTCGCGCCGGAGATCGTCGAAGCGGGGGTCGAGCCGGCGTTCCGCGAGGCGATGGAGGGGGCGGAGCAGGCGTTCCGCTTCCTGGCCGAGGTGGTCCCCGACGCGGCCCCCTACGTGCTGCCCCTGGGGTTCCGCCAGCGGGTCCTGATCACCTGGGACCTGCGCGCTATCCACCAGTTCGTCCAGCAACGGAGCCAGCGCACGGGCAACCGCTCGGTCCGCCGCATTGCCCAGGACGTCTACGCCGAGATCGAGCGCGTCCACCCGGTGGTGGCGCGGACGCTCAAGGTGGACCTGACGGGGGTGGGCGAAGAGGGCGGCCGGTAGGCGCAGCGCGCAGCCGTCCCCGCAAGGGCGGCGGAGCCCATCGGTGGTCGGGCCCCCGATTTGTCGACGGTCGACAGATCTGTGAAACGAGCGCCGAAGGCGAGCCCTCGGGCCGGCCGCTCGCGGCCGTCGTTTCGCGGATCTGGCGGGCGTCGGTCAAATCAGCCCAAGGGGGCCCGCCCCGCAAGGCGCCTCGGCGCCGCGCAGCACGCCCCCGGCGTGCGAAGTCGCAGGTCCCCGCAAGCGCGCCTCGGCGCAGCGCGCAGCCGTCCCCGCAGGGGCGGCGGAGTCCATGGGTGGTCGGGCCCCCGATTTGTCGAGGGTCGACAGAGCCGTGAAACGAGCGCCGAAGGCGAGCCCTCGGGCCGGCCGCTCGCGGCCGTCGTTTCGCGGATCTGGCGGGCGTCGGCAAATCAGCCCAAGGGGGCCCGCCCCGCAAGGCGCCTCGGCGCCGCGCAGCACGCCACCGGCGTGCGAAGTCGTGGGCCCGCAAGCGCGCCGAAGGCGCAGCGCGCAGCCGTCCCCGCAGGGGCGGCGAAGTCTGAAACTTGTGGAGTGATTTCCGTGTCCTGAACTCCATCCCCGAGACCCGCAGGTCGCTCCGCGACCGAGGACGCGAGCGGGTGGAGATCAGGGCATCCGGGAAATCACTCCTCCTCCATCGCGAACTCGAGCCCGCCGCCCTCGTAGTAGAAGACGCGGAAGTTCTCGATCTCGTCGGCGTGGTTGTAGGCCCAGCCGGCGGCGTCCGGGTTCAGGTAGTCCCCGATCTCGACGCGCTTGTAGAAGTTCTCGGGGTTGTTGTGGATGTCCGCCCAGGACAGCACCCCGAGGAGCATCTCCGCCACGTCCGTCAGGTGGACCGTCAGGTCCCAGGTGCGGTCGTTCACGTAGCAGACGTACCCGTCGTTCGGGCTCACGTTCGGGTGCCAGATGTCCGAGCTCGCGTAGATCTCCGGCTTCACCACCGGGTACGCCTCGGACAGGTAGATGTCGAAGCTGACCTCCTCGTTGATCGGGAAGTGATCGAACGGGAAGTTCTTCAGGCGCACCTTGACCTTGGGGGTCCCGATGGTCGGCTTGCGGAAGGTGAAGCGGTACTTGTACGGCAGCGCCTCCTCACCCCAGGTGAAGTCGAGCGGCTCCACCTCGACCTCGTCCTGCTCCACCATGAACTGCTGGAGGAGGTCCCACTCGGTCTCGAGCCGCGCCATGACGAACTTGCCGTCGCCAGAGGGCTTCGCCTTCTTGCCTGCCATCGAAGTCTCCTGCCGGACCGCAGCCCGGATCGCGCCTCACCGAGGCGGAGTTGGACCAACGCGCAGCGCCCCGAGGGACGCCGCCGCGCTCACGCCGGGATGTGCTCCATCACCAGCCGGATCTCGTCACCCTCTTCCACCCCCGCGTCGCCGAGGCTCTCGTTGGGCTGGAGGATGTAGTGCTTGCGCCCACCGGAGCGGCGGTCGGGCACCGAGATCTTGAACGTGCGGGGCTGCCCCTGCTCGTCCGTCATGTTCATCTTGAGCTGCCGCGCGAGGAACGGAGCGAGCTTGCTCGCCGGCACGTTCGCGCTGATCTTGACGGTCCGGTTCGTTCCACCGGTCGGCTCCTTGAGCCGCACCTTCACCACGTCTGACACTGTGTTCACCTCTTGCGTCGCCGGAGGGCCCCCGGTTTGTGGGGGAAGTGGCGCCGAACGTCTGTGATGCCGGGAGTATAGCGAAGCGGGTCCCCAGCGCAGCCCCGCGGCCGTCAGCCCTTGCTCATCCCCTTCAGGTCACGCTCACGCAGCGGCTGGTAGCAGCGGCGGCACCGCCCCTCCAGCAAGTGCACGTAGTCCTTGAGGTAGACCGCGTGACACACCTGCGTGACGTTCATCCGGTTGTGGCAGACCACGTACACGTCGTGGTCACGGTTGACGACCTGGTTGGTCAACAGACACACGAGCTCCTCGGGCTCGGTGGTGTAGTCGATGTCGTCCTCTTCCTCTTCCTCTTCGAGGTCGTCCGTGTCCTCGTCGGGCTCGGCCTGCTCGGCCACCCGGTAGTGCGCGAGGCTCACTGCGCCGAGGAACGCACCCACGAAGCCGATCCCCATGCCCATGAGCATCGGCATCATGTTCGCGGACGGGTCGAACGTGGACCCGGCGCTCTCGATGGACAGCTTCGCCGCCACCACCGAGATCACCCACATCACGAGGAACACACCCGCGCCGGCACCGCCGACCGCCCCGATCCCGCCGCGCTCGCGGCCGAAGATCATGCGGCTCGACGCCCCGCTCAGCAGCCCCGCCGCCAGCGGCGCGAGGAGCGCCAGGCCGAGGAAGGTCGTCCCGTCGCGGAACTGGACGAGACCCCAGACCACGCTGAAGACCACGAGCACGAGCACCGTGGGAAAGAAGTCACCAGGGGAGCCCCAGCCGGGGGAGTCCTTAGCCACCCATCACCTCCGCTTCGTCGCCGGTCAGCTCGATGGCCACCGTCTTGCCCCCGCCGTGGACCTGGAAGATCTGCAGCTTCGGGAAGCCCATCTCCGCCAGGGGCAGGTCGACGAACTTCTCGAACACGCGCAGCGCCCGCTTGTACTCCGGGCGGGCCTCTTCGTTGTCGCAGGCCGGGCAGCTCAGATCCAGGTTGCGCACCCGCCGCGGGGTGAACCGCCGGCTCCGGGTCTTGCACTGGTGGCAGTAGAGCTCGTAGATGAAGTCGTACCCCAAGGGGATCGCGACCTTCTTCACGTCGACCTCGAGGAGCTCGGCGCCCTTCTCCAGCAGCTGCCGCAGCGTCGTGCCCTCGGCGGTGAACCCCGCCTCCTCGTGCACGTCGCCCCAGAAGTCGTGCCCGGGGCAGTCCGGCGCCTGGCGCCGCGTCTGCACCTCCAGGTACGGCGCGCCGCCTCCGAAGTAGAACTGGCTGCCGTTCGGCATTTCCAGCTGCTCCGGCGGCTCCTCCATCTTGTGCTGGTGCAGGAGCTTGAGCGCCTCCTGCGCCATCATCGCGCCGGACATGGCCGCGGCGAGGGGCGAGGTCGGCTGCCGGTTCATCTCCCGGATGGCCTCGGCGAGCGGCGCGCAGGTGGGCGCGTACGGCAGGTGCTGCCGCTGCCGCATCGTCTTGTCCATCGTGCACTCGTAGCAGGGTCCGTCGTCGCGGCTGTCCCAGCACGACACGCGCCAGGAGAGCTCCCCGATCCCCGCGTCCAGCCAGGGCTTGCCCAGGGCCGCGCAGATGCGGTTGAAGCCGACGCGCGCGTCGATCGAGTCCACGACGGACATCATCACGTCCATCCGTCGGAAGACCCCGAGCCCGATCTGGTAGCGGATGTCCGCCGACAGCGGCACCCACTTCGTCTCCGGCGACATGTCCGACAGGACCTCCGCCGCCACCTCCACCTTCGGACGCCCGATGTGGCGCGGCCGGAAGAGGACGGACTTGGCGAGGTTGCTCGTGTCGATCTCGTCGAAGTCGCAGAACCAGACCTCACCGACGCCGAGCAGGGCGAGGTTCTTGAGAACCTCGTTGCCGAGCGCGCCGGCCCCGGCGCAGAACACCCGGCCCTCGCGGACGACGTCCTCCCGGAAGTGCGCCATCAGCTTGTAGATGGCGAACCGGTCGGCGTTGTCGTACTGCATCCGACGACGCGACAGGTCGTCGAACGTCATGTCGATGACGCCGTCCTCGTCCTTGACGAAGTGGTCGTCCTCGTCTTCTTCGATCTCGTTCCCGTCGTCGTCGAGTGCGACAACGATGACGGGAATGTCGTCCTCGTCCTCTTCGCTCATCTGGCGGTGCTCCTCCAGTGCCACAATCTACCAGCGGCGGGCGCGTGACCCGTCGCCCGACCCGGACGCTCCCCCACCAGGAGCGCGGGTCCGAGGGTCGGCCTAGTCGTCGTCGACCTCCTCGTAGTAGATCCCGCGGACGTTCTCCCGGTCCCGGGTCGCCGCCTTGATGGCGCCCTGGAGCGCCTTGCTCATCCAGTCGAGGCGCATGTCGAGCTTGTCCGACTTCGGCCGGTTCGCCTGGATCTTCTTCACCGCGGCCCACGAGGTCTTGAAGTGGGGGAACAGCCCCTCCTTCGCGTTCTCCTTGCGGACGCCGCGCAGGAACTGCTGCGCGCGCTCCATGAGCACGGAGAAGATGTCGCACATGGCCTCCTCGGACAGACCCGAGGAGCGGAGGCGGGACTCGGAGACCACCAGCGTCTGCAGGAACATGTGGGCGCGCACGTCCGCGACCGGCTTCTGCTCGACGAGGAAGGCCTTCATGAACAGCTCGACCTGGGCGTCCACGTACTCACGCAGGCGGTTCCGCAGGGCGTTCAGATCCTCGGGCTCCGGGCGCGTCGCCTTCGGCACGTAGCGCAGGTCCACCGTGCCGCCTTCGACCTTGCGGCCGTCGCCGACGCGGATGCGCCCGATCTCCACGCCGTTCCGGATCTCCTTCTCGTTGAAGACGATCTGGAAGCTCTCCTCCGTGCGCGTCTCGTGCCGCTCGGTGGAGTTGTAGGCCTGGCGCCGGCTCGTGGGGTCCGCCTGCTCCTTGTAGACCAAGAAGATCATGTACTTGCCGGGCTTGTCCGGCACCGGCTCCGACCGCTGGCCCTCGGGCACGACGATGTCGTTGCCCTCGGGATCGATGGCGTAGCCCTCGGTGAACTCCACCACGTCGCCGTCCGCGGTCTGGATGACCTCGGGGCGCAGGCCGAACACGATGCCCTGCCCGTGCAGGTAGACGTTGCTGAGCCGTCGCTTCCAGAGCGAGTAGTTCTGCTCGTCCTGCAGATCGATGTCCGAGAGGCACATGCCTTCGAACGGCCGCAGGCGCTTGTTGTAGACGAGCTCCATGTCTGGCTCTCCTCAGGGCCCCGGGAGTGGGGCCGGTCGGTCAGGCTCGCTGACCGTTGGTTGACGTGTTGTAGGCCAGGCACGCACGGCCCAGCACAGAGTTCGGGGTGGTTGCACCGCCGCCGGCGAGCACGAACTCGTTGTGAGCCGCGCCCTCGTCCCGGAAGCAGATGACGAAGTTGAGGTGCGCCGGCCGCTCCTGGTGGGCGATGCGCACGATGGTCTCGAGCAGCTCCGGCAGCCGGTCCCGGTACTTGCGCAGCAGGACGTCGCGCTCGTCGAGCTCGATGGTGAAGTACTCCTCGCGGGAGAACCGGGGGGACACGAGCAGGTGCTCGCCCGCATGGGTCACAAACGGCAGGGACAGGGCCGCCGACTCCGCCGCGCTCTCGCTGCGGTCGTCCTCGTCGACGACCTCCGGGGGCCGCGCCAGCGCACAGTTGCCGAGCTCCATGGGCTGGGGACCCCGCCGACCCTGGATGTTGATCGTGAGGCCCGTCAGGGTCTTCACCATCTCGCACAGGCCCCGCACCGTCCCCCGCCAGCGGAACAGCTCCACCGCCCGCCGCAGGAAGATGCGCCGCCGGGTGACCGGGATGCGCTCGTCGAGGACGAAGCCGAGCCAGCTCGCGAGCCAGGGCAGGAACTTCGGGTCCGCCCGCACCGGATCGACGATCTCGGACCGGGAGCCGACGCGGCTCGACGTGTGGTGGTTCAGGGTCTGGAAGACGAGGAGGAAGCGCCGGAGGAAGTCGACCTCGAGCGTGCCCGGGCCGCCTCCCTCGCGCTGCATGCCGCGGGTGTACACCGCCGGCAGGTGCCGCCCGTAGCCCTCGGTGGCCACGAGCAGGCTGATGCGGTCGCGGGCCTCGAGGTGGAAGTAGCGCAGGCGCTCCTTGCCCCGCTCGAAGCGCACCGTGTCGTCCTCGGGGTCGAGGCGGATGGTGGTGGGCTGGCTGCCTCCGTGCGGCCGCACCCGGACGCCCACGACGCGGCCCTCCAGGTGACGGCGTCGCTCCGTCACGTACTCGACCTGACAGGGGTTGCCGAGCACGTGGTGGACGATCGCCATCCCCGACTCGCCGTCGAGCCGCTCCCGAAGGATCTGGGTGAGCGTCGTGATGTCGTTCACGGGGGCTCAGCCCTCCTCGACCGCGACGGTGGGAGACGCGGCCAGCACGAAGAGCTGACGGGGCTTGACCGTGCGGGGGTCGAGCCGGCGCGACACCGACAGAGGCGAGCCCGGGTTCGCGGCGCGGGTCACCTCGCAGTGCTCCACGTGCCGGATCTCGGGGATCTCCGTGATGATGTGCTGGAGGTCCTCGGCCCGTGGCAGCTCGCCGAAGGGCCAGCCCTCGCCGTCGACGCCGCCCTCGTACGGGTCGAGGAAGCGGACGACCCACTCCTCGGCGCGCTCGCGAACACCCGACGGGTTCGTGCCCGGCTGCAGGCGGCACTGGAGCTCCACCGCGATGGACACCAGCTCCGCCATCTCCACCTTCACCTGGGTGTTGATGAGGCAGCGCTCGGTGACGTAGTCCCGGACGGCGCGCAGCAGGCCGATCTCCTCGGCGTCCGGGATCTCCTTCGTGCGCAGGTCCCGCTCGGGCAGGACCGTCAGGCGCACGACCCACGGGTCGTCCATCGGGTCCTTGTACGCATGGCAGCGGGCGAGCGTCCCCGACGCCTCCTTCGCGATGAGCTCGAAGTCGTCGGTGGTCACCGCGCGGCTGCGGCCGGTGAGGGCCTTCGGCGCGCGACGCACCAGGTCGTCCACCGTCTCCACGTCACGGCCACCGGTGGCGGGGAACGGGTTGTTCACCACCACCTGGGACCCGAAGGTCGGGCACACACTGATGCTCTCCGCGGGGACGTTCCCGCCGAGCCCATCCGTCGTGTAGTAGTGCTGGACCACGATGTTGTGCGTCCCCGACTTCGGGATGACGCCGTGCACGCCGTCTCCGAACCGGATGGTCGACCGCGCCGGGTCCACCGCGTACATCGCCGACTGACGGTCCGCGTCCCGCAGGTCGTCGTCCTCGGACCACTCCCAGTCGCGGGTGTCGTCGCCCTCGTTGACCGCCAGCGAGATGAACTCCTCGTTGTGCAGGTCCTCGGGGAGCGCCTGGCGCAGCTCGTGGTCGAGCACGACCATCGGACCGAACAGCAGGTTCACGGTCTGGTTCGGGATGCCGAACGCCGAGAAGCGCTCGAGCACGCGGCGCTGCAGGTTCACCACCTCCGCCGCGTTGAGCATCACATGCGTCAGCCGCGGGTACCGGGCCACGCCCATGGTCCCATCGGCGCGGCGCACCCGGTCCGGCACGAGGCAGCGGACCCAGCGGACCCCGTCCCCGCTGGACGTGCCCAGCTTCGGGATGATGAACCGAAGGAAGCCCGAGCCCCGGAAGTCGAAGGGGGTCGGCAGGAAGCGCAGCTCACGCCAGCGGTCCCCGTCCAGGTACTCCCACTTCGCGTCGCGCTCGGCGCCGCGGACCGGCTCGGCGGTCATGCGGAAGTAGACGCTGAACTCCTCGTCCGACTGCAGGGCGCGGTCGAACTGCATGTAGACCCAGCGGCCCGGCTTGTTGATGTCCACGGGAGCGACCCAGGGGAAGCTCGTCGCCTTGCGGCTGCCGCGGGACACCAGGGGGCGGATCGACGTGAACCGGGGGTTGTTCCGGTTGTAGTTGACGCCGATGGCCTCGAAGTCGTGGAGCACGTGGCTGTACCACTGGGGGCCGTCGCCGGCGGCCTTCTTCCGGCGCGCGCCGCGGTGCTGGACCTTCAGCTCGAAGATCTGGGGGAAGTAGTGGACGTCCTTGTTGATGAAGATGTTGGACGCCTCGCGAGCGGCCCCCTGCTCACCTTCCTTGTCGACCTTGCTGGTCTGGGTCTGCCCGATGTTGACCTCTTCCTGGTCCGTCAGGTCGCCCTCGGTGAGGATGAGCCGGATCCAGTAGGTCTTGACCCCGTTCAGCGCGACGGGGGCGATGCCCTTCATCTGCTTGGGCGGCTGGAGCATCATCCGCACCCGGAAGAACTGGTCCTCCTGGTCGAAGTTCGGCTGCATGTCGGCGAAGCAGAACTCGTCGTACTCGGTCCCCTCGTCGTCCATCAGCTTGATGGTCCGCCACTTGTGCTTGTCCCGGTACTCGAGCTTGAGCGAGTAGCGACGCAGGTCGTCCTCGAGGCCGGTGGCGCCGGCACGCGGGTACTTCCAGTTCTTGAAGAAGTAGCCCCACTCGAAGGCGACGCGCTCCACCGTGTCCTCGAACACGTCCGAGCCGATGTACAGCGCCTGGTTCTCCACCGGCTTGAGGTTGAACTCGCTGTTGGAGAACGGCTCGATGGGCACGCTCTCGAGCGAGGTCGCCTCGAGGCGGTTGATGTTCGGGCCCTTGAACATCTGGAGCTGGATCTGCCGCTCGAGGGACACGACGAGCTCGCCCTCGTCCGTGATGGCGGCCAGGTCCACGGCCTTCGTCCGCGTGGCCTGGACCTGCACCGGGGTGGCGCAGTCGGCGGGCAGCGGGCCCTGGATGTTCGCATCGAGGCCGCGGATGCGCAGGTTCCGCTCCGGCAGGGACGCCCAGCGCCCGTCCTCGGTCAGGTAGAACCACTCCATCCCGGGGACGTACGTCGGGTTGACGGTCAGGGACAGACGCGGGAAGCGGATGATGAGCGACTCGCGCAGACCCGGCCGGATGGGCTCGGAGAACGCGAACTGCAAGGTGGTCGTGCCCACGGGCTCGACGCGGAGCTCCATGGGGCGGGTGCGGCCGCGGCGGGGCTTGAAGCGGCCCTTCGGGTGCTCGCGGATGAGCTCGAGGTAGTACTTCTCGAAGTCGAGAGCGCCGCGGATCCAGAACCGGCTGAAGTTGCGGCCGGAGTCGGACACGAGCTGCCGCTCGCTCTCCTCCCAGTCCGCCAGCGCGGGCTGCGGGTCGAGGCCCGAGGCGAACAGCTTGCGGTTGTCCTCCCAGGGCACCCACTCGCCGTCCGGGCCCAGGTGCTCCCAGCGGAAGAAGCGCTGGAGCTCGAAGAGCTTGCCGCTCTCGTCGCCCTTGAGCTCGAGGTGCAGCGTGATCTCGTCGTCCGTGTGGAGACGCTCGAGCATGTTGTGCCCGACGTACAGGAACTGGTCGTAGATGTTCGCGTTGAGGTTGTCCCGGACCTCGTCCAGCTCGAGGAGCGGCAGGCCGGCGTCCTGGCCGGCGGCCTCCCCCAGCTCGTACACCGGAGGCAGCTCCGGGTCCGGGTTCATGATGCGCTCGGCCGCCAGGCGGACGCGGTCGATGTCCCGCTCGCCGGTGACGTTCAGGCCGAGGATGCGCTCCATGCGCGGCCCGAGGACGGTCAGGTCCCGCGACGTGAGGAAGCGGACCTCGTCCACGTCCTCGGTCTGGACGGTGGCCACCTCCGTGAGCTTGGGCACGGTGACGGGGCCGGTCTTGTCGTTGATCTTGCGGAAGCTGACGAGGGTCCGGGCCGGCAGCGCGGCGCCGCGGCGCTCCCCGATGAAGTTCAGGAAGTGGACGTAGGTGGCGTCGGGGACGCGGTTCAGACGGTAGATCGTCATCTCCGTCATCCACGCGAACAGCTGCACCAACGTCATGCCGGGGTCGGCGTCGTTGAAGTTCGTCCACTCGGGGCAGTAGACGGGGATCAGCTGCTTCGCCCGCTCGACGATCTCGGCGTAGGTCAGATCGTCCAGGTTCGGGGCGTCAATCGGCATCGTAGAACTCCTGCAGGTGCAGCAGATGCACGAGGTTCTGGTGGTTGTTGGACTTCCTCACCAGGTAGTCGATGTGCAGGCTGATCTGGTTCGGGTTGTCCTTGCTGGGCCGGGCCTCGACGTTCTGCACGTCGATGCGGGGCTCCCAGCGGTGCAGCGATTCGCGCACCATCATCTCGGCTTCGTGGCGGGTCTTCGCGGAGTTGGTCTTGAACACCAGATCCTGCAGCGGCGTCCCGAACTCGGGGAGCATGGGGCGCTCGCCGGGCTGGGTGTTCAGCACGAGGTGCACGCACTCCAGGATGTTGCGCTCGTACTGGGACAGGTTGACGCCTGCGCCGTCAGGTCTCGGCCGGACCGGAAAGGCCCATCCTCGTCCGAGGAACTCTCGACTCAAGACACCCTCCCTGTGCGCTGGGTCGACCCCCCGTCGGCCCTGTCAGGCACGCGGGGCGCGGGCGGTGATTTTGCGCGAGGGAGGCCCCTCAGTGCAAGGTGGCGGGACCCTTTCCGGAGAGCCTCCGGCGGTCCTGCCTCCGCGGAACAGCTATTCGCCGGAGCCGTCCGTGTTCGAGCTGAACTCGAAGTCCGTGACGTAGCCCTTGGGGCCCACGATGTGGCGGGCGGCATGCACGGTGTACTTGCCCGAGTAGTCCCCGAGGAGCTTCAGGTTCACCGTGGCGCCAGGGACGATTGCGGGGTTGCCCACCGCGCGGCCCGAGCCCTGGAGGAACTGACCGGCGCGGGAGGAGATGAGCGCCTTCGCGAGCGCGTTCGCCTCTCCCTGGTTCGCCACCGGGAAGTTCGTCACGTAGGCCGTGGCGTCGCCGAAGGCGTCCTTGGCGAGGTCGGCGCCGAGGTTCTTGCCCGACCCCTTCGTCACGTCGCCGGTCTTCGCCTTGCCGGTGATCTCCTTCTTCTGGAACATGTCCCAGCCGCGGACGATCACCTCGGAGACCTGCGAGATGGCGTTGAGGCGCATCCGGCAGTCGATGAGCTCGATCTCGTAGCCCAGCTCGATCTCCGAGCCGCCCGAGGCCGGCTTCTTGAACGACAGCTTGCTGTCGTCGATGGAAACCTCGTACCCGTTGCGCCGGGCGAGGGCCTTGATGAACTCGCCGTTGCTCACGTTGTTCTGGAGGACGTACTTGCGCGTCTCCGACGTGGAGTCGACGTCCGCCGACAGCCCCACCTCGCCCGCGATCTCGCTGACGATGTCGCTGTCCTTGATCTCCTCCCAGAACCGGACGGCGGTCCCGCGCTTGAGGCGGTGGAGCCGGTCCATCCCCCGCACGACGAGCGACGCGGGCGCGCCCTCCGGCCAGCGGGGCTCGAGCGCGATGCACTCGCCCTTGAAGAGCGTCTCGTTGCCGTCGTCGGCGTGGCCGAGATCGATCTGCATCGTGTCGCCGATCTTGTGGCGCGCGCCGGACAGGACGCCCTTGGCCACCTCGGCGAACTCGATCGTGCAGGCGTCGATCTTGTCCATCTCCATGTCGACGACGATGGCGGAGACCTCCATCCCGTCCGACGCCTTGATGGTCTCGTCGTCGATCTTGACCGAGAAGTCGGCGTAGTTGTGGTCAGACATGGCTTGCTCCGAGTGGGCGCCGCCGAGGCGCGCCGTGGGTCAGCGGATGCGGGGAACGCGAAGGACGGAGCCGGGCGTGAGGCCCAGCGGGTCTTCGATGTTGTTCGCCTCCGCGATGGGGCGCCACTTGCTCGGGTCGTCGTAGGCCTCGAGCGCGATGGAGTGCAGGGTGTCGCCGGGGCGGACGCGGTGCACCTTCTCGTGGTCGGGCGACTGGAGCCGGATCCGGTTCTTCTGCTGGTCCTCGGTCGCGTACTCGGTCAGGGTGACCTTCATCTCCGCGCGCACGGGGACGCCGTCGCTGTTGAACATCTTGTACGTCGTGGAGAACGACGTGAGGTTCCAGGTCAGGACCGCGTTGCCCCGGTGGAACCAGGACTTGCCCCACTGGAACTCGATGATCGGCGGACCGTGGGTCTCGTCCTTGACCATCGCGAGCTCTTCGATGCCCTGGGTCTTGTCGCGGACATCGGCGTTGTCTTCGTACGTGTCGAAGAACAACGTCATCTCGAGCTTCATGGCCTTGCCGCCCTTCCACTCCACGAGCGGAAGGTCGAGGGTGTGGTCACCCTTCTTCTCGGCCCAGTCGGCGGCCTTGCTCAGCGACAGGGACTCGGGGTTGAACTGAACCTCGTATTCCCCGCCACCCTTGACCTTGAAGACGGCTTTCTTGAGAGACATCGCGGGCTCCTGTTCCTGGTGCTACGCGTTTGCGGTTGCGGCGTGGTCCTGGCCGAGGCCTAGGACTCGGTCACGCCGTGATGGTTGAGGGTGACGGACTCGAAGGCGAGCTCGGAGCCACCGGAGTTGAAGGAGGGGCCCTCCCACGACTTCGGCCAGGCGTCCTTGAGCGTCCAGCTCTTCACCTCGCTGAAGTCCTCGTCGAGCATGACGATGCGGACCGAGCGGCGCCGCGTGCCCTTGTTCTCGACGATGTCGCGCCACCACTTGTAGAGCGCCTGCTCCGTGTCGATGCCGCGCTTGAGCGTCACGGGACCCCAGATGGTGCGCCCGGGCGCCTTGTAGGTGCGGTCGTTGACTCCGCCTTCCTTGATCTCGAACTCCTCGACGTCGCCCTTGAGGCCGGAGACCTCGTTGAAGACGGCCTTGATGCCCGAGGCGTTGTCGATCTCGACGTGGAAGTTGAAGTTGCCGAACGGATCGTCTTCGGTTGCTGCCATCGTGTACCTCCGTCCGCGTTACTGGGACGCGTCTCCATGGGTGAGCTGCAGGTGAACGAACTCGTTCGTCTGCACGGGCCTGACCCAGACGTCCGCAACGAGCATACCGGCGTCGATCACCTCGACCGGGTTGTTGTTCGCGTTGCAGATCACCTTGAAGGCCTCTTCGGGGGACTCGCCGTCCAGGGCGCCGAGCTCCCACAGATCCCGCAGGAAGAACTCCACGTCCTCACGCACGCGGCGGCGCAGGGAGTCCGTGTTGGGCTCGAACACCGCCCACTGGCTCTCGACCTCGATCTGCTTGCCGATGTAGCCGATGAGGCGGCGGACGTTGATGTACGCCCACTTCGGGTCGTCGCACTGGGTGCGCGCGCCCCAGACCAGGACGCCCTTGCCGGTGCGGGTCTGGAACATGTTCACCGAGGCGCGCTGGAGCAGGTTGCCGGGGAACTCGTCCACGTTGATGGCGAGGTCCGCGACGCCCTTGACCACCTCGTTCGCTGGCGGCTTCATCACGCCGACGGGGCCGTTCTCCGCGTCCGAGCGCGAGTAGATCCCAGCGACCGCGCCGCAGGGCGGGACGACGAGGCCCCGCTCGTTGCGGACCCAGGGCCAGTACACGCCGAGGCAGGACAGGTCGACCTCCCGGCGGGACAGGAGCTTCTGGGTCGTCATCATCGCGTCGACTGTCATGGAGACCGCCAGCGGGATGCCGTCGAAGCGGGGGTGGGCCCAGCGCTCCTCGCGGTACCACTCCCCCACCACCTGGCGGGGGGTGAGGTCGAGGATGCCCACGTGACCCGCAGCGGACTGGCGGGTGCGCTCCTCCTCGACCACCAGCTTCCAGGGCGGGGCCGAGTCGGCCACGCAGAAGCGGTTGCCCGTGCGCTTGCAGAAGCTCGCGCCGAGACTCCACACATCGGGGACGAGGTGGGGGTGCTGGAGCCACAGCTCCGGGAAGGCGTACTGGTTGACCGAACCCTGGGCGTAGTCGTCCGTACGCTCGAGGGCCCAGGAGTAGAACGCGAGGAGCGCGGCGTTCTCACGCGCCTCCTCGACGGTCCCCGGGTCCTCGTCCTCCTCCAGCGCATCGAAGTCGAGCGGCGGGAGGTGGAAGAGGAGGTCCAGCAGGTGGAGGGTCTTGCCACCGTTGAGGAAGAAGTGGCGAGCGACCCCAGGCTGCCGGGTCCGGTACTCGCCGGCGAAGGTGGCGTCGTTCCACTCGTCGAGCTGGCGGTGCCGCACGGCGTACGAGCAGTCCGCGCCCTCCTCGGTGCCGGGGAGGTTCTCGATGAACAGGTTCTGGATTGCGTCGGACGGGAGGCCGAGGGCCTCCGGGTCGAGGGGCACGGGGGAGACGCGCACACGGATGAAGCACCCGACGTCCGTCCGCACCACCGTGTCCGGGTGGGCGGGCGGCTCGGGCAGTCCCAGGACGAGTCCGGGGCGATGCTCAACCGGCAGCGCGCTGCTCTCTGCGATGGCCATCCATCCTCCGCCGGGTGTTCAGCCCGGAATAAAGGTCAGGAAAACGACTCGTTGATCTTCTGATTGATCGCCGCGATTTCCTTTGCCCATCGGTGTCTCTCCTTGTGGGAGAGGCCCATGATCTCCTCAGGAGCCCAGTGGAAGTGATAGGCGATGTAAGCTACCTCCTGGTACAGCCGATCCAGGGGGTAGCGAACTATTCCCCCAGGCTGCCGAACTCCTTCTCAAAGCTCGTGCCGCAGTTCGGGCACTTGATTCGTACGGACACTTCGTCCTCGTTGATGCGGTTGTACAGCTCTTCGAGGTAGCGCAGGTCCGCCGCGAACAGGTTCTCCACGATGCCGGTGTTGACGCTCTCGATGGTCCCGAGCCGCTTCACGACGCGCGCGAGCAGGACGATGATCATGAACGCCTTGTTCCGCATGACGCGGGGGTCGGTCAGGGGGATGATCTCGTCCTTGGCGTTCGCCAGACGCATCACGCCCTGGCGATGAAGGTTCCCCTCCTTGTCGATGTACCCCTTCGGAAGGGTGAACTCGTACTCGGTCTTCAGCTCCATGTTCGGCTACGTCCTCGCGTCTGCGTGCCTCCGGGGAGCCGGAGGCGGTTCATCTATCCCAGCTCGACCAGCTCGACCGCGAGCTCGACCTTCTCGACCGCGGTCTCACCGGCGCCCGCGACGAGGGAGGGTCCCTCCCAGCTCACGGGCCATGCCTTGTAGAAGTTGTAACGGACCTGCTCCGACCCATCGTGATCGAGGATGACCACCGAGCCGTCCTTCTTGTCCTTGTCCCCCTCCTCCATGGACTTCGTCCACTCGAACAGCGCGCTGTTCGTGGTGTAGCCCATCTCGAGGACGAGGTTGGTGAAGGAGACGCGACCGGGCTTGCGCCGCACGGTGCGGTCACCGCCGTAGCGGTACTCGATCATGTCCTGCTTGGCCGAGAGGCCCGACATGGACTTGAAGAACCCGGCGTTGATGCCGTCGATCTCGATCAGGAAGCGGTAGTTGCCGAGCTGCTTGTCGTCGCTCATCTCTGGTCTCCCTCAGGGGCTGGTTTCGTCAGCCAGGTGGGGATGGGGGACGGGGTCAGGACCACCTGACCTCGGCCACCGCGATCTCGAACTTCTCGATGGTGACGGCGCTGCCGTCCGCGCTGAACTCGGAGCCGGCCCACCCCACGGGGAAGGCCTCGTAGAAGTCCCAGCGCCGGACCTCCGCCTTGTCGTTGTCGAGCAGGATGATGGAGCCGTCCCGCTTGACGTCGTCCTTGCCCTCGATCGCCTCCTGGACCCAGTCGAGCAGGTCCGTATTGACGGTGAGGCCGCGGGTGAGGCTGATGTTGTCGAACTCGACGGGGCCCATCTCGTACTCGCGCCGAGGCGAGTTTCCGGTGGTGACGTCCCGCTTTTCGATCTTGACACCTCCGCCGGAGATGCCGTTGAAGCCGGCTACGACTTCGCTGCCTCCGTCGACTACGCCCGAGATCTCGAGGAGGAAGTTGTAGTTACCGAAGAGGTCTTCGGTGATGTTGTCGCCTTGTGCCATGGCTGGTTCCTCTCGCTGGGAGCCTGTTCAGGGCTCAGAGAACGAAAGGGTGAATAGGAAGGGTGGAAAGCACGAGCCCCCGCCCCGTACCCGGGACGGGGGCCCGATCGAGCATCAGTGCTCGAGCTCTACTAGCTGCGCTTGACCTGCTCGACGGCGATCTCGATCTTCTCGATCGCCATGCCGGACTGGTCGGAGCTCATCTCCGGGACGTACCACTTGCAGGGCCAGCCCTCGAAGAACTCGTAGCGGGCGACCTCGGTGCTCCCGTCGTGGTCCATCACGACCACGGCGCCGGAGCGACGGTCGACGTTGCCCTCCTCGATGGACTTGCGCCACTCCCACAGGTCGTCGGTGGCGGTGTAGCCACGCTCGAGGACGATGTTGGAGTAGGTGGTGCGGCCGGGCTTCTTGCGGACGCGGATGTCGTTGCCCTGCTTGAACTCGATGATCTCGGTCTCGGAGTCCATGCCGGAGACGGACTTGAAGCCGCCGACGACGGTCGCCGTGTCACCAGTGATCCCCTCGATCTCGAGGAGGAAGTTGAACGCGCCGTACAGCTCTTCGGTAATTCCGGGGTTAGCCACCTTGTTTCTCCTTTGCGAAGGTGTCGGCCCTCTCGGGCCTGTTGGGTTCCCCTCTCAGTGCGAGAAGGTGGCCCATCTTAGATCCGATCCACAGGGCGTGGGTCGGAAATCTGGGAAGTTTGTAGGGAGAGTCTCTGACCGGCGCCGCCGCCGTCGTTCGCAGGCAGCGGCGGCGCGGGTCAGCGACCCTCGAGCCTCCCCCGGAGGGAGGGCCCGAGGCCCCGGCTCGCCTCCCGAAGGAGACGAGCCAGGGCGACGGTCACTACTCGGAGATGGCGGCGCCGCCGTCCCACTGGCCGATCTTGAAGACGACGAACTCAGCGGGCTTCACCGGGGCGATGCCGATCTCGATGTTGACGTAGCCGGCGTCGACCTCCTCGGGCGGGTTGGTCTCCTCGTCGCACTTGACGTAGAAGGCCTGCTCCGCGGTCTTGCCGACGAGGGCACCGGAGGCCCAGACGCGGCTGAGGAACGCCCAGATGTTGCGGCGCAGGCGCGCCCACAGGCGGTGGTCGTTCGGCTCGAAGACGGCCCACTGGCTGCCCAGCTGGATGGTCTTCTCGATCATGATGAAGAGCCGGCGGACGTTGATGTACTTCCAGCTCGGGTTGCTCAGGGTCGAGAGCGTGCGAGCACCCCAGATGCGGATGCCGCGGCCACCGAAGTCGCGAATGACGTTGATGCCACGCACGTTGTAGGCGGCCTGCTCACGGCTGTTCACGTTGTACGCGAGGCCCGTGATGCCGGCGACGGTCTCGTTCGCCGGGGCCTTGTGCACGCCGCGCTGGCCGTCGACGCGGGCGTAGACGCCGGCGACGAACCCGCTGGGCGGGACCGCGACCTCACCCTTGTACGACTTGTGCTTGTCGTTGAAGGGGTTGGTGACGGTGACCCACGGCACGTAGAGCGCGCCGTAGCCGCGGTCGGACGCGGGGAGCAGCCCGTTCTTCTCGATCTCCTCGCCGCTCATGCGGTCCTTCGGCCCGTCCAGGACGGCGAAGCAATCGGCCCGCATCTCGCAGTACTCGAGGATCTCCTTCTGCTGGTTCGGGTTGAGACCCGGACCGGCCATGATCTGGATGTCGTTCTCCAGGTCGTCGAACGCGCCGAGGCCCTCGCGGGGCTTGGCGGGGTTGACGAGCGGGATCTGGCTGTCCTCGGCGCAGAGGAGGTAGGTGTAGGCGATGCCGCCACCGTTCTTAAAGAACCCGGAGACGCCCATGACGAAGTTGAACACCTCGGGGATGTTCAGGAAGTCGATGTAGAGCGCATCGAGCTTCTCCTCGTCACCCTTCAGCGCGCCCTGGCCGTTGATCTCGACGATGTACTCCTCGAAGGCCTTGCGCATGAAGTTGTTGAACTGCGTCGGGTTCGTGACCTTGGTCGGGCCGACGGAGAAGCGGGTGAGACCCGCCTTGACGCTGACCTCGTCGCCACCGAAGGCGTCGACGACCTCGTTCACCGTCGAGGGGCTGTACTTCTCGAGGGCGCCCTTCGTGGTGAGCTCGTCGATGATGGACGCGACCTTGGTCTTGTCCTTGACGAGGATGCGGCCCTTCGCGTCGACGTCGGCGGCGGTGAGGTCCACCTTGCCCTTGCCGAGCTCGACCGTGGCGGCGTCGCCCTTGATGGTGACCTTCGGCTTGAGGCCGAAGAGGCCACCGAACTTGCCGAGGTCCTTCACGTCGCCGGAGTCGAGACCGAGGGAGCTGATGAGCCCGCCCACGTCGGCCACCTTGGCCTTGGCGTCGGCGATGACGTCACCGGGCAGGCGGCGCATCTGCGCCTCGCCCTTGCTGTTCGACCAGCTGACCTCGGAGAAGCCATTGACCGGGATCACCCCGAGGAAGGCCGCGTTGGACGTGGCGGCAGCCTCGAGCGGCTTGGCGCCGGAGTCGATCTCCTGGATGTACACACCTGGGGTCTGATAGTTGGGCATCTAGCCTCACTCCTCCGTTGTTGGGCGGGATCGGAGGGACTGGGAGTCCCTCGCTGTAGTTCGCGCTGGTGCGCGGGTTGTAAACGTCCTCGGGTCTGGGCGTTCCGGACCGCCCCGCTCCGGCAGCCCCTCCCGAACGTCTTGAAAACCGCGCGCCACGGGCTCCTTCCGGAGCAAGGCAGGGCGCGGACTCTCTGAAATGTTGCTCCTCCAGAGCAGGAACCAGGACACGGGCAGCAGATCCTTGCTCTCCCCGTCCCAGGGACCGGAACGATACCGGATTCGCCGAAAGTGATCATCGACGGCCCGGATTTCGTCCGCGGAGCCGGTGAAGTTCTCCTCGCGACGCCGGGCGGTCGCCAGGACCTGCGCGCCGCGCTCGCGGGACTCGAACTGCTCTGCGCTGCGGGCGAGCCCTACCGGACCGCGAACGATGGCCCGACGTGCGTCGGTGCGGGCCGTCAGGCGGGTCAGGGCGGGGGAGGTGTCTTCGCTCACGAGGACCGCGAGGGTACCAGGGGCACCCCACCAGGTCGTAGACGCCCGAGAATCAGGCCGTGGTCGAGACCTTCGGGCCCTTGATGTTCACCATCGCGGACGCCTTCACGTCGAAGTTGCTGCCGGCCTTCTTGTCGAAGTTGCTGCCGGCCTCCTCGGCGGAGTTCGCGCTCGCCTTCATGGTGATGTCGGCGCCCGCGTCCACCTGGAAGGTGCCGTCCGCGCACTTGAAGGTGATGTCCCCGCCGGACACCCACGCGATGAGCTTGTCCGCGGTCTTCATGTCCATCGTCGTCACCTCGTCGGTGGAGTAGACGGAGATGAACTCCTCGCCGCTCTTGTCGTTGAACGTGAGCTTGTGGAGGTTCCGGGACCAGAAGATGCGCTCGTCGTTGTTCCCGTCGGCGTTGTCGAAGGGGACCTTGTCCTTGCCGTTGTGGAGCGACCCCACGACGATGGGCTGGTCCGGGAACCCGTGGATGAACTTGAGGAGCACCTCGTCGTCCGGCTCCGGCAGGCACGCCCACCCGAACTCGACGCCCGACATGAGCGTCTTCACCCGCGCCCAGTTCGACAGGATCTCGCCGGACGGCACGGTGTACTGCACCTGCACGCGGTAGTGCCCGTCCGGGTCCTGGTTGTCGGTCACGACGCCGATGAGGGACCCGACGATGGGCTCGAAGTGCGGGTTGTATGGCGGAAGCGGCATCTCAGCTCCTCATCACGTCGGCCTCGAGGACCTCGTTCGCTCGCGTGGGGCTGGGCACGATGACGCTCGAACCCCGCGTCTCTCCAGCCTCTGCGCCCCCGGATTGATCCGCAGTGCCGCAGGCATTGCGGATATCCAGGCGTTCGCCGCGGCCACCTGGACGTCGAGACATCCAGGCGTTCGCCGAAGCCGGGCGGACCTCGGTCAATTCATGTTCACCATGGAGCCCTTGATGTTCACCTGACCGCCGCCCTCGATGTTGTTGTTGGCGCCGGCCTTGGCCTCGAAGTTCGCCCCAGCCTCCTGGGCGATGTTCGAGCTCGCCTTCATGGAGATCTCGTTCGCCTCGACGGTCCAGTTCTGGGCGGCCTCGAAGGTGATGTCCCCGCTGCTCTTGAAGCTGATGAGCTTCTCCGCCGTGTCCATCACGATCTCGAGCCCGCCGGACGTGTCCCGCAGCGTGATCTTCTCCGCGCCCGACGTGTCGTCGATCTCGATGACGTGGCCGGACCGGGACACCAGCGTGCGGATGTTGTTCTCGCCGTCGGCGTTGTCGTAGGGGGGCTTGTCCTTGCCGTTGTAGAGGCTGCCCAGGATGATCGGCTCGTTCACGTTGCCGTTCACGAAGTCGATGAGGACCTCGTCCCCGACCTCCGGGTAGATGACCCAGCCCATCGCGTTGCCGGCCATCGGGAAGGACATGCGGGCCCAGGCGGAGAGGGTGCCGGCGCCGAGCCAGGGGTACTCCACCTGGATGCGTCCGTATCCTTCGGGATCCTTGTTGTCGGTCACAATCGCTTCGATGACGCCGTAGAAGCTCGAAGCACGTCCGACGGTCCAGTCCTGGGCCATGTTCACCTCCGGGGGGGCCGTTCAGGGCCCAAGCCGATGCCGGTCAAGGATCGGACGCGCGGGCCTCTCTGTCAACGAGAACCGCGCTCGCACCTGGCGCGCCGGACTCAGGAGGCGCTGTCGTCGTCGTCCCCGACCGAGTCGTCGTCGTCGCCAGCGGAGTCGTCGTCGCCCGGAGGCGGTCCCATGGGACCACCCGGGAGACCGTGCAGCTCGGGCCACACCATCCCGGCGACCTCGGAGAGGCGCGGGCACGGAGTCAGAGGGACCGTCTCCCCCTGGGTCGACACGAGGACCTGCTGGAAGGGGAACAGCGGGGGCACCCGCGAGACCTGGCCGAACAGCGTGAGCTCGACGTCCGCGCCCTGCTCGGCCGCGGTCGTCCAGGCCGGGAGCACCACGCCGAGGGGGCGCTCGGCTCCCTTGATCTCGATGGTCTCCTGGGTCATGTAGTGGTGGTAGTAGCGGTGCGTGGCCGCGGACAGCGCCACCGACGCGCGGTCCGGGTACCGCTCGCGGTCCGTGTCCCAGTCCTCGACCAGGGCGCCGAGGAGGTTCACGCAGTCCTCGGCGGGGTCGATGTCCCGCTCGGGCCCGACCTGCCAGGTCGCCGAGCCGCCGGACTGCTCCGGCAGGATCCCCTCTCCGTGCTGGCTGCGCTCGAAGATGCGGGTCACGTAGCTGCCCGGGCCGAGGAGCTCGGCGCCTTCGAAGTCTGCGCCGGAGCCTCCCTCGGGAGAGGCGAGGAACACGCCGTCCGACGGGCCCACGTTGCCGGTGATCTCGAGCAGGGTGTGGACCGCGCGGTACACGCCGGTGCCGCCGAAGGCATCGCGGGCGGCGCCGTCGAGCTCCTGGCAGGCATACGAGCGGAAGTCGGGGGGCCGGTTCGCCGGGGACAGCGCCAGCACCTCCGCGAGGTAGGACTGGACCTCGGCGACGTCGAGGAGGTAGCGGGTGTACGCGTCGCAGGACACGTCCTGGTCCGCCCCGACGAGCATGACCTCGACCAGGTCACGCGCGGCTTCTCCAGTGAGCGCCGGGTCCGTCGAGACGCGGTGGACGAAGCCCTGGACCTGGTAGGCCCCGCCAGGCGGGAACGGCGACTGCTCCGGCCCCGTGTCCAGCGGCCCCCACCACGTCTGCAGCCAGACGCCGGCGTTGCCGCACCCCATCAGGAGGGCTCCGGCGGCGAGCAGGGACAGTCGGGTCAGCAGGCGCGGCATCAGCATCCTCGTTCGCCGTCGAGCGGCGGCGACGGATCCTACCAGAGCCGGCGCCGGGCGCGATCGGGCGTCGGGGCAGAACGAGTAGGCAGCACCCCTGCGCGCCTCAGCCGCCGGGCTGGCGGAGGGTCGACGCGCGGCGCAGTGCCTCGTCGAGCTCGCGGCGCGCCTCCGCCTCGGCGCCGAGCTGCTCCGCGATGCGGTCGAGGGCCTGGCCAGCCGTGGGGCCGGGCTCCCGGGCGAGGGCCGTCGCGATCTCCTCGCAGTTGGAGATGAAGGCGGCGGTGCGGTCCGCGGCGGCCGACGCGAGCTCCTTGCCCCCCGTGGCCAGGCGCCGACGCTGGAGATCCGTGAGCTCCGTCGCGGCCTCCTCGAGGGCAGCGAGCGTGGCGTCCGCCTGCTCCTTCGGAAGGTCGCTGCTCCGCACCGCCGTGCGCGCCCTGGCCAGGGCCTTCTCCCACTCGGGGCCACCGGAGAGCTCGCCCGAGAGCGCGGCGAGGCGGGCGTCACGGTCGGCGGCGATCTGCCGGCGCGCCGCTCGGGAGCGCCGCCCGACCCACCGAAGCCCGAGGCCCAGTCCCACGACGGCCAGTCCCAGGACGCCGGTGATGGCCGATGAGCCCAGCGCGGCTGGGACCGCGATCAGAGCCCCCAGAGCCGCCACGCCGAGTCCGATCCACTCGGTCCCTCTGAGAAGCGTGTCCGCGCCGGTGGCCCCCACCGGGCTCGGCGCCCGCGCCCCCTGGGACAGCGCGTCCCGGCGGGTGGCGTCCCGCTCGGCCGCGGCGGCACGGCGGGCCGCTTCCTGCTCCTTGCGGCGCTGTTCGAAGTCGCTCATCGCTCCCCTCGCATCGGGGCCGTCGCCCTTCGTCGCCGGATGATGACACACTGACCCCCCGTGATCCCCTCGCCCACGAGCCCGTCCACGACCACCGCCTCCTGGACCGCCCGCGTCCAGCGCTATTGGTTACTCGCGCGAGGCTTCGTGGTGAACGACATCCGCAAGCGGTACGTCGGCTCGCTCATGGGGTTCTTCTGGACGGTCGTCCAGCCCCTCATCGAGCTGGTCACCTACACCTTCGTGTTCACCGTCATCCTGCTCGTCCGGTTCGAGCCGCACTACGACACCTGGACGAACGCGCTCTACCTCTTCTGCGGGATGATCGCGTGGCTCGCCCTGTCCGAGAGCCTGTCCCGCTCCGTCGACCTCGTGCGGGAGAACGCACACCTCATCAAGAAGCTGAGCTTCCCTCCGTCGGTCCTCGCGACGGCCATCGTCTTGTCCGAGGGCTTCTCCGCGTGCGTCCGCATGGCGATGCTGTTCGGAGCGGCGCTGCTCGCGGGTCAGGGCATCACCTGGCACGCGCTGCTGTTCCTTCCCGTCCTCGTGCTGCAGATGCTCTTCACGATGGGGCTGGCCATGCTCCTCGCCACCACCCAGGTCTACTTCAAGGACACCCGCCATCTGCTCGGCCCCGCCTTGCTGATCTGGATGTTCATCACCCCCATCTTCTATCCGGCGAGCCTGTTTCCGAAGCAGTTCGCGCCGCTCCTCATGCTCAACCCCCTGAGCCACCTCGTGGGCATCTACCGCGAGCTCGTGCTCAACCACGTCGTCCCCCAGTGGGGCTCCGTCATCATCTTCACCACGATGGCGCTCACGACCTTCGGACTCGGGGCGGTGACGTTCGCCCGCCACCGACGCCGCTTCCCGGACCTGGTGTGACCGCGACCGCCGGCCTGATCGGGCGCGCACGGTCCCGGACGGGCGCGACTTCGCCCTTGAGCGCCGGCCCTCGGCCTACGTAGTTTCCCGAACCGATGCGCCGCATTCTGCCCGCACTGCTCCTCCTCCTCGTCGGCTGCGCCAGCCCGCCGGACCTGTCCCCCATTCCGGACCCGCCGGCGGACGACGACGACTCGGCGCCCGAGCTGCCGGAGCCTGCCTTCGCCTCCACCGCGACGTTTGCCGTGGTCATGGAGGGCGAGGTCGACGACACGGACGCGCCCAGCTCCGTCCTCACGAAGGGCGAGGGCGTCTTCCAGTTCGTCTACTGGGACGAGGACGGCCAGACGCCCCTGTGCCGTCAGCGCGTCCCGTTCCTCTCCGAGGCGCGGTTCGGGCCGCTCGCTTCGTCGTCCTGCGGTGGGTGCCTCGGCATGCTGGAGCTCGAGGCGCTCGAGACCGACGCGGTCGACGACGCCGAGGACGCCTGCGACCCGGACATGCTAGGAGACCAGGACCTCTCCTTCCTCCTCCAGGGCGACGACTCGGACGCCGCACGGGGTGACGACTTCACCCGGATGGCGCTGGTGACCCTGGACGACCTGCTCTCCGACGACTGGCTGCTGACCGAGGACGGCCTCCACGTCGAGGAGCTCATCGCCACGTACGAGTCCGCCGGGCTCGCCGCCACGCACCTCGCCATGGTCCGCCCCGCGGGCTGGGTTGGGGACCATGCAGGGCTCGACGGCATCGCCACCCCCTGGGGACTGCAGGGATGGCTGCCCATGTTCGTGGTCTACCGGGACGCGGACCGACCCACGGACGCCGACTGGCTGCCCGGTGAGGTCTACATGACGTCCCTGTGGCAGGTGGCCCTCGCCGAGCCCGCCAACGAGGCCCCCGAGAGCGACTCCGCGAACTACCGGTAGTCCGCCCCCCGCGCGCCCCTCACGCGCGCGGCTATCCTCCCCGCCATGTCCACCGCCCCCCAGACGGCGCACGTCGACGTGCGCGCGAGCGACATCGCCGTCTCGGCGGACAGCCTCGGGAAGCGGTTCGACATCTACCCCTCCGACCGGGCGCGGCTCCTGGAGTTCTTCGGCAACCGCAAGCGGCACAAGGAGTTCTGGGCGCTGCGCAACGTCTCCTTCGCCGTCCCGCGGGGCACCGCGTTCGGCGTCGTCGGGGCCAACGGCGCGGGCAAGAGCACCTTGCTGCGCCTGCTGTCGGGCGTGAGCCAGCCCACGGAGGGGACCCTCACCGTGGACGCGGGCCTGTCGGGGCTGCTCGACCTGGGCCTCGGCTTCCACCCGGACTTCACCGGTCGCCAGAACATCGCCCTGAACTGCTCGGTCCTGGGCATGGGAGACGACAAGGTCGCCGCGCTCACGCCGCCCATTGTGGAGTTCGCGGAGCTCGAGGACTTCATAGACTACCCCGTCCGCACCTACTCGGCGGGGATGCAGCTACGCCTCGCCTTCGCCATCGCGGCGCACATGGACTACGACGTCATCTTCATCGACGAGGTCCTCGCGGTGGGCGACCAGTACTTCCAGCGGAAGTGCGTGTTGAAGATCGAGGAGTTCCTCGCCGAGGGACGCACGCTGGTCATGGTCAGCCACGACCTGCACTCCATCCGGGCCTTGTGCAGCAACGTGCTGTGGCTGCACGGAGGCCGCGTCGTCCACCAGGGACCCACGAACGAGGTGGTGAACGCCTACGTGGACGTGGCGCGGGACAAGGAGGGCCGCATCAAGGCCCGGCTGTTCGGCGGCGCGACGAGCGCCCACAGCCGCGCGCTGGCCGACCGGGTCGCGTCGGTGACGGCCGCCGAGCAGGCCCCCGTCTCCCCTCCCCCGTCGACGGACGTCCCCTACTTCGCCACGTCCGACGACCCGTCGCTTCGGGACGCCGTCGTCCGCGCCGTCCACCACCCGCAGACCCTGCAAGAGGAGTGGGACCGCGACGAGGACGTCCACGACTACGAGGAGACGCACGGCGAGCGGCCCATCATCACCGGGACCGGCGAGGTGCGCGTCCTCTCGGTGAAGACGCTGAACGCAGAGGGCGACGAGACCGACCAGTTCACCACCGGGGACGCGGTCACCATCGCCACGACGTTCAAGACGCTCGCCCCGGTCGAAGACCCCATCCTGGGCGTCGCCCTGTTCCGCAACGACGAGCTCTACGTCTACGGCCCGAACACCCGCTTCGACGGCGTGGAGCCCATGCGCGGCACGTACGACGGCGTCTACACCTACTTCATCCACTACCCGTCGCTGAAGCTCCTCACCGGGACCTACCGCATCTCGGTGGCCGCCTTCGACAAGCACCACCTCAAGCCCCACGTCTGGCACAACCAGCTCTACGAGTTCAAGGTGACCTGCCCCCGCGAGGACCACGGCATCGTCGAGATCCCCCACGCCTGGGGGCTCGTCCGCCACGTGAGCGGCGAGGGCGAGGAGCTGCCGTGACCCGGGTGCTCCTCATCGGGACCGGTCCCCTCCCCTCGGACCGCCCCCGCGAGCTCGGCTTCCCGCAGCTGCGGTGCCGCCAGTTCCTGCATCCGCTCCTCGCCGCGGGCCACGAGGTGCTCCTCGTGAGCCTCACCCGGCGCGACCTCCTCCAGCAGGGCGACCACGCCGCCATCGCCGCCCCCGTGGATCGGGAGCTGACCGTGGACGGAGCCCGGCGCGGGGTCCGCTACTGCGTGGTCCTGCCCGACGAGCCCGGCCGTTTCTTGCGCGTGCGGGACCTGCGCCGCGAGTACGCCCCCGACGTCATCGTGACCGCGGGACCGTTCCTCCCCATGGCCGCCGGCGCCCGGGCGGCCGGTGACGAGCCCCTGTGGGTCGACGTCCCGGGGGACCCCATGTGCGAGGCCCAGGCGAAGGCCCTGCGCTCCGGCAGCACCGACCCCATCCACCGCTACCGCCAGATGCTCGGCCAGGCGCTGGCCCGCGGCGACCGCTTCTCCACCATCTCCCGGACGCAGCGCGCGTCGCTCATCGGCGCCCTCGGTCTCGCGGGGCGCCTCACCGGCGAAGCCGCCGGCGACGAGCTCGCTCACGTCGTGCCGGGCTCCGTCGAGGGGCTCCCCCACGCTCCCGACGCGCCGCTCCCCGAGGCCTGGCCGTCGCTGCCCGACGACGCCCTCTCCGTCCTGTTCTGCGGGGGATACAACAACTGGCTGGACGCGGACACGCTCCTCGACGCGGTGCTGCTCGCCATGGACGAGGAGCCGCGCATCCAGTTCGTGTCCACCGGCGGCGCCCTGCCCGGCCACGACGAGAGCACGTACCACCGCTTCCGCGCCGGGGCCGCCGCCAGCGCCCACGCAGCGCGCTTCCACTTCCTCGGGTGGGTGCCCCTGGAGACGCTCCCGGCGGTGTTCGCGCGCTCCTGGCTGAGCCTGTCGGTGGATCGGCCCTGCTACGAGGCCGAGTTCGGGGCCCGCACCCGCATCCTGGAGTCGCTCGAGCGCGGGGTGCCCGTCGTCAGCACGGACCTGTGCGACCTCACCGCGGAGCTCGCCGACGCCGGCCTGATCCACACGGTTCCGGTGGGAGACGCGGACGCCGTCGCGGACCGGCTGCTGGCCCTCGCGCGCGGCACCTTGCCGCTGCCGTCAGGCTGGGCCGAGCACCGTCAGCGCTACGGGATCGAGGCGACGACGCAGCCGCTCCTCGAGTGGGTCAAGTCGCCGCGCCGCGCCCCGGGTGGCGTGCCGGTCGACTTCCTCGAGGACTCCTGGCAGGAGCTCGCGCGGCTCCAGGACCGGCTGGAAGAGGTGTGGAAGAGCCCCACGTGGCGCACCCTGGGGCGCGTGCATCAGCTGCTGAAGCGGCTGCGGTAGCGGGCGACGCCGCTCAGTCCTCGCGGCGCGGCTCCGGCCACGGAGCAGCGGTGGGCCACTCGCCGGACAAGCCCGCCTCGATGATCCCTTCGATGTGCCGCGCGGTGGTGGCGCTCGTGGTCCGGGTCTCGTCCGTCGCCTCGTACATGGCGAGCTGGACGTGCGCCATGCGCGCCTGGAGCCGCAGCCACTCGGCGAACGGGCGAACCACGCCGAGTCCCAGCGCCGCCCCGAGGGCCGCGCCAGCGACGGGCTCCCACGTGGGCTGGTGGTCCCAGCCGCCGCGGAAGTCGCTCCAGAGGTAGGCGAGCACCCCGAACATCACGGCCGCACCCACCATGCCGGCCGCTTCGCTCCAGGAAGCCCGCTTGTAGAGGAGCTCGGCCTGGAGGCGGACGAGCTGGGCCGCCTCGAGCTTGCTGTCGTCTCCGAGATCGGGGAGCAAGCTCATGCGGTGCCTCCAGTCACGCGGTCGCCGGCTCGCGCGGGGAGTCCGCGTCGGCGGCGAGCTTCTCCGACTCTACCTGCCACGCCGGCTTCACGTCCGCGCGGAGGTGGCGCCGGAGCTCCGCCTCGATGCGCTGCATGAGCGCGGTGAGCCCCTCGCGCTGGAGCGCCGACACCCGCACCGCGTCGCCACGCAGGTCCACGTCCGCGAGCTGCTCGGCGCTGGCCACGTCGGCCTTGTTCAGGACCGGCAGGACCGGGAGGTGGGCCAGGCCGAGGTCGTCGAGGACCTCGTGGACCACGCGGGTGTGCAGGTGCGCGTGCTCGTCGGAGGCATCCACCACGTGGAGCAGCAGGTCGGCGTCTTCCAGCTCCTCGAGGGTGGCCCGGAAGGCGCGGAGCAGATCGGCCGGGAGGTGCTCGATGAACCCCACGGTGTCGGTCAAGACCAGGTCGCGGGCGTCCGGGACGGTCATGCGCCGGGTGGTGGTGTCCAGGGTGGCAAAGAGGGCGTCTTCGGCGAGGACCTCGGCCGACGTCAGGGCGTTGAGCAGCGTGCTCTTGCCCGCGTTCGTGTAGCCCACCAGGGCCACGACGGGCACCCCGGACCGCGCGCGCTGCTTGCGGCGGAGGGCCCGCTGCTTGCTGAGGTCCCCGAGCTCGCGCTCGAGCCGCGCGATGCGGTCGCGCGCGCGCCGCCCGTGGATCTCCAGCTTCGTCTCACCGGGGCCGCGGCCGCCGATGCCGCCCGTGAGCCGCGACAGCGAGGTCTGCATGAGCGACAGGCGCGGCAGCAGGTACTTGAGCTGGGCGAGCTCCACCTGGAGCCGGCCGTCCTTGCTCAGGGCCCGCTGAGCGAAGATGTCGAGGATGAGCTGGGTTCGGTCGAGGACCTTGAGCTCGGTGCGGTCGGCGATGGTCTTGCCCTGGGACGGGGACAGGTCCCGGTCGAAGATGACCATGTCCGCCTCGAGGTACATCGAGCGCACGAGGAGCTCATCGAGCTTGCCGGTGCCCACGACCGTGCGGGGGTCCACCTGCCCCCGCCGCTGCACGATGGTGTCGATGACCTGGAGACCCGCGGTCTCCGCGAGGCGGGCCAACTCCTCGAGGCGGCGGTCGAGGCCCCGCTCCTGGCCGATCTCCACCCCCACGAGCATCGCCCGGGGTCGGGTGTCCACCTTCTGGACGTCGCCGGTGGTCGCCGCGAACTCGCCTTCCAGCGCCGTGATCAGCTCGCCGAAGTCCTCGGTGAGGGCATGAACCCGGACGGGCCCCTCGACGCGGTAGGGCGGCGCGTCGTCCGGGACGGTGCCCGGAGGGAGCAGGGTCGCGTACTCGAGCGTTCCGGGGAGGCCGATGTCCCCCACCTGGAGCGCGGCCACCAGGTCGAGGCGGAGCAGGGACAGGTCCGTCAGGTCGTCCCGGGACAGGGCCTCGCCCTTCACGTGGGTGTGCAGCAGACGCAGGCCGCGGAAGCGCTGGCGCCCGGCGCGCGCCCGCCCCAGCTCCGGGATGAAGAGCCGGTCGGCGTCACCGACGATGACGTGACTGACCGACCCGCGCCGGTCCACCAGCACGCCCACCTGACGACCCAGCTGGTGGCTGAGCTCGCTCAGGTTGCGAGCCAGCTCGGGGCTGAGGATCTGGCGGGGGGCGAGGCGGCGCCGGTACAGGTAGGAGAGCGCCTTGAGCTCGCTCGGCTTGAGGCCGGCGGTGTGTCCGTGGATGGGCTTCACGGCTCGAACCTAACGCCGGGCAGGGCCCTGGGCAACGCGGGGCGGGCCTACCCTGTCAGTCCCTGGCTGCGGGTAGCGGCTCACAGGTCCTCCGTGGACCCGGCCAGCGCCGCCTGGCGCGCCTCCTCGTCCGCGGCCTTCTTCGCTCGTCGCCGCTCGCGGGCCAGCTTGATCCCCGGGCCCGACAGCGCGAGGCCGACGCCCCCCGCGATGCGCCACTCGGTCCGCTGTCCCTGATAGAAGAGGCCGGCGACGACCACCTCGGGACGGACCCGCATGATGGTCTTCCCCAGCGGGATGTCGACGCCGACCGGGACGAACAGCTGGAGCGGCCAGTCCTTCTCCAGGGGGAAGGTCCGACTGAGCTGGAAGTGAGGGGCGAGGTAGACCGCGGGCGCGTGCTGCCCCCCGAAGCGCTTGCCGACCGACACGCCCACGTCCACCCCGATGCCCGCGCCCAGGACGCGGTTCTCCTCGAAGCGGAGCAGGCAGCACGCCCCGCCGAGGAAGCTCAGGTCGAGGCTGAGATCGATCGGGCCCTTGATGGGGGCGAAGCGCAGATCGAGCGCCCCGCCGAAGCTCGAGAACATGTGGGTGAAGGCGCGGCCTCCGACCTCCACGCGATCGTTCGCCCCGCCGCGGACCCAGGCCTGCAGCTCCCCGCCGCCGAAGGTCCCGTCGTTCATGCGCACCCCCGCGCCGACTCCGCCGCCGAACTCGACGTGACCCTTGGGCAGCGTGTCCGCCGGCCGATAGCGGAAGGCAGGCCCGCAGCCCGAGAGCGCCGCGATCAAGCCGCCCAAACACATGACGACCACGATGCGTTGTGGATGCATGGGGGTCTCATCGGCGGGGTGCGCCGGAATCTGAACGGAGGACGCACTGTTAGGATCCGAGTCAGCGATGACGCGCCTGGGTCGATACACGCTCCTCGAGACAGTCGGCGAAGGCGGGATGGCCCAGGTCTTCCGCGCCCGGCTCGACGGGCCGATGGGCTTCAAGAAGACGCTCGCGATCAAGCGGATCCGCGACTCCCTCGTCCAGAGCGACGAGGAGCACGTCCGGTCGCTGATCAACGAGGCGCGCATCGGCGGCAAGCTCCGGCACCCGAACATCGTCGAGGTCTACGACCTGGGAGAGGACGACGGGGCGTACTACATCGCCATGGAGTTCGTGGACGGGGTCACCCTGACGCGGATCATGGAGGTCGCCCGGGAGCACCGGACGCGGATCCCTCCGTCGATCGTCCTCGACATCGGGATCCAGGTCTGCAAGGGCCTGACCTACGCCCACGCGACGCAGAGCGAGGACGGGCAGCCGCTGGACCTGGTCCACCGCGACCTGAAGCCGAGCAACATCATGATCTCGCTCGGCGGCCAGGCGAAGCTGATGGACTTCGGCATCGCCAAGGCGAGCAGCAACCTGTTCGACACGACCGAGACGGGCATCGCGAAGGGCACCCCGCTGTACATGTCGCCCGAGCAGCTGCGGGGCATCCGCCCGCTCAAGGCGAACTCGGACCTGTTCTCCCTCGGGGTGCTGCTCTACGAGATGACGACCGGGCGGATCCTCTTCGCAGGCCGCACCATCCCCGAGATCATCACGAAGGTGCTGAACCACCCGCTGCGGGAGGCCATCAGCGACGCCGACACCTGCATCCCCGGCATGGCGCCCATCCTGACCCGGCTCCTGACCCGTGACTCGGCGGCCCGCTACCAGGAGGCGACGGCGGTGCGGGTGGAGCTCGAGCACCTCATGGAGTGGCAGGACCGCAAGTGGTCCACCGCCGAGCTCGCCCAGGCGGTGCACAAGGGGGACTTCCCCGGCTCGCGCAAGCTGGACACGACCGCGGCCGCGCTCCAGCCCATCGTCGACCGGGAGGACAGCTCCGTCGAGGGCGACGCCGCCGACGGCGACCCGTCGTACATCGCAGAGAAGGCGGGGCAGACGCTGGTGGACCGCTACATGCGGCAGGCCCGGCGCAAGCGCCTCATGGTGCTTCTGTCGGCGGCGCTCTTCGTGTTCTCCCTCACCGCGGTGGCGACGTACGTCTTCCGGGGGACCCTGGGGGTGACGCTCCGCATCGACTCGGCGCGTGACGCCCTGAACGCAGGCGATCTGTCCGGCGCGCTCGCCCTGTGGGACAAGGCCCTCGCCGAGAACCAGGGCCGGGTCGACGCCCGGTTCGGGGCGGCGACGCTGCGGTCCTGGGCGGGTGAGCCGACCGAGGAGATCGCCCGGAGCCTCGAGTTCGCCCTCGAGGAGACGCCGGCCGAGTTCGCCCGCAAGTACCTCGCGTTCGGGCGGGTCATGCGCCGGGGCGGCGAGTACACCGAGGCGTTCCGCAACCTGAAGCAGGCGCTCGATGCCGCCCGGAAGCACAAGAACGCGAGCGGGGAGGAGATCCCCGCCGAGCTGCTCCAGGAGGCGGCGGAGGTCGCCCTCGTGCTCGGGTCGCCGGACGCGGCGCGGGGATACTTCGAGGAGATCGCGGAGGCGGCGCCTGCCGGAGCCCTGTCCGATCTGGCGCTGAGCTGGAGCGACGCCGTCAGCGAAGGGCGCGGCGCCCTCCTCGGGGCCGAGCTGCTGTACATCGACGGGCGCGTCGACGAGGCGTTCTCGGGGCTGCTCGCGGCCCTCGACGCGGCGTCGGGCTCCCGGGAGCACCTGCAGGAAGACCGGCTGCTCTGGGCCTACCGGGCGCTGGCGGCCCAGCGATACGACGTCGCGGACAACCTCGTGTCCGACCTGGGCCCCTTGTCAGGGGAGCGAGCGCGGCGCCGGGCGGCCGGGGTCGCGGGCGCCGCGGCGCTGGCCGGGCGGGGCAAGGTCGGCA
>ENA-OWNT01000882-OWNT01000882.1-seawater-metagenome-genome-assembly--contig:-NODE-882-length-50203-cov-6.769441_pt1 | contig 50203 bp, 39 predicted proteins | sample MGYA00238136_ERZ651165 | MGnify/ENA primary metagenome ERZ651165 (study PRJEB26861, sample SAMN08777766) | seawater metagenome | isolation source: coastal seawater | place: USA: Florida | collected... | reverse complement strand
TCATTAATATACACACCTGGTGTCTTAATAGTAGATAAATTCATACGGTTAGATTGTATTTTTTCATTGATTATAACATTTGTTTTCTATATTCGTTTATATATATACGTACATTAAGGATCTTACAGTATTTTTTTTACCTTCCTTTATGAGTTTTATGATGGATAGATTTGGGGTTGGTAATCCTTTATATATAATTTGTGTTCTTTTTACTCCATTATTTGAAATAATTCCTGTTAAATTAAATTTGTATTGTGGAATTTCATGTAAAGCTATCTCGGAAGAATTTGATACAAATGATATAGCTTTTTCACCATTCTCAAGTATAATGGTTTCCGGATCTGAAAATTTTATTTGAGTACTTCCTTCAATTTGTAACTTTTCAAAATATCGATTGCTTTGATTTACTATCAAATAATTCCATTCCGTTATTCTTGATTCAAATTGCAACGAAAAAATTGCCTTGGAAGTTTCTTTAAAATCTTGAAACCTCACTTCTATCTCACTTACAATTTTTGACGAATTCTGTGGTTTAAAAACCTTAACAAACTCTTTGCTTTCTTCCTTCATTTGTACATTAGATGAAGAACAGAAATAATATCCGTCTTTGTTTACAGGCCAATTTGTAAATTCATAAAATTGCGGAGTGTTTGTAACTATTTCAAAGTTAAATGATGTCTGGGGGGTCGCTCTCGAAATATATTCAAGAAATGAGTGTAACACTAAATTTGATGGCAAATACAAATCAAATCCTGTTGTACTATTTTTCAGTTTCAAACCATACCTGTCAAATATATTTTTGGTTTTCGCTGTTGGTTGGTATATAACATCTTTACATAAACCATCTTTATAAAAGGTATGGTATACGTTTACAGCTAATATTTTCTTATAACTACTTACCATTATTGATTTATTCTATTTGCCGATTCATTAATTCCTGAAATGAACTTCTTAACTTCTTTTCCTCCAATGGTTATCAACTTTAATTTATAAATAACAGAAGGTTGGTATTTCAACGATGACTCCACAAATGCTGGCGCACCTGCTTCACAGTCTCCCAACTATACTACACATCTGTTATCCAAAATCAATGCAAAGTTGTAGTGAAGGTTCACGGGGTCTTTTCGTCCCGTGGCGGGTAACCGGCATCTTCACCGATACTACAATTTCACCGGGCTCGCGGAGGAGACAGTGTTCAACTCATTAGACCATTCGTGCAGGTCGGAACTTACCCGACAAGGAATTTCGCTACCTTAGGACCGTTATAGTTACGGCCGCCGTTTACCGGGGCTTCAGTCGCAAGCTTCAGATTACTCCTGACAAGCTTCCTTAACCTTCCGGCACCGGGCAGGTATCAGGCTCTATACGTCTTCTTTCGAATTTGCAGGGCCCTATGTTTTTGCTAAACAGTTGGTTGAACCATTTCATTGAATCCCGCCGAAGCGGGATAGCTTTATCCCGAAGTTACAGCTACAATTTGCCTAGTTCCTTCTCCGCGGCTCACCCGAGCGCCTTAGAATACTCATCTCGACTACCTGTGTCGGTTTACGGTACGGGTTGTTAATAACATAACTTAGAGGTTTTTCTCGTGAGCAGGATTACAGCCACTATCTCGCCAGCCGAAGCCTTTGAGTACTATCACGTTCATCACATCCGGCGGATTTGCCTACCAGACGTATAACTACACGCTTTAACGAGGTATTCCGTCACCTCGCGGGCTTTTCACTTCTCCGTCACCCCATCGAATTATTAACAAGTACTGGAATATTAACCAGTTTTCCATCAGCTTCCCCTTTCGGGTACGCCTAAGGACCCGACTAACCCTGATCCGATTAGCGTTGATCAGGAACCCTTAGTCTTTCGGCGAAGCAGTTTTTCACTGCTTTTATCGTTACTTATACCTACATTTTCTTTTCTAAACGCTCCAACATACCTTACGGTACACCTTCAACGCAGTTTAGAATGCTCCCCTACCACTCTTTCGAGTCTATATCTTCGGTACTATGTTTGATGCCCGATCATTTTCCGTGCCCGAACCCTCGACCAGTGAGCTGTTACGCACTCTTTAAATGAATGGCTGCTTCCAAGCCAACATCCTGGCTGTCTTAGGGTTCGAACTTCGTTTGTTCAACTTAACATAGATTTAGGGACCTTAGATGATAGTCTGGGTTATTTCCCTCTCGGCCATGGACCTTAGCGCCCACAGCCTCACTGCCATATAAATATCATAGCATTCGGAGTTTGTCAGGGTTTGGTAGGCGGTGAAGCCCCCTAGCCCAGTCAGTAGCTCTACCTCTATGATACTTCTTAATTATGACGCTGTTCCTAAAAACATTTCGGGGAGAACGAGCTATCTCTCAGTTTGATTGGCCTTTCACCCCTATCCACAGGTCATCCCAAAACTTTTCAACGTTTACGGGTTCGGCCCTCCAGTTAGTTTCACCTAACCTTCAGCCTGCCCATGGATAGATCACAAAGTTTCGCGTCTGCCCCCACTGACTAAAAACGCCCTGTTCGGACTCGCTTTCGCTGCGGCTCCGTTACTTAAGAACTTAACCTCGCCAGTGAGGAGCAACTCGTAGGTTCATTATGCAAAAGGCACGCCGTCACCCTTACGGGCTCCGACCGCTTGTAAGCGTACGGTTTCAGGTACTATTTCACTCTCCTGTTCGGAGTACTTTTCACCTTTCCCTTACGGTACTGGTTCACTATCGGTCACTAAGGAGTATTTAGCCTTACCGGATGGTGCCGGCAGATTCAGGCAGGATTCCTCCGGTCCCGCCTTACTCAGGATACTGCTCGTTATTGACAATTTACACCTACAGGGCTTTCACCTTGTTTCGCTCATCTTTCCAGATGATTCAGCTTGATGTCAACTTCTAAATGCAGTCCTACAACCCCAAGGGAGCACGCTCCCCTGGTTTGGGCTATTCCCTGTTCGCTCGCCACTACTTAGGGAATCATTTGTTATTTTCTTTTCCTCCGGGTACTTAGATGTTTCAGTTCCCCGGGTTAGCTCTCCTTGCGGAGTGATATACCTTCAGTATATCAGGTTGTCCCATTCGGAAATCTATGGTTATATCGCTTGTATGCAGCTTACCATAGCTTATCGCAGCTTACCACGTCCTTCATCGCCTCTTAGTGCCTAGGCATCCACCATACGCCCTTATTCGCTTTAAATAATTTTAGTGCTTTAGAAAAAACACGTTCTACAAAAAATTTTGCTACCCAATATGTCAAAGAACTTCGAGTTTTTAATGCAGCAATACGACAATGCGATAATGCGACAATTTACTCTTGTTGATGTTATGGACTTGAACCATCCGTACAGCCTGGTTACTGTTACATCATTTTATATCATTTACCGCTTCAATACCCAACCCCTCAATCAAAAAAAGTGGAGGATATCGGAGTCGAACCGATGACCCCCTGCGTGCAAGGCAGGTGCTCTAGCCAGCTGAGCTAACCCCCCATCGGTAATGATACCTTATTTTAAGAACTTCTGTTTTTAGTCGTGAGTCATCAGTCGATAGTCGTCAGCCTCGCGGACTTAATACTTATGACTTACTACTCTCTACTAATAAAAAGTAGACCCGCCCAGACTTGAACTGGGGACCTCTACATTATCAGTGTAGCGCTCTAACCACCTGAGCTACGGATCTATAAAACCCTTAGCCCTACTAACCAAACTTTCGCTTAGCTTCCTTGTTCAGGACATCAGAGCATCTTACAAAGAACAATATCTTGAAAGATGGAAAAAAACAACAGCTACCAGGCTTTTAGCTCTAAAAAGGAGGTATTCCAGCCGCACCTTCCGGTACGGCTACCTTGTTACGACTTAGCCCCAGTTACCAGTTTTACCCTAGGCGGCTCCTTGCGGTTACCGACTTTAGGTACACCCGGCTTCCATGGCTTGACGGGCGGTGTGTACAAGGTCCGGGAACGTATTCACCGCGCCATTGCTGATGCGCGATTACTAGCGATTCCAGCTTCATGAGGTCGAGTTGCAGACCTCAATCTGAACTGAGAGAAGGTTTTTGAGATTAGCTTCCTGTTACCAGGTCGCTGCCCTTTGTCCTCCCCATTGTAGTACGTGTGTAGCCCTGGGCATAAAGGCCATGATGACTTGACATCGTCCCCTCCTTCCTCGCGTCTTACGACGGCAGTTTCTTCAGAGTTCCCACCATTACGTGCTGGCAACTGAAGATGGGGGTTGCGCTCGTTGCGGGACTTAACCCAACACCTCACGGCACGAGCTGACGACAGCCATGCAGCACCTTGCCATCTGTGTATTGCTACAAAACCAGCTTTCACTGGCGGTCAAATGGCATTCTAGCCCAGGTAAGGTTCCTCGCGTATCATCGAATTAAACCACATACTCCACCGCTTGTGCGGACCCCCGTCAATTCCTTTGAGTTTCATCCTTGCGGACGTACTTCCCAGGTGGATTACTTAATGCTTTCGCTCAGACACACACTGTGTATCGCGTATGTCGAGTAATCATCGTTTAGGGCGTGGACTACCAGGGTATCTAATCCTGTTCGCTACCCACGCTTTCGTGCCTCAGCGTCAATGTTCGTTCAGCCAGCTGCCTACGCAATCGGTGTTCTATATCATATCTATGCATTTCACCGCTACATGATATATTCCGCCAACCTCAACGAAATTCAAGATAAATAGTATCAAAGGCAGTTTCCAGGTTGAGCCCGGAGATTTCACCTCTGACTTAAATATCCGCCTACACACCCTTTAAACCCAGTAAATCCGGATAACGCTTGCACCCTCCGTATTACCGCGGCTGCTGGCACGGAGTTAGCCGGTGCTTATTCATATGGTACCGTCGGACGGGGTAGAAACCCCGGTTTTCTTCCCATATAAAAGAAGTTTACAACCCAGAAGGCTGTCATCCTCCACGCGGCATGGCTGGTTCAGGCTTGCGCCCATTGACCAATATTCCTCACTGCTGCCTCCCGTAGGAGTCGGGCCCGTGTCTCAGTGCCCGTGTGGCTGGTCGTGCTCTCACACCAGCTACCCATCGTCGACTTGGTGGGCCGTTACCCCGCCAACTATCTAATGGGACGCACGCCAATCCACTACCAATAAATTTTTAATGATCAGAAGATGCCTTCCAATCATACTATGGGGTGTTAATCCGGATTTCTCCGGGCTATCCCCCAGTAGTGGGTATGTTGCGTACGTGTTCCGCACCCGTTTGCCGGTCGCCGGCGGACCGAAGTCCCCGCTGCCCCTCGACTTGCATGTGTTAAGCCTGCCGCTAGCGTTCATCCTGAGCCAGGATCAAACTCTCCATTGTAAATAGATTGTTCGTTCACTGACTAATACTCATTTAATTAAAAAGAGAATCAGACGTGTAACTTATTTGTTAGTTACGCTATGTGGTATCCCGCCAAAGGCGGGATCACTTACCTGGCAAAACAGAACTTCATCTGTCTTGCGCTGTTGTTTTTTTTATTCCAATCTTTCAAAGAACTTCAGAAATATAAGCAGTCAAAAATACCACTCAACCTCTACTGTCAGTGACGGGGAATTGAACCCCAATATCGCAGCCTCTATACCGCTTCACTATTAATATCTTAAGAACTTATCGTTACCGTTTTGTTACCATCGTTCCGCTAACGGAGTGCAAAGGTAGATGGTGTTTTTCAATTTGCAAAATGTTTTTTAGATATTTTATTTCGCTATAAACACCCTGATAATCAATGTGTTCCGTTATGTTAAGAGCTTTCCTTTTTGCGAAGGGAGTGCAAAGGTAGACAAGTTATTTTAGCTACCAAATTTATTTTCAAATTTTGCGAAAATAAATTTTCTGTTTTGCTGCACTACTTAAAGAACTTCGTTTTTTGGGATTGCAAAGATAGTGCGCTCCTTTATTTCTGCCAAAGTAATTTGCAATTAATGCAGCAGTAGTTATCCACACCTACGCAAGCAGCCACAGCACAGCATTTCATCAATACACACTACCCTGCACTTGCCTCAGCCTGCATGCGTTTTATGCGGTCCTGCAACTTCTCACTCGTCAGTTCATCGCGCAGACTATCAACCTTAATAGGAAAACAAAAAGGTGTAAGTACCTCAGGACGTGCTACAATTATTTTACTTTCAGATATACGCACCAGCGAATCATACAACCTCGGGGTCTCTAATTCATGCGTCAGTACCTCCTGGTATGCCTGTTGCAACAGTAAGCTATTAGGCTCATTATCTACCAGTACATCATATAATAGCCCTGTGGAGTTCTGTAAATGGCGTTGCTTTTTGAATTCTCCAGGAAAGCCCTGGAATATTAAACCGGATATCACTGCAACATCCCTGAATTTACGCCTCGTCATTTCAGTAGCGTTCACACTGCGTTGCAGATCGGCATACCAGCTTTCGGGCGAGAATAATGCTTTCAAACCATCTTCATCCACAGGTATCGGCTGGTCGCTCAGTAGCTCAAAACCATAATCATTCATGGCTACAGAAAATGTAATGGGCCTTATCTTGGTCAACCTGTGTGCCAGTAACGATGCCAGCGCATGATGCACCAGCCGCCCCTCAAACGGATACACGAACATATGGTAGCCGTCTTTTGTATTGATGAACTCTATCAGCAGTTCATCTTCTTTAGGTATCAGCGAATGTTCACGCTGCGTATCAAACAATGGTTGCAGAAACTCCAGCAAAGGGTTCCCATCAGGGCTGACAGCAGCTTCGGTAAACGTACGCCGCAACACAGAGCCCAGGTTGGCCGATAACGGCACCCTGCCTCCACCCCATGCCGGCACGCGTGCATTCGCTGCTGTTGACTTTCGTACATAGGCCACCATATCTTTCACTTGTACCAACTCCAACCTGCGGCCTGCTAACACAAAAGCATCCCCCGGCGTCAGGCTCGAAATAAAGTACTCCTCTATAGTACCTACATAACCACCACTCATAAACTTCACCTGCATGATAGAGTCGCCAACTATGGTACCAATATGCATACGATGCCTCATGGCTACCCTGCGGCTCGTTACACGATACAGCCCGTCAATACAAACTACCTTATGATACTCATCATACCCATGCAATGTCTTTCCACCGGTTGTTACAAACGAGAGCATCCACTCCCATTCATCATTACTCACATCTGCATAACAATGGGTCGTTCTTACTTCTTCCAGCAATGCATCGCTGTAAAAACCATCACCCGTAGCAATGGTCACCATATATTGTATCAGTACATCATAAGCCAGCACAACAGGCGTGCGACTTTCTATTATCTGTTCTTCATAAGCCTTCTTCAATGCAGCGGCCTCTACTATCTCCAGCGAATGGGTAGGCACAAAGTGGATATTACTTACCTCCCCGGGCCTGTGTCCACTGCGCCCCGCCCTTTGCATGAACCTTGCCACACCCTTGGGGCTACCAACCTGTATCACGGTATCTACCGGGCGAAAGTCAACACCCAGGTCAAGGCTGGCGGTACACACTACAACTTGCAACGTACCCTTGTGTAAGTTTTCTTCTACCCAGAGCCGCAACTCCATATCAATACTGCTGTGATGTAAAGCAATTGCTCCTGCAAGGTCGGGTGCAGCCTGTAGCATAGCCTGGTACCAAAGCTCCGTTTGCGAACGCACATTGGTAAACAATAGCGTAGACTTATTATTCCGTACCACTGGCAGCACATGGTCCAGCATCTTCAGGCCCATATGCCCTGCCCATGGAAAACGTTCCACTGTTTCGGGCAGTATAGTATGTATAGCTACCTCCTTGCGCAGATCAGAGCGTATCACTACTCCATTACCATCAGTACCCAGCAATACCGCCATGGCCTCTTCAAGGTTACCGATGGTTGCTGATATACCCCACACCCGCATGGGTGAGTAAGTAGTCGTTAGTTGTAAGTCGTTAGTATTATTTGCTTTTTGACTTTTGACTTTTGACTTTTGACTCAACTGCTTCAGGTGCGCTATTGCCAACTCTATCTGCACACCCCGCTTGCTACCCAGCAGCTCATGCCATTCATCTACAGCTATACACTTCAGCCCTTCAAAAAAACGTGCATGATTTTTAGAAGCGAACAATAAGTGCAGACTCTCAGGTGTAATAAGCAGCACCTCCGGCATATTCTTTTTCTGCTTCTCCCTGTCAGCTGTTGTAGTGTCACCGTTGCGTATAGCTACCCTCCATGGTATGCCCAGCTCACTAAGTGCCTCATCCATCGCACGGGCTATATCCTTAGCCAGCGCCCTGAGTGGCGTTACCCAAAGCAATTGCAGCCCGGAATTGGTCTTGGTCTTATAATCAGGATTGTTATTAATATAGTCAATAACCACTGCAAGGAATACCGAATAGGTTTTGCCAAACCCTGTCGGCGCATTTACAATGCCGCTCTGCCCTTCTACATACATCTGCCATGTCTCTTCCTGGAAAGAGAACGGCTGCAGCCCTTTTGCGGACAGCCAGTTTTGTATTACCTCTAAACCTTGGTTATGGGGCATGATTGCAATAATAACGTATTTGACTCATGTATTGTAAGTCCCCCTATCCCCCTAAAGGGGCGACTGATTACCACACTGGTCTGAGCATCCCGCTCAGACCAGTGATTATTCAAGCATCCGCTTGAGTAACTACAATTCCTTTCTTTATGATAATAGCCCATCAATTGATCATTATAATCTTAGTTCAAGACACAATAAAACTTGTTTATTTTTACTTAAAAACGTATATTTGATATAGTAAATCAAATCGCATTCATAAAATATCACCCATGTGGAACCAATCATAAAATAACTATCACTCATGCTACAAAAAACATATATACATCAACCAGCAGCCCCGCCCGCAAGCGGGCTTTTTTATGCATATTACTTTCATGAAAAAACACGCTATTACTTAACAACACTTAACAATCACTTTGTAACACACTTAATATCAATATCTTACAACATGACAAAATTGTTTTTAGTTAAACCCTCAAAAAATTCACTTAACAATTCTCAATCATTACGGGATTCAGACAGGGATGAAACAAATAAAAAATTCATCATAAATGAGTTCAATGATACCAGCCGATCTTGCAGCCCCCCTGTGCTACCTGAAGATCCTGCTCAAAAACTACTAACATTAGTGATACTACAGGGACGAAGCAGATGGTACCTTTGTATAAATAGTGATGAAGTATTGATATTCAGAATGTTAGATAAAGATGCTTATCGGATTTAAATACAAACTGTCGGTAAAATGTAGATATTTGCAATAAGAGAGGCCCAATAAATACATGACACATATGGAGACCAAAAACAAAACTGTAGGCATATTAGAGGACAATCATTCGCTCAGGCAGAATATTGAAAGGTATCTCACTGCCATGAAGACTTACGAGATTGCATTTTCCGTAGCCGGCATACAGGCGCTCAACAAGTCTGAAGACGCTGCTACACCAGACTACATCTTACTAGACGTACACCTGAGCGACGGAAACGGGCTGGAGCATATCAGTGAAATGAAAGAACGCTACCCTGAAACGAAGGTCATTATCATGACGGGCGACAACAGCGATGCGCTCATCATGCAGGCCTTCGAGAATGGAGCGAGTGCCTATATCTACAAGCCTTTCAAACTGACTGAAGTAACGGAAACATTCAAAAAGCTGGAAACAGATGGCAGTTATATGCAGCCTGCCGTAGCTACCAAGCTCATCAGCATGCTGAAAAAGCGTGATATAATAGCAGAGTTACAGGCACAATTCGACCTTACCGAGCGTGAAACGGAGATCATACGTTGTGTAAAAGATGGGATGTCATACAAGCAGATAGGTGAAAAACTGTTCATCTCTCCGCATACAGTCAACCACCACCTGAAAAACGTGTACCTGAAAATGGATGTTACCTCTAAAAATGAATTGGTAGCTACCTACTTCACACAAAACAAAAAACACTCGTAGGCATGGTAAATACAATGCAACTGGTATTTAATACTTTTTCTTCAGGACTCCTGGTAGAAGATGCAGACAGGAAGATCATGTTTGTCAACAAGAAATTCCTGAACATTTTCGACATACATGCTGAACCTGAAGATCTTACCGGTGCAGACTGTGCCGTCGCCGCACAGCAATCCATGCACCTGTTCAAAGACCCTGAACAGTTTCTGAAAGACGCCGCTGATATTCCGCTGCAAGGCATAGAGCAAAAAGATCAGGTGCAACTGGCAGATGGTCGCTACTTCATCCGTAAATACTCTCCGATATTCGAAAACGGCAAGCTACTGTGTCATGTATGGAACTATGAAGAGATAACCATACTGAAGAACAAAGAGGACGAACTGAGGCAACAAAAAGAGTTTTTCCATACCGTACTCGACGAGATACCGGCTGATATAGCTATCTTCTCCCCGCAGCACCGCTATATATACCTGAACAAAACAGCCATAAAAAGCGATGGTATCCGCAAGTGGATGATAGGCAAAGATGATTATGAATATGTGGAAATGCGCGGCCTTGATATATCCATTGCACACGACAGAAGAGCTAAATTCAACAAAGCAAAAGAAACAAGGCAGGCACAATCATGGGTAAGCGAACACCCTGCTCCCGATGGTGGAACCAACTATGTGCTGCGCATATTCTATCCATACTTCAATGCAAAAGACGAATTGGAATTTGTAATTGGCTACGGTGTCAACATCAACCAGCAGAAAGAAAGTGAGTTGGCAGTTGAGCAGGAAAAAGAGCGTTTCAGCACACTGGTAGACACCCTGAACGATGGTGTATTCCAGATGACGTTTGATGCTGAGATACAACTCTTCAACAAGGCTTTCCTTAAAATGATGCACCTCGGCGAGATAGATATTACAGGGCAATACCGCAAAGAGATAATGAGCAATGTATACCCTGAAGACAAAAAACTCCTGTATGCTGCATTTGATACACTGAAAGAAACACAGGAACCACAGCAAGGTATGTTCAAACGCCTGAACCCGTTTACAGGTGAAACAGCATATATTGAATACTACATATGGCACAGGCATACACAGGCCGATGGTGATGTAGTTGCGGGCAGGTTGAGTGATGTAACTGAACGAGAGACACGCGAGCACAGCATGCAAAGACTCATAACAAAAGAGAAAGAACTCAACAACCTTAAATCGCACTTTATACACATCACATCGCACGAGCTGCGCACTCCTCTTTCTGTTATCATGTCGTCGGCAGAGATATTAGAAATGTGCGAAACACAGGGCGAAGAAGTTGCTGCACTGATAGACACAGCATCTATGACATCCGGTATTGTGAAAGAGGTCAATCGTATTACAGATATACTGGATGAACTGCTGATGGTAGGCCGAATTGAAAGTGGCAAGATCAAGTTCGACCCCGTGCAGGTGGATGTAAAAGAGTATATAGACACTATTACAAGGGAGTTATTTTTACCACACCAAGACGGACGCAACCTGCAGATAAAGGTAGACGGGGATTTAGACAATGTATACATAGACAAAAGCCTGGTGCGCCATGCCGTGAATAACCTGGTAGGCAATGCATTCAAATACAGCCCCGGCAAAGAAGCTCCTGAACTGCATGTTTATGAACATGATGGCCAACTGGTTATTGAAGTAAAAGACCATGGCATTGGTATACCGAAGAATGAACTGAACAGCCTGTTCACCTCTTTCTACCGAGCCAGCAACGTGGGCAATATATCAGGCACTGGTATCGGGTTGATGGTAGTAGAACACGTAGCTAAAACACATAACGGAACAATAAAAGTAAAAAGCAAACAAGCAGAAGGCTCTGTATTTACCATGCAGTTGCCATTGAGAAACAAATAAAAAACACAATGTCAAAAAGAAAGGTTTTAGTAATAGAAGACGATCCGGGCATAGCCAAAATGCTCAAGTCTATTTTCCTTATAGCGGGAGTAGATATAGTACATGCAGACACAGGCCGCAAAGGGCTGGACATGCTGGGCAGCGAGCAGATAGGCATGATCATATGCGATATCATGCTGCCGGATATCATTGGCTACGATATACTCAAGCAGATACGTACAGCAGAAAAGACAGGGCATATAGAAAAGCATACCCCTTTTGTGTTTCTCACCGCATTCGCAGATCCGGCAGACATACAGCGTGGCATGGATGCAGGTGCTGACAAATACCTGACAAAACCATTCGCTGCCGGCACTTTATTAGACACTATTAAAGAATACATGCCCGACGAAACAAATTTCTAAAACCTTCAACTCATGACTTATGACAAACCAAAGCATACATGATCGGTACCTTACCTTCAAGTCCTTTTACCTGCCACTTGCCACCAGCTACCTCTACCATGTTGCTGAAGCAATTGTAAGGGCTGTAATCATACTCATTAAACACCTCAAGCCTCAACCCTGCGTTTATTAATGATTGTAATATCTCACCAAAATCATGGTTCCAGCCTATCTCCTCCATATTCATATCTGCATCACGGTCTGCATAAGTACCCTCCTGCGTTTCTATAATTGCTTCCTTGTTGAAATAAGAGAACTCAATTTCAGAGAAGTCATCATTATACATCCAGCGCACCGGGTGAAACTCCGCAAAAACAAACTTACCGCCGGGCTTCAGCATACGGGCTACCACCTCAGCAAAGCGTTGCATATCGGGCAACCAGCCTATTACACCGTAGCTGGCAAATACAATATCAAACTGCTCATCAACGTTATCCGGCACCGCATAAGTATCGCTGCGAACAAAGCTGGCGTCCAATCCCAATTGTTCATTCAGTTGCTGAGCATAAGCAATAGCGGCGTCAGAAATATCCGTTCCGGTCACTTTAGCGCCCATCCTGGCCAGCGAAAGGCTGTCCTGGCCAAAATGGCATTGCAGGTGCAGGATAGACTTACCTTTTACATCTCCCAGCAGGGCCAGTTCCGGCTCTTTCAACGATGTTTTGCCATCCAAGAAACCCGGCATATCATAAAACTCAGAGCCTGTATGGTGTTTGGTTTTCTCATTCCACAGTGCCCGGTTGGTCTCAAAATATTCTTGTTCTGTACTCATTTTTCATTTTTTAATAACAAACATGATTACCCTATTCGTTCTTATTTATCAATAAGTCTCCCCTTCAGGGGGATAGGGGGTAACCTTGTTCTGTACTCATTATAACTTTTCTTTCTATGGTTGATTTTATGCTAAAATACTGAATAACAGGCTGAAACTCCTTAATTTGCAGATTCTTAAAGCTAAAAAGACAAATGGACAGTTTCTTAAATACATTTCTTGAAATTCTGAAGTACACCCTACCCGCTCTTATCATGCTGGTGGTTACCTATATGATCGTCAGTAAATTCCTGACAGAACAAACGGCACGTAAACAACTGGCGCTGTTTCACGAAACTCAGAATATCACCATCCCTATGCGCCTGCAGGCATACGAGCGCCTGACCTTATATGTAGAACGTATCACCCCGCGCAACCTGCTCAACAGGGTCTATCAAAAAGATATGAACGTAGCTGTATACGAAGCTATGCTGGTGCAGGCTATCAAATCCGAATTTGATCATAACCTGGCACAGCAGATATATGTATCCCGCCTTGTATGGCAAACGGTAAGTGGCGTAAAAGAGCAGGAGATAAATATCATCAACGTAATGGCACGTAAGCTAAACCCTGAAGCACCTGCCAAAGAACTGCATAAAGCACTGATGGAATATATATTGAGCGATGAAGGTGAACAACCTACTGAGGTGGCTCTGCAGATGATAACAGACGAGTCGAGAAGGATATTGACTCACGGGCCACAGGCTTAGCGAGACTAAATACTATCGTTATGAAAAAAACAACGCTGCTCCTCGCAATAATGCTTACACTATTTTCCTGGCTGCAGGCTAAGGACGTGAAAGTGCAGTTTAAGAAAACACCTGATGAGATATTTACCAATCCACGTTTGCGTGAGTTTCTTAAAAACAACCCGAAGTGTGCTGTCTTGTTGAGAACACCTTCTGCATCCGGATCAGTATCAAAAGGAGAAAGCGTTGACCTGAAATACAATCCTGAATTCTACGCCTATATAGAACGTGCATTTATTATTGATGGTTTCCGGGTTAGGGATCGTGCAATATATGAGAAAGTAGCTGCGCAAGGTGGCAATATGGACTACTCAAAACTGGGAGAGTTGACCAATACAGACCTGATACTGGAGATCATAAATGTGCAGGAAGAGGTATATTACACTAATGAAGTGATCTTCAAAGAAGAGAGAAAGGCCTACCCCAAATGCAAGTTTGGTGGCTTTTACGGTTGGAGGGTAGATTGCAAGATCATACTTGCAAGAACAAACGAGGTAGCAGGTATGTACACTTTTTACAGAACACCCTGCAGCTCGCCATATGGTTGCGACTTCAGGCTTGGGAAATTGTGTAACCTGGTACATCCTAAAGTAAAAGCAGTTGACGCCAACAAGAACCCCATACCCTGGATGTTCAAACTGGATATGGAAGACGGTTACAGGCCCGAAGACTTTGGCACTACTATAGGCAATAAGATCATCCTGGAAATGAAAAAAGAACAACAATAGAAAAGTAAAACGAATTAAAGTGAGCGACAAACAGATCAAGACCGATTCAGGCATAGAGATAAAAGAAGTATATACGGATCCGGTACAGATGAATGAGCAGCCGGGCGAATACCCGTTTACAAGGGGTGTACACCCCTCTATGTACCGCAGCAGGCTATGGACCATGCGCCAGTATGCAGGTTTCAGCACTGCAGAGGAGTCTAACAAGCGTTACCACTTCCTGCTGAGCCAGGGCGTAAGCGGACTGTCCGTTGCATTCGACTTGCCCACACAAATTGGCTATGATTCTGACAGCGAAATGGCGGAAGGAGAAGTAGGTAAAGTAGGCGTTGCAATCGACTCGCTGGAAGATATGGAGATACTCTTCAAAGACATCAAACTACAGGATATTTCCACATCCATGACCATCAATGCCACAGGTTTTATTTTGTTATCCCTGTACATTGCACTGGCAAAAAAACAAGGTGCTGACATTAAGAAAATATCCGGCACTATACAGAACGACATACTGAAAGAATATGCCGCGCGTGGTACGTATATCTACCCCCCTACCCAATCTATGCGTGTCATTACGGATATATTTGAGTATTGCAGCAAGGAAGTACCCAAGTGGAATACTATTTCTATATCAGGATACCATATCCGCGAGGCGGGCAGCACGGCAGTTCAGGAACTGGCATTTACACTGGCCAATGGCAAAGCATACCTGCTGGCAGCAATAGAAAAAGGACTGGATATCAACGTATTCGCCAAACGCCTTTCTTTCTTCTTCAACGCGCATAACAACCTCTTTGAAGAAGTAGCCAAATTCAGGGCTGCACGCCGCATGTGGGCAAAGATCACTAAAGACCTTGGTGCTACCGACCCTAAAGCACAGATGCTACGTTTCCATACACAAACCGGTGGCAGTACGCTTACAGCGCAACAACCAAAGAATAACATTATCCGTGTGTCACTACAGGCACTGAGTGCTGTATTAGGTGGTACACAATCGCTGCATACAAACGGTTATGATGAGGCGTTATCCCTACCAACAGAAGAGGCCGCAAGTATAGCCCTGCGTACACAACAGGTGATAGCTTTTGAAAGCGGTGTAACTGATACCGTTGACCCATTGGCAGGCTCTTATTTTGTTGAAAGCCTGACCAACGAAGTAGAAGCGGACGCGTGGAAACTGATAGAGAAGATAGATGTAATGGGCGGTGCTGTAAAAGCCATCGAACAACGCTTTATACAGGAAGAAATAGCACGTTCATCATACCAATACACACAAGACATAGAAACCGGTGCGAAGCCAATAATAGGTGTCAACAAGTTTGTAACAGAAGAAGCTGAAAAACCACCTGTTATCAGGATCGATGATTCCATCCGTAAAGTACAGTCTGAAAAACTGGCGGCATTGCGTGCAAAACGAGACAATGAAAAAGTACAACAATGCTTATCTGCAATAACAGATGCTGCAAAAGGCACACAAAACCTGATGCCATTAGTTATTGATGCAGTAGAGAACCTGTGTACGCTTGGAGAGATATCAGACACATTACGTGCCGTTTGGGGAGAATATAAGGGTTAAGGTATATCAAGCCTGGTACGCCTGCGCAGGGTGTCGTTATGCTCCCATGTCCATGCGGTGATAACTGCTTTGTTATAACTGCCTATGCCTTCTTTCTGTTGCAGCATTTTCAGGTACACATCGTACATACTGCTGCTGTATATACTGAAGTCACTACGATATCGCTCGCGTATCTGCTGTAAGGTATCCAGGTGATGTAATGTAACCGGGTTCAACAAAGCTTTCATTTCATTGGCCATTACTGAATCTCTGCGCCTGAGCCTGCTGTGGTTATACAGCCACATATTCAGGTATGCAGAATATCTGAAAGTAGGGTCTCCTGATTGTATACTGATGGTATAAGCCAGCAAATTCGCATCATCTTCGGCCGCTATTCCTGCCTGGTGTGCCATTTCATGCACTACCACAAAGGGCAGCATGAATGATGGTAAAAACCTGTTTACCTGCGCCTCACCTGTTATTGGGTTGTAATATCCCTGTATGCCCAGGTGCTGCATCAGGTAACCATAAACCGATGGTTTGATATTCAGCCCGTGTAATCTTGCCTTGCAGTCTGTATGCTCCTTATAATATTTCATTGCATCCTTACGGACTTTCATAAAGTACAATGGCTCGTACCCCTCAGCGTATTCGTTCAGTTTATTAATGAGGAAATGATCGTATGCCACTTCTGTAGTATCATCCTGCCAGTTTGTTACATCCATATGCCAGTAATTCGTAAGCGATGGCTTGTAATAGTTGCCACCCCAACCCAGCAGGAACAGCAGGTAAACACTTGCTATGAATATGACAGTATTCAGAAAAGAGTGTGATAGTTTACCGGCGTTCTTTTTAAATGTGAATGAATAGAATATCCATTTCAAAGGCAGAACAAGCAGCGCAACACCGGCAACCAGGTAGAACAAATCTCCGAAACTCAACTGCGACCAACCAAAAATAATGTTGCGCAACGACTGGAAAGGCACGAAAATATAATCAGCGTAAATGATGGTCCAGTATGGCCTGTACGGCAATACTACCTGTATCACCGTCAGCAGGGATACAATAACGCACAACCATATTAGCTTTTTCTTATACTGCATACAGTTTTTACAATAGCCGCATTTACAGCCAGCAAGGTTTATATCGATATATTTGCCAGACTTTTTCCAAGTTATTGATTAAAGCAATATAAATGAACCGTGGTAAAAACATTTTTTGGACTAGCGTTGTGATATTTGGCATGGGCTTAATACTCACCTCGTGCGACAGCAAAGAGGAACCGGCAAAAGGAGGAGGTAAACCTCGGGGCTTAGCGGCAAAAGGCTATGTAGTAACGCCTTCTTCTTTCTCCGACCTGTATATTGCCAGCGGATCATTATTGCCCAATGAGGAGGTAAACATATTGCCTGAAATATCAGGACGGGTTACAGGCATACACTTCAATGAAGGATCATCCGTCTCTAAGGGCCAGTTGCTGGTTCAGCTTTATGATGAAGAAATAAAGGCGCAGTTGCAAAAACTGAGAGCACAGCGGGAACTACAACTTAAAACACAACAGCGTCAGCAGTCGCTTGTAGACATAGGAGGTATCAGCCAACAGGAGTTTGAGACGACACAAACACAGGTACGATCAATTGAAGCTGATATAGCTTATGCAGAGGCTCAGCTCAGGGCGACAAAGATCATTGCACCTTTTTCGGGCAACATTGGCATACGCAATATAAGTATGGGAGCTGTAGTTACGCCTGCTACAACTATTACCACCCTGCAACAAACACATACACTGAAAATGGACTTCAATATTCCGGATCAGTACCGCAGTGCTGTAAACAAGAACAAGGAAGTGCTTTTTTCAGTAAGCGGTGTGCAGGATACTTTAACAGGCACTATAACAGCAATAGACCCGGGTGCTGATGCAGTGACACGTACCATACGCGTGAGGGCGAGCGTACCAAACCCCGGCAACAAACTGGTGGCTGGTTCTTTTGCCCGCGTATTGGTTCCTTTACAAAGTGATAGCAATGCCATAATGGTACCTTCTCAGTCTGTAATACCAACTACAAAAGATAAGCTGGTGGCAGTAGTACGCAACGGCAAGGCAGACCTTGTAAAGGTGATATTAGGCGCCCGTACAAACGATAAAGTAGAAATACTTAACGGACTAAACAAAGGCGACACCATACTCACCACCGGCATCATGCAGGTAAAACAGGGAATGGATGTGACCATTACCGGAGTTGGGCAGTAAACTACCTGAAATCAGTAACATTATACTCAACTTTGTCAAGCGTAAAAATTCCCGTAGCAAAAGTCTTTGCCCGGGTAGCTATTTATCAGGTCGGCATAACCCGGCAGTGTATAGCCACCCAAATCGCGGTGGTCTTTCAATGGAGTTGACCAGGGCAAGCGTTCTATAGTATTATTATCAGTTATAGCATACCTGTCTTCTGATACAAAATTTACCAATGCACCACTTTTATCTATATACAGCCACGCAGTGATCGTAATGTTGTTATTGGTAAATGCAGCTTTTACCTTATTACTATCTGCTTCCAACCATTTTACCCTGCTATCAATAAGGGTTGCCGGTGCCATACAACACATATCATTAAAGAAAGTAACCGTTTCAGAAATGTCCATCTTGTTGCCATCCTGGTACTGTACCTTAAACAAAGACAGGAGCCGTATATCCATGAATGCATGACCATCTGCGAATTTATGGTACCCTTTTACAGGCAGGCTTTTCATTGTAGCGCTCATATAAAATAACCGGGTAGCGGATCGGAGAAAGTTGTATTGTACAGTTGTAAATGGCATCCATTCACTATCTTCATCTTTTCGTATTCTTCCCGACATCTCTACCCTGAAACTATTAACCTTCGGCTTGTTTAATGCTCCGGAATGACGAATAAATCGCTGCACCGCTTCAGGCATATGTACTATATCCTCCTCTGTAAGCATACCGGGGTCTGTTGTCTCATCTGGCTGATTAAAATAACTGCGAACATCCTGCCGAAACCTACCATAAAACTGCTGATCGGCATAGCTTAGAACAATAATAAACAACAGTACTACATTTGCTATAGTACCATACTTAGCATCCGTCCAGTACATGAATATCAATACCTGCGATAACAATACAGCTACACCGCATACCAGCCACCAAGTTTCTTTTTTCATCAGGTAGAGTACCATGCTGACGATGAATAGTATTGCAGTAACCAGCCACAACACACCCGATGGTTTTGATACCTCTTTACTCAACGGGGTGATATTGCCAATATTAAAAGCCTTGGCTGTACCGAGTAAATGTATTGCACCATGCAACAACAGCAATATGGTTATAACATATTTCATAACGCAATTAAAGGAGACACAACAATACACACATCAACAATAGCAAAATATGATAATCATCAGTGATTGCATATCGCAGCAGGAAAGAAGAGTGCAACAAAGCGTTAAATTAAACCTGTTACTAACCTGTAAATGTGTGTTAGCGCTTTACTTTGACTAACTTTGTGTCATACTTATGAAATCGTTCGACGTTCCGGTACATTATCGCAGCCCGCTTATTACTGCTATTAAGCAGAAGCGTAAGGCTGACGACAAGATGAAAAAAGACTTCTCCCCCACGCACTTGCAGGCGGGAGATCTGAACATCTACCTTGCCCGCCATTTCGGCTTTTGCTATGGTGTGGAAAATGCTATTGAAATAGCATTCAGGGCTGTTGCAGAAAATAAAGACAAGCGTGTATTCCTGCTGAGCGAAATGATACACAACCCCGGCGTAAATGCCGACCTCCAAAACTCAGGTGTGCGTTTTATCATGGACACCAAAGGCAATATGCTCATGAGTTGGGATGAGTTAAACAGCAACGATATTGTCATTATTCCTGCATTCGGCACTACAATAGAACTGGAAAACACTCTACGCGAAAAAGGCATAGAGCCATCACGCTACGAAACCACGTGCCCCTTTGTTGAGAAAGTATGGAACCGGGCTGAAAAAATAGGCAACGATGGATATACCATAGTGGTGCATGGCAAGCCGCGCCATGAGGAGACTAGGGCTACTTTCTCGCACAGCAAAGAGAATGCTCCTACAGTTGTGGTAAAGGATATGGCCCAGGCCGAACACCTTGCAAAATTTCTTACAGGAGAACTACCTGCTGAGCAGTTCTATACCGACTTCAAATGGCAGCATTCAGAAGGGTTTGACGTAACCAAACACCTTGAGCGTATAGGCGTAGTGAACCAGACAACTATGTTAGCGAGCGAAACACAAGGCATTGCCGACTATTTGAAACAGGTAATGATTGAGCATTATCAGCTACCGGCAGATAAAATAGCTGAACGAGTTGCAGATACCCGCGATACACTTTGTTATGCCACCAACGATAATCAATCGGCTGTGAAAGGCATGTTGGAACAAGATGCGGATATCGCGATTGTAATAGGCGGTTATAACAGCAGTAATACATCTCACCTGGTAGAACTGTGCGAAACAAAACTGCCTACCTATTTTATTAAAAATGAAGCATGCCTGCTGGATGACCGGCTTATTTCACACTTTGACATGCATACCCACGAAGAAAAGACAACTACCGGTTACCTGCCTGCAAAAAGACCACTTAATGTGCTCGTTACATCAGGTGCTTCATGCCCTGATGCGTTGGTAGAAGGTGTTGTTAATCGACTTGCCGAACTTACAGGTAATGAAGCTGCTTTAAATACCGTTATCAGCAACTGGACGGAGTAAGATGAGTTTTCAGGATATTTCCTTGATAATACTGTATAAAAAATCCGCCTCAGATCAATGAGGCGGACTGAAATATTGTATAATAAACAGCATTAGCTACCTATCCTGTGTTTCAGTTCATGCACCTGTGAATCCCACAGGTCTTCCTGATCCTTAATATCGTACTTATCAGCAAAATCTGTAATGGTCAATATCGTTTCGTTAGTTACCGGGCTTTGCTCTATCCTGAACTCAAAAAATTCATCATCAGCATAATAATCCCAGCGATAACGCACATATTCATTCTCCAGGCTATCAATCTGAAAAGCTATATCCTGCGACCCGTTCCACGAAAACATGAAGGTTGTGTCTTTCTGGTCAACCTTATCCGCAAACCACTCTGACAAACCAACCGGCGTAGCTAAAAACTCATACAATATGGCTGGTGAGCATCTGATCGGGAACTCTAAAGAATACATTATTCTGTTCTTACTCATTTGGGACTATCTTATGCTGCAATAATATAAAAATGGTTGAACAATCAAAATTTTATAACAGAATTCGTGGTAAATATTTTGTATCGTCATATTTACCTGCAATAGACATCCTGTTAAGGTATTCTTAATTTTTTTTGGGTTGAATTGACTATAACCTTAGATTTGTCTTAGTAATGACATTTTTTAAGGGATTCATTACATGTCCATTACACGTTTATATCTAGTTATTAAAATTGAGTTCTGCCTATGTCTATGCGTCAGCTAAAAATCACGAAATCGATAACGAATCGTGAAAGCCAGTCCCTGGAGAAATACCTGCAGGAAATTGGAAAAGTAGATTTGATTACTCCGGAAGAAGAAGTGCAGTTAGCCATCAGAATTAAACAAGGCGACCAGATTGCACTGGAGAAACTAACAAAAGCCAACCTGCGTTTCGTCGTATCAGTGGCTAAACAGTACCAGAACCAGGGTCTTTCCCTGAGTGACTTGATTAACGAAGGTAACCTTGGCCTTATCAAAGCAGCACAACGTTTTGATGAAACAAGGGGTTTCAAATTCATCTCTTACGCCGTTTGGTGGATACGCCAGTCTATTTTACAAGCTCTTGCAGAGCAATCCCGTATCGTTCGCTTGCCGTTGAACAAAGTTGGGTTATCGAATAAAATCAGCAAGGCTTATTCTCAATTAGAGCAGGAGTTTGAACGCGAACCATCTACCGAAGAACTGGCAGACCTGCTGGAGATCGGTACAGAAGAAGTAGAAACCACGCTGGGTGTTGCAGCCAGGCACGTATCTGTTGACGCTCCGTTTGTGGACAGCGAAGACAATACACTGCTGGATGTGCTGGAAAACCCTAACTCTGAAGCTGCGGATTCAGAACTGTCTCACTACGACTCACTGCGTTGTGAAATAGAGCGCTCTCTGGGCACTCTTACAGAACGCCAGAGGGATGTGATCAAGCTGTATTTCGGCATTGGCGTGGAACACCCTATGAGCTTAGAAGACATTGGAGAGAAGTTCTCTCTTACACGCGAGCGTGTTCGCCAGATCAAAGACAAAGCAATAACCAAGCTGCGTACTACAACGCGCTGCCAGTTGCTGAAATCGTACCTTGGCAATTAATTATTTTATTTAAGTAATCATAAATAAGGCGCTGTAATTCAGCGCCTTATTTGTTTGTATGCCTGCTTTGCATCCACTTAGCTTTTAGTACCTGCAAGTCATCTTCCGGTAGCCTTGCAGTGCCGTCATAATATCCTTTTTGCACCCTCTGCCGCTTAGCCTCGTAAAGTGTCACAGCGCATGCAACAGAGATATTGAGCGAACGTATCATACCCACCTGCGGAATAACAAAACGGCCATCGCAATATTTTAGCAGGTCATCCGATATACCGAAATGCTCATTGCCGAATGCTAATGCAATTGAATCAGTAAAGTCCATATCGTAAATAGATACTGAGCCTTCACCAAGATAACCTGCATACAACTTATCATAACGGCTTTTCACGACTTCCATACAGTCCTCCAAAGTTTCAAACTGGTGTAGCGTGAGCCATTTTGCAGCTGAAGAGGAGCTGGCTTTACCATGTTTTTTATGCGTTCTGAACTCGGTATTTACTACGTATACATCTTGTATGCCTACCGCATCGCAGGTGCGCATAACGGCGAAAATGTTGTGCGGATCTTCTATATTCTCCATAACTATAGCCAGGTCCGGCTGACGGTTATTGAGCACTCTTGTAATATTCTCTAAACGTTCGGGCGTCATTAAAATTCTAACTGATGAAACTGTAATAATACAAAAATGAGTTTACAGCTTTTAGTATGCTCCTGAAAATGCCGTACGCACTTGTCTGGCAAAGCTCCTGCCCAAAGGAATATCAATATCTCCCTCCAGCAAAACTTTACCCGATGTAACCGATGCTATACGTGCATTAGCAACTATATAAGATTTATGCACCTGTATAAAACCACTATAGGGCAATTGCAATAACATTTCACTCATGGTGCTTCTCACAAAATACTTACCATTACTGCATACTATAGACACATATTCCTTAATACTCTGTATGTATAATATATCGGCAGGTAGTATTTTATGGTATTCAAAGCCAGATTTAAACACAACAGGCTGGTTCATTTTATCAACTACGGCATTGATCTGTTTTTGCCTGAAACGATCTACAGCTTTTGCGAAACGTAGGAATGAAACAGGCTTTAACAGGTAGTCTAGCACACCAAACTCATATGCCTGAACGGCGTACTCCCTGTATGCTGTTGTCAGCACTACTTCAGGTAAATGCTTAGCCTGCTCCAGGAATTCTACCCCGGTAACCTTCGGCATTTTCACATCAAGGAACAGCAGGTCTATATTTTCAGACTGAAGAACGGGTATTGCATCCTGTATACTCTTGCAACTGCCGGCAACTTCCATGTCGTTGAACTCAGCAATATATTTGCTAAGTAACTGCCTTGCATAAGGCTCATCATCTATCAACAGGCATCTTATCATAGTCTGTTTATTGTAAGTGATACTGCATATTCTGTATCGGTTTCTTTTATATCAAGATCATACGCTCCTTTATAGAGGAGCTCAAGCCTTTTAGCAGCGTTATTCAGGCCTATTCCTTTGCGCTTGTTATGATTGACTTTATCTTCTGACTTGCCATTCACCACCTTCATAATAAGCCTGCTTTGTGTTGCGTATATGACGATACGGATATAACAGCTCACACCATCAACCAGGAAATAACCCTCAGCATGCTTAAATGCATTCTCAAGGAAATTAAAAAGTATCAATGGGGCAACTCTACCCTGCCGGTCTCCTTTTATCTCCAGGTGAACGTTTTGGGTTTCATCAAGCCGGAGCCGTTGCAAGCTAATATAATTCTCCACGAAGTCAAGCTCTTTCGACAAGTCTACATGTTGCTCGTGGCTTTCATATATGATATAACTCAACAGATCAGACAACTTCAGAATAGCATCTGGCGCTTTGTCTGACCTATTAAGCACTAAAAGATACAAGTTGTTGAGTGTATTGAATATAAAATGAGAGTCGAGCTGGCTGCGCAGGAACCCCAATTCTGCCTGCACTTTTGCCAACTCAACCTCTTTTGCCCGTTGCGATTTCACATACCACTCTTTAGCAGCTTTGTATAGTGCCAGCAGGAAGAACTCCATTGAAAAGGCAATAGAAGCTCCCGCAACCAACATACCGAACTTATAGTGGTACCTGTCGTACATAAACACACGGGCTGATATATAGATAACCACAAGTGCTGCGAACCAAGATACTATCAGCCATAATATATACTGCCTGTACTTCTCTTTGTGGAAGTACTTAGGTATAAGAACAGCGATATTGACATAAGTGATAGTAATTAAAGTAAGGAAGTGTATGAGGTAATTCACCACACTTTCTACAGGACTGTTTACAATACCGGGCAGTATCATAATACTGAAGAAGATGCTCCACACGATAATGTGCACCCATACCCTTACCGACTTGTAATTCTCTATACGCATGTGTTACTAATACTACATGGTTGATATTACCTTTTTCCTTACAACTCCATTAGCTGTTTTTATTTCCAGCATATATGTACCAGGGGTTTCAATTTTAACTTCAACTTGTCCGGCGTCACTGTTCTTATACTTTTTTATTTGTCTGCCGTCAATGCTATAAACAGCTACATGTTCTATCTCAACACTTTCATCGGCACTGATATACACAACACCCTTTGCCGGATTGGGATACACCGTAATACCTATCGCCATGTCATCTACATCATCAATATTAACATTTGAAGGCAAAAATTTTGTCATATAAATGTAGCGTATGGGCTGGTTGGGCGTAAATACAGCACCAGTAACCAACCAGCCACCATCACGGCAAACACCAACACTATAAGCCATATAGCTGCTATCTACGGTACCATAAGCTGTATCCCAAAGCACATCGCCTGTATTGCTTGCCATGACAGTATAAAATTGCTGGCACTGTATTGACGGATCCAGTTCAAAACCGGAAATAACAAAGTTTTCGTTGCTCAACTGCTTAATGTCGTATGCCTCCCTCGTATAGGGCGTGCCTTGAATCGCCTTATTCCAGATAACGGTGCCAGAGGTGTCTACTTTCATAAAGAGCATATCACCTTCAAGGAACCCTGTCTGATTATAATCGATATTGGTCAAGCCTACCATCACCAGGCCATCAACAACACCTTTGTATTTTGCGGGTTCTATAGCCCAGGCCATATCCAGCCTGTTTGCAACGCCATATGTTTTAGACCAGACCTTGTTACCATTGGCATCTACCTTAAGCAGCCATACATCGTTATACTGGCCATTTGCGTGGTTGTACGTGCCGCCTGCCACGTAATATTCACCATTAACAACAGCCACATCTCTCGGATCATCAAGGGAAGTATCTCCGAATGAGCGGGCCCAGAGTGTATCGCCGTTCATATCCAGTTTTAATAACCATAGGTCTGAATTATAGTTAGAGTCAGGATAGGTATCTCCGCAAACAATAATGCTATTCCCATCTATTGCTAATGACAATGCGGCATTCTGCAGCGTATCATCGTAGCGTTTTTGCCATTTGATATTACCGGCGGTATCGCACCTGATGATCAGTGCATCCATTGTTACCGCATTGGGAGGTGTATTGATAGACCCGACTATGATAAGGTCTGAGCCGGGTAGTTGCTCCATAGCAAAAGCTAATTCCCTGTCAACAGGTGTGCCTAACTCTTTTGTCCAGATAGTATTCCCCCTCTTATCTGTTCTCATAAGAATGACATTGCCTACATACCCGCCGCCACCTGTAGGTACGCTCCTGATACCGCATAATAAAATGTCACCATTAGCCTGTTCGATCGCCTCACATCCTAAATTTGTGGGTCCTGATGTGCTGTATAGTTTTTGAAATTCCCTATGCTGTGCAAATGCACTATAACACGAAAAGACGATCAGCACAATTGCAAAAAACTGTTTCATAAATAATTAATTTTGAGTTTAAAAACATGCTCAATATCAATAAGAATATGAGAACAATTGTCATAACAAATGTCAATGCAATAAAGGTGCTGTTGCTGCAATAAAATGCAGTTCAGTGCAACGAATTACCCTACTTTGAGCACCTTAAGTTCCTCTAAAAAGGCTTGCAGATGCTCAATCTCTACGTGGTCCATTACGACTATTTTAAACCAGTTTGCACCATTGCCGTGTGTATCAGGAACCAATCCATACTTTGTAGCTAAGGCATGTGGTACATGCTCTGCCCTGATGGTGATAATATTCATCTTAGGGTAACGGAAGTAACTCACCCCCATAGTATCCAGCTCTTTGCAACACCAGTCGGTACGGTACAGCAGTTTGTTTATTTTCTCAAACCAGCCGTTAGGCCCGTATGTCATCAGTATCATCCATATGGCAATAGCATTGGCACCAGAGCGGCTACCGCTGAGGGTAATATCCATACCATGCACATACTGCGCCTCTTTGGTAAATACATATTCCATAAGGCCTTTACGCGCCAGGAATACACCTGTACCATAAGGTGCCTGCAACATTTTATGCGCATCCAGTGTAACGGATGACACATGCGGATTGCTGAAATTTACATTGGTTTCCGTTGTGCTGACGGGATATATAAATCCACCAAAGGCACCATCCAGGTGCAGTTTGAATTGTACATCGTGCTTTTGCATTGCAGCCACGTACACATCCGGGTTATCAACACTGCCAAACATGGTAGTAGCCATATTGGAAATGATAATGAAGTATTTCACGCCCTTGCCCATAGCTTCTTCCACTACCCTGTCCAGCTCCGCGGGAATGATTTCGCGCGTACTGTCGTTTACCGGTACACTGTACCAGTCTATATGCAGCAAGTTAGCAGCCTTGGCAATGGAATAGTGTGTATCCTGCGAGCCGATGAGCGCTATTTCATGCCTTGCAGCACCTTGTTGCATGAAGTAATTCCTGTATATCCAGGCAGCCTGTATATTGGCTTCCGTTCCCCCGGCTGCAACATAACCGTCGCAACTACCCTCTTCAGCATTCAACACATCTACCGCCAGCAACTCTATCACTTCGCGCTCAACATCCTGCGTGCCTTTGAAAAAGTCCTCAGACTCGCCCAATGTATGACAACCGATATGATTAGGATTAGCTACATATGTACGCAAAAGGGGTGCTTCTTTCAGAAAAGGCGCCTGCTCGTAAAACACGTTCCCATCAAGACGGGAGGCCGGTACACCCAGCGAAACCTTTTGTTTATAGTCAATATTCTTAGCGAGCGCCTCCGTAATTCTCCTGTCCTGCTCGGCATGCGGCAGCTTCTTCCAGTACTTCATCCGTCCAAAATTTGGCGCAAAAGTACAGTTTTTGCTACAACCATTAATGACGATAGTCACCTTGGGTTAATCCTGATCTACAGTGACTGCCATTTTAGCCACCAGCGTATCGGCAAAAGCGATCATCTTTTCTATCTCATTGACCCGGGAAAAACGCAACGTTTTGAAAACCAGCAGTGCCTTACCATCACTCTCAATATGGTAAACCTCTTCATTTTCGAGGAACTGTATGATATGGTCCGTCAGGAAGAATTTACGTATTGCTTCCTCATCTTCACCCTTCAATAAAAACTCGTTTGAAAACTTGCTGAACAGCTTAAAATCAATATCCCGGTATTTAGGCAATGACTTCACACGATCGAATATCTTTTCGAACAAACCTTCCGCCTCAAGTGTAAATTCAGGAATAGCAAAAGGCATCTGTATTACCTGTACTGTGGTATGATATACCTCCGTCGCCATAAGGGCACCCTCATCGAATGTAATATCACTCAACTCCCAGGAAACACCTGATCCTGCGTACTCTCCTGTGATGACATTGGTTTTGTACTCAATAGGCCTGGACTCGAAGAAGTGAAAGCGCTGCATATCATACACTTCCCATTCTATTTCGGGGCGGTAGGTCCAGCCGTTGTCGGTAGCCATTTTCTTAAGCTCTATCTGGCGTGTAGATAACCTGACAGGCATAGGAGCAGTCTGGCTCTTAAGGGCAAAACGGTGGCTGGTAGACGCCACATGATGCTCTACACCTGTTATCTTCACCTTGCCGCCACCCTGGCGGTGTATACGTTTAAAGTCATCAATATTCTCTAATACGGTCAGGTCTATGAGCCTGGCTGTAGATATATTTATTTTGAGTTTGGAGCCTTTGGGCACCTGGTCGAGCAGTTTATTAAGCCGCAACATGGTGAGGAAGTTGGCTACGCCTTTTATTTTCAGTTCGTAAGTACCGTCTTTCTTTTCTACCAGCCTGTTGCCGGGCTTGAATACCATCCTGAAAAACACGGTAACAGGCACACGCGCCAACAGAATATGTACCCCCAATGTAATGACGATGCCGCCCACAATACCCCATAGCAGGTTAGTATACAGCGTAATAATGAGCGTACCTATCATGAAAAGTAATTGCTCCATACCCTGCCCGTAACTGTTGACGTACACCCTTGGTGCCGTTAACTTAAAGCCGCTGAACACGAGTATGACCGCAAGTGCCGCAAGTGGTACCATTTGCAGGTATGGCGACAAGAGGAACACAAATACTAACAATAACAGCCCGTGGAAGAAGTTGGACCATCTTGTACGGGCGTTGTTATGTACGTTCACCGTGCTGCGTACAATAACCGTTACCACAGGCAATCCACCTATAGCACCTGAAACCATCGTACTGAGCCCAACGGCTACAAGGTCCCTGTTAAGGTTGGTTTTGCGCTTATACGGGTCAATTTTATCTACCGCCTTTGTACTGGCCAGCGTTTCCACCGTGGTTATCAGGCTGATAGATAATACCACCAGCCAGAATGCTCCCGTGTTCATCTTAGAGAAATCAGGGAACATGACGCCGTCCATCAGGTTGTCAGGAATAGACACCAATAACTCAGGCCCTACGCTGTAAGCCTTGCCGAACAGGTCTATCGTGTGTGCCTCAAAAAAGTTGAATGCGAATACAAAAGGAACAGCCAGTATCAGCACCCACATAGGCGCGGGCAGGAAATGGAAGAATTTATAACTGATACGGGCATGGAATATCAGCAGCAACATACCTAACAGCGAAATAATAGCCACAAAGGGGTTGATGTTGTCAATATTCCGTACTACATCCAGCAATACACCTACCATATTAGGAGCATCTGAAGTAGTACCCAGCGCCACGTGCAGCTGCTTGGCAACAATGATGATACCAATAGCCGCCAGGATACCATGAATAACCGACGAGGGTATTAATTCTGCTACCCTGCCCAGCTTGAAAACGCCCAGAATAACCTGTATGCCACCGGACACAATGAAAGCCGCAAGAATATAGTTGTATGTATGCCCGGAGCCATCGTCCAGCATACCTATAGCTACCAGAACCAAGGCGATAAGAGAGTTGGCCGGACCGTTTATGGCTATGCGGCTGCCACGCAGGAAGGTAGTGACCACACCACCCACTACTGCAGATATAACGCCCGACATATGCGGAGCACCTGCGGCAATGGCGATACCCAGCGCCAGCGGGAGTGCTACCAATGAAACACTGACAGCGGCAATGAGATCGCTGCGCCAATTCTGGGCAAGACCTTTAAACCAATCAGCAGGAGTATTATGAGGCATTTATTATTCTTAATTTATCTGATCCGGGCTATCTAACACACAATTCTTCCGGTGCCCCAATTCAAGTGAACCGAGAATATACACAAATTTTCAGAAATAAATGAGTCTGAAGATTATACTTGTAAGAACATTCAATAGGAGTATTTTTGCCCTAACCACTATATTATCTGATGTTTTTTAATAATAAAGTTGTCTGGATCACCGGTGCATCGTCCGGTATAGGTGCTGAACTGGCAAAACAACTGGCAAAGCAAAATGTCAAACTGGTACTTACCGCAAGGCGTAAAGACGCCCTTGATGAAGTAGTACAGGAATGCCTGCCACATACTCAACACTGCAGCGTACTACCTGCCGACCTTTCTGAAACAGCTAAATGGGAGCAAATAACGAAAGAAGCCATAGGGGTTTACGGGCATATAGATGTCTTTATACATAGTGCGGGGCTGAGCCAACGCTCTGCAGCTAAAGACACCAGTATGGATACAATCAGGAAAATAATGGAGGTGAACTTCTTTGCTACTGTTGCCATTTCAAAATACCTGTTGCCACATTTTATGGAGCGTGGCAGCGGACACCTGGTACCGATAAGCAGTATGGCGGGGCTGATGGGCTTTCCTAAACGTACAGGATACGCAGCATCGAAACATGCGGTGAAAGGATTTTTCGAGACCATGCAGACGGAAATGGACGTACCCGGAATGAACATCACTATCATCAGCCCGGGCAGGATCAATACTCCTATTTCCATGTCGGCCATTACTGCCAGCGGAGAGCTACATGGCAAAATGGACAAAGACCTGCTGAACGGTATACCTGTGAGTGAATGCGCCGCAAAGATCATACGTGGTATAGAAAAGAATAAGAAACACGTTATAGTAGCACGTGCCGAAAGATTTCTATGGTGGTTCTGGTGGTTCATACCATCTGTATACAGGAGTATCGCGAATAAAAAAGGCATGCATAACAGTAACTATTAGTTTGTATCTTCCAAATTCACTTTAAACAAAACGCAACAAAAAGCTTAATGCACGATTTCATATCAGGTATACAACAAGTAGGAATAGGCGTGCATGACGCACAGGTAAGCGCAAGAAAATACAAGGCCCTCTTCGGGCTGGACACATTGGTGTTTGATGACGTAGCCAAAGCAGCACTGATGACCCAATACACAGGCGGAACAGTACATAACCGCCGGGCCATACTATCTATGAACCTGGATGGTGGCGGAGGATTTGAAATATGGCAATATAAAAGCCGTACGCCTGTGGAGCCTACGGAACTTCCACAATATGGCGACCTGGGCATCAACTCACCCAAGATAAAATGCAAGAATGTAGCAGCAGCACATAAACACTGCATAAACGAAGGAACCTGGGTATCAGAAATACAAACCAACCCCGCCGGAGAACAACACTTCTGGGTGAAGGATCATTACGGTAACATATTTAACGTAGTAGAAGGCTGGCACTGGTTTCAGCAGACAGGCAAGGCAACGGGTGGTGTTTCAGGTGCTGTGATAGGTGTAAAAGATATGGACCGCGCCATCGTTTTGTACCGTGACGTGCTGGGTATATCTGACCTTGTATTTGACGTAACAGAAACATTTTCAGACAACCCAACTTCAACACCGGGCAAATACAGACGTGTACTGCTCAAGAAACCACAAAGCGGCAAAGGCGGGTTCGGCAAACTACTGGGGTCTATCGAGATAGAGTTGGTGCAGGCATTAGACAGGGAACCTGCAAAAATATTCGCAAACAGGTACTGGGGTGATTGTGGCTTCATTCACCTGTGCTTTGACGTCATCAATATGGATGGGCTGAAGAAAGTAGCTTCAGAACATGATTTTGACTTTTCCGTTGACAGCCTGAACTCCTTCGATATGGAAAGTGCCGCAGGGCGGTTCTGCTACATTGAAAGCCCGGAAGGCACACTGATAGAACTGGTAGAAACACACAAAGTACCTGTGCTGAAAAAACTAGGTTTGTTCATCAACCTGAAAAAACGCAACCTTGAAAAACCACTACCCGACTGGATGGTAAAACTACTGGCCATCAGCAAGGTGAAATAGCTATCAACTTTTGAACTTCCTGTAACTCCACGCAGTAAACGGGATCAATATAAACAACAGCCAATACAATGGTTCGCCGGTAAGCATAACAGTAGTTATTGTTATCAGCAATACTATGATGGGGTAAAGAATAATAAGGCTACCGAAAAGTACAGAGTCGAAAAATACCGTGCCTTTTGTTTTCGCTTTTATGAATTTGCGCCAAAGCACAAAAAACGGGCGGTGTAATATATAGCCGACCAACGCAGGTAAGGCGAGTGATAGTTTCGTCGCATAATCAGCCCTGCGTTTATTCAGCAACTTACTGTCTTCTGTCACCACAAGTTTTTCCAACCTGCTTGTAAGCACACGATTGAAATCGTTATAAAAAGTTCCTGTATTTGTATAGTCGAAGCTGTTGCTGTTAACAACAGGACCATAATCAACATATACCCTTTTGGGGAGCTTGACAAATGAATGGTAATTGATACCCACAGGCTGTATTACCATATCTTTTACGCCATGCTCTTCCCAGAACATCCAGGCCAGTCGTGCGGTACCTTTTTTCAATGGACGCAGCATCCACTCATTGATGCTGATACCTTCTGAGAAAATGAGAATAGCCCCATTGTGCTTCAGCACATGCATGCACTGGTCGAATGTATGTTTATTATTATCCAGGTTCTCCTTGCCTTCACTCAGGCGATAGATGGGTATCATGTTCAACAGGCGCAACACCTTTGCCACACGTGGTTTTTTAAACGCATCTCCGCGTGCCAGGAAATGCAGCCTACGTGGATGATATGCACCCATGACCAAGGCGTCAAAAAACGAGTTGGGATGACTGCAGGCAAGTATCAAAGGCTGCTTACCGGTATACATATGCTCTTTATTGAACGACACCTTACTACAATAAAAGTGCAGTCCTACCCTGACCCATATTTTTACAAATAAATACATGTGAAGCCGACAAGATACAGTTTATAGCCAATTTCAGGAATAAGAATTAATTGTTGTGACTAAGGTTATATATTAGCGGCATAATTGACAATGATGGGATATACAGAACAGATAAACGAAGCAGTACAATATTTACAGGCAAAAGGTATTGATAACCCGATCGCAGGTATTGTATTGGGTACAGGGCTGGGAAAGATGGTTGAAAAAATATCTATAATAAAAACCATTGAGTACAAAGACATCCCACACTTTCCTGTAGCTACTGTAGAGTCTCATTCAGGCAAACTTATATACGGCACAATTGGCAATACTACGGTACTGGCCATGCAGGGGCGCTTTCATTATTACGAAGGCTATTCTATGCAACAGATCACCTTTCCGATACGTGTGATGCATAAGCTGGGAATCAAAAAGCTGTTGCTGAGCAATGCTGCGGGTGGCATCAATCTCGATTTCAAAAAAGGTGACCTGGTATTAATAGATGACCATATCAACCTGCAACCAGGCAACCCGTTGAGAGGTTTGACAGGTCCTGAATATGAGCCTCGTTTCCCTGATATGAGTTGCCCCTATGATAAAGGACTATCAGCATTAATTGTTGAAAAAGCTGCGGCACAAGACATCAAGCTGAAAAAAGGAGTGTACACGGTTGTTATGGGTCCTAACCTTGAAACAAGAGCTGAATACCGCTACCTGAAAATAATAGGCAGCGACCTTGTGGGTATGAGTACAGTGCCTGAAGTAATTGTAGCAAATCAATTGAGCCTGCCATGTGCCGCTGTCAGTGTTGTGACTGACGAGTGCGACCCTGATAATTTACACCCCGTGAATATAGAGGAGATCATTGCAGTAGCCGGCACAGCAGATGGCAAGCTCAGTAATTTATTCGCGGCTGTTATTGAAAGCCTGTAAGTGTCAGGACAACACCTTCATGCTACGCTCAATAATAGCTACGCATTCATCTAATTGCTCTTTGTTAATAGTAAGCGGTGGTGCAAACCTTATTTTATCGCCGTGCGTAGGCTTAGCGAGTAAACCATTTTGCATCATTTCCAGGCAAACCTCGTAAGCAGCATCCTTGTTAGGGTGGTCAATTACAATTGCATTCAACAGGCCCTTACCACGCACCAGTGATATGTTAGGGTGATTAAGCCCACGTAATTTTTCACGCAGGTACTCTCCCATTTCTGTGGCATTCTCAGCCATCTTTTCATCTTTCAGTACCTGTAGTGCGGCTATTGCTACTTTACACGCTAAAGGGTTACCGCCATAGGTAGAGCCATGTTCACCCGGCTTGATGGTGAGCATTACTTCATCATTAGCCAATACGGCCGAAACAGGCATTACACCTGCTGACAAAGCTTTACCCAATACAAGAATGTCAGGATGTACCTCATCATGATCACACGCAAGCATTTTACCTGTACGTGCCAGGCCGGACTGTATCTCGTCTGCTATCAGCAATACATTGGCTTCTTTACAAATAGCATGTGCTTTGGCCATGTATCCATCATCCGGCACTACTACACCAGCCTCACCTTGGATAGGCTCTACCAGGAACGCACAAACGTTTTTATCCTGTACTGCTTTCTCCAGTGCTACTGTATCATTGTAAGGGATGATCTCGTACCCTGGTGTATACGGACCAAAGTCTTTGTTGGAATCCGGGTCGTTACTGAACGAAATGATATTGATGGTACGTCCGTGGAAGTTACCATCGCATACGATCACCTTGGCTTTATTATCTTCAATACCTTTTACGTGATATCCCCAACGGCGAGCCAGCTTCAATGCAGTTTCAACAGCCTCTGCGCCTGTATTCATCGGCAATACCTTATCGAAACCGAAATACCCTGTAATATATTCCGCAAACTCACCTAAAGCATCCGCATGAAATGCACGGGATGTCAAAGTCAGTTTTTCAGCCTGGTCGTAAAAAGCTTTCATCACCTTCGGGTGACGGTGGCCCTGGTTGAGTGCTGAATAGCCTGACAGGAAATCGTAATAGCGTTTACCATCAACGTCCCATACAAAAACGCCTTCGCCTTTTTCAAGCATTACAGGTAACGGATGGTAATTATGAGCTCCGTATTTACTTTCCCTTTCTAAAAATCTCTGTGTCTTTTCTGAAGTATTTACTGTGTTCATCATAATGATGCAAAGCTACGAATTAATAAATGATTCATTAGGTTCCGGCACTTTAGCGGGCTCGTGCAGGTTAAGCTTATCCAGCTCTAAAACAGTAGTGCTGCCGTCTTCGGACCGGTGGAAGGCAGGCAGGAATTTAGCACCATATACTATCTCATTGGCGGTATAGCTGGTACGTTGCTGTACGATGTTAGAAAAATGGTCGTCAAACCCTTTTATGTGGTACATTATTTCAATGTCGGCCTGTTTTAGTTCCTCCAATCCCATTTCAAACAGCGGGCTGTCTTCATCTATCAGGTGTACCAGCGTCCAGCTAAGGGCAAGTGAGGTTATCTTTTCAATTTCAAGCTTAGGCGTATAGAAACGGGTCACTTCTTTTCCGTTATCCATGTAATGCATAGCCATGGTCATTTTAGCTTCTACATCTGTTATGTGATTATTCTTGTATGAGGCCAGTCTAATCATTAATGCCCTATATCCTTTATGCGGTGCCACAAGTATATTTTCGCTGAACTTGATATATGCCTTGGGTAAAGAGAATCGTCCATACAGCAAACCCGTCATCATAGCAAAGGATAGTATCCCGACAAACGATTCGATAGCTGCGGCGATATTTGCAGTCAGTCCCAATGGTGTTATATGCCCATAACCAACGGTAGTTAATGTCTGTGAGCTAAAAAAGAAAGCCTGCTCAAAACCATTCAACAAGCTCTCGGCTTCAACACTTACTCCTTTCAGATGGTCTACACCAATAATGACATATACCAATGCAAAAACAGAGTTAATGGCAGTATAGAACAGGAATACGATCAGCAGGAACTTAGGCCACTTCATATGTATCAGCGTATGAAAAAGGCTGATACGATCTAAGAATGGCATACCTGTTTTGCGCAGGTTGGCGCTGCCGTCCTTGTTGATAAGACGGCTGCCCTCAGTATTACTAAGGCTGGAAAACCCGGTATTCTCTATAGCTTCCGGTTTCTTTTTATTCCTGCGAAAGTTGCCTGCCATGTATTTTTTTTGAAGCCCTCAGTTCTATCATTATCGCAACCAATAATGTTATTACTAATATAAGGCTACCTAAAATTAATACAATTGCCTGTGTAAACAACAAACTAAAGGCATAATGAATGGCTATGAATAAAGAGGCAAAAACGATTATTTTGATCAACCAGTTGGTTAACGGTATGAGTTGCAGAACATGGGTTTTAAGTACTTTGCCCGTATGATACAGGTAATAAGCTCCCTGCACGTAGCTGCTGATGACAAAGCTCATAGCTATACCCTTTAGTTCAAACAGCTGGTATAGCGGGTACATCAATGCTATGGCCAATACAAGATCCATTAGTGCACCTGTGTTGATAACCCTGCCCTTATGCCTGTTCTGAAGTATGGATGTGAAATTGTATGCCCGTAGCGGCACTACTAAAACCGTAACCGCAAATATGGGTATGGCCTCGGCATATTTAGCTGTTAGCAATACTGTAAATAACTCTTCCCTGAAGAGGAAGAGAAAAAAGAACAATGGGAATACTACTGCTGACAGAATACGAGCCGTCTGGTTGGCAATAGCTACCGACTGTTCGGTATCTCCTTTTTTAGAAAAGCCGGACATCTGCATGAGTGCGGCACTACTCACAGCACCTAATAGCAGTGGCAAAAATGGAATATCAAAAGTACCATTGAAGTAAACAGCCGAAACACCTGATGCGAACAACAACGAAATAGCAAACTTATCTATCCAGGTGAACACACGTTGCATAACATCATATATGCCTACATGCATCCATAATGAACGAATATCAGCCATCGTATAGTCATTGTCTGTTTCCCCTGCTACATTCTTTAAGAACGTGACTGCACGAATCCCCGTAACGATTAGCTTTAATAATCCGAGACAAAGCAAGTATAAGAAAACAGTTTGTATATCGTAACTGCCATCGAGCACGCCAGTATGTATCAGCAGGAACAATACAGTGTACAGAACATTAACCCAAAGCAACAATGAGAAGCGCCTGAATACTATAAGCATAGATTCTGCAATTGCACTCAGCGAATAAACAAGAAAGAAACCAAAGGGCACAAACCATCCGATCGTAACATCCCTGCTGTAAACAAGAGTAAATATTGCAGCCAGCACTATCATCCATATCAGTATTGCCACATAGTATTTTTGCTTAAGTGCTGCAAACAACTGCTTTACAAAAGCAGGGGAATATGTAAGTAAAAAAGCAGGAATGCCCAGCGTAGCAACTGAGCTCAGCAAGAACAACTGTACCCAGAAATTCTGATAGCTGCCATATGTTTCCTGGCTCACGTTTCGTGAGAAAAATATGACCACAAGCAGTGTCGCCAATGAAGGAAAGAACCTTATCAGGAAGATGAGGAACGAATTACCGATGATGGTATTACTATGCCCTGCTTTTTGCAAAAGCCTCACACTCTTCTTTGTTTAGTTCTTTGATGACCTTGGCGGGATTACCCGCTATGATACAATACCCTTCTGTAAAACTCTGTGTTACGACAGCACCAGCGCCGACAATAGTAAAATCGCCTAACTGCACCCCGGGCAGGACAACCGACCCCATACCCAGCCAGCAAAATCTGCCTATATTAATCGGCGGCGCATCAGAAGCCATGCTGTTGTTGACGAAATCGTGGTTGGCTGATATGATACCTACATTGGGACCAAGGTTGGTATAATCTCCTATCGATATACCGTTCAAGGCATTGATATACACCCCCGGCGAATCAGCAGGAAAGGTCTCTTTGCCTATTTTCAGCTTACCCGGATTATGAATGGTACTTGTATGATGTATGGGCCATTTTACGCCCGCGTTTTGCCTGAATATCTTCCTGAAAAGAAAATCTGTTATGTAAAACCCGACGCTGTATTCCCTGCGCAGGCCGAACAGTTTCCGGACGATATTTGACGAGCCGCTATCCATCAATACTATGCTTCTTTATTACCACCCTTTACCGCCATGAAAATAGAACCAAAAGCAGCCAGTAATAATAATATACTGGATACCATCGCTACCTTATCAGCAGTATAGAATTTTTCGGGATGGAATTTGAACTCAATTTTGTGTTCGCCTGCAGGTAGTTTCAAGCCCCTCAGCAGGTAGTCTACTTTGTATATCGGAGTTTCGTTACCATCCACGTAAGCCTTCCAGCCATAAGGGTAATATATATCTGAGAATACCGCGAAGCCATCCTGTGTATTATTTGAATAGTAACTGATGTTATTCAAACCGTACTTATCCAGTTTTACTACAGATGCACTGTCTTTACCAAACTTGTAGCCTTCCAGCTCAGGTTTGTATGTTGAGCGCAATACCGCTGTTTGCAAAGGCCTGAATGAAGTCTCCAATGTATCAGGCTCACCCAATGGCGGGGCGTTCAGCGCCAATATCTCATAATCAGCGGTCTCTTCAAACTGTAGTTTTTCTACAAACCATGCATTACCGCAAGCATTGGGGTTAGGTATGGGTACAGGCTGTCCGTTCTGCCCCTGCGATGATATAAAGTATTTGGTATTCAGCATATTCATCACCTGCTGGTTGAAGCCCGTTCTCATATGCACATCTATCATATCCTGGTACAACTCCATTTTTGCAGGGCTGTAACCACCAATACATTTATGATGCGCCGCCTGCATGGCGTTGTTGAACGGATCAACGGAAAGGTCCAGCACCCTGTAGTAAGGATCCGGGTCCTGCATTATCTGCCTGTCTACAGGCCGCGGATTAAATTGCGCTTCGTACTCATCAGGATCCACATAATTCTCCTCGTTCAGGTAGCGGCTGTCTATCTTCATCAGGTCAATAGCAACCAGGGCTATCATAGCCATTACAACATATTGCGCTTTCAGTTTGTTTTGAGAGAAAGCCCATAGTAAAGCCAAAGCAAGGGCAATAAATATCGCGCTTGTAATGCCCGACTTCATAGCCATATCAGCACGGTCCGCTTTAATTGCATTAACTACTTTATTAGCCGCATCCTCGTTCTGGAATGATTGTGTCAACTGTTGTACCAGTTGCGGATCTCTGAATGATTTAAAATCAAAGAACATACTACCGCCAAATGCGAGCAACAGGCAAAGGCCACCTGTAACAATACCTGCTATTTTCGCTTTCTTCCATACCTCTTCTTTACTCAGCTTATCAGTCAGCACATCATTCAACGCCCATGCACCCAGCAGCGGGAACAGTAGCTGAGGAATAACAAGTATCATATTAGGGATACGGAACTTATTAAAGCCCGGTAGCGTATCAAACAGGAAATAGTTAAGCGATGGGAAATGTTTACCTGTCGACATCAGGAACGCCAATACACTCACAGCCAGTATCCACCACTTATGCGGGCTTTTTATGATCATCATACCCAGCAGGAACAGGAAACAAATTATGGCACCGAAATAGAACGGACCGCCTGTGAAAGGCTGAGGTCCCCAGTAGGTAGGCAGTGCAGATGCAAACCCTTCTGCCTGCTGCGATGAAACTCCAAGACCAGTCATGGCATCATAAGTTTCAGAACCTTCGCCTATGTTCTCCCTATTGGAACCACCGTACAGCATAGGCACCAAAACAGTGAAACTTTCGCCCCAGGCATTACTCCAGCCAAAGGCATAGTCTTTATCCAGTCCACCTGTTTTTTTATCAGCATCGTGGTTGATGGTCAGCTCACTTTCGCCACCACGCATGGTGGTCTTGTTATACTCCAGCGTTGAAAGGAATATCTGCAGGTTGGGCCCGATACTTACCGCGGCTGTGAGTAATGACACTGCAGATGCGATAAAGAAAGTCTTTAGCTGTTTTTCTTTCATTGCCTGTACAAACAATGTGATCACCAAACCTATAATGATGAAAATAGCATAGTACATGATCTGGTAGTGCGATGTCCACATTAATAATGCCATCGGTATACCTAATAGGGGAATACCCGTCCAGTACTTACCACGATACATCACCAGCAACCCTGCAATTACCATCGGCACATAGGCCAGCGCCCACATTTTTGTTTCGTGTCCACCCTCTATCAGTGTAATATTATACGTGGAAAAAGCATAGGCAAGTGAGCCTGCAATACGCACCCATTTATCGAACCCTAATACAAGCGACAGTATATAAAAACCCAGCATGGCCAGGAACAGGAAACCGGCTGGCTTGCCCAGTATATTCATAATACCCTCCTGTATAGGATATATATAGTTGCTGATATGACCAACATAGTAAGTAAACGTCGGCATCCCCCCGAACATGGAATTACTCCACATCACGTTCTCACCTGTCTTCTCATGCCAGTCCATACCCTCTTTGGCCATGGCTTTCCATTGCACATAGTCGCCCTGGTACAGCATCATACCATCCAGTTGCGGATAGCTGAACAGGAAAGCGACAACAATAAAACTCAATATTATATATACGTGAGGCAGTAGTTTCTTAAAATCAAATGATTGCATATTGGCATTTTTAGCAAAACAAAAATAACGGTTCTTTGCTCTAAAGGAAATTAACAGCGTTAAAAATCAACAATATCATGCATAACATTGTGTATAACTCCACAAAGTTCAATTTATTTCACATCACATAACCCGTTTTTACCATGCAATTCCGTATTTTTCACGATTAGAAGTTACATTTGCGCACTCGTGGATATGGATAAAAAATCAGAAACGCTCTCTAACGACATGCTGCTGAAAGCCTACAGGCTGATGATGACCGCAAAAGCTATGGCGGAAACATACGAAGCTAACAGGCAGATATGTAAATACGTACACAGCACCTCACGCGGACATGAAGCTATACAGTTGGCTACAGGTTTCCTTTTAGAATCATGCGACTATGTAAGCCCCTACTACAGGGACGAAAGTATGATGCTGGGCATGGGCTACCGTCCGTACGAGATGATGCTGCAGTTGCTGGCCAAGGGAGACGACCCGTTTACAGGCGGCAGAGCGTATTATAACCACCCCAACATCCGCAGAGAGAACTTTCCGAAGATCATACACCAGAGCAGCGCCACGGGTATGCAGGCCATACCTACCACAGGTGTTGCGCAGGGTATAAAATATATTGAGCAGCAGAAACTCATTGACCACCCTACTCCTCCCGTTGTTATCTGCTCGCTGGGCGATGGAAGCGTGACCGAAGGTGAAGTGAGTGAGGCTTTCCAGTTTGCCGTTTTACACCAGTTACCAATCATTTACCTGGTACAGGATAATGATTGGGGTATTTCTGTAAGCAGCGACGAGGCTCGTACCATGAATGCGTACGAATTTGCAGCCGGCTTCAAGGGTATGGAAAGGGTAAAAGTGAACGGCAGCGACTTTGCCGACTCATACAAGACCATGCAGTACACCATCGACTGGGTGCGTAAAGAGCGTAAACCCATTTTGGTGCATGCAAAAGTGCCCCTGCTGGGACACCATACCAGCGGTGTACGTAAAGAATGGTACCGTACTGAGGAAGATCTCGCTAAACACGCTGTAGACGACCCCGGGCCGAAACTGAGAAAGAGATTATTGCAAAGAGGCGTTACAGAAGATCAACTGGATGCTATAGAAGCTGAAGAACTGGCCTTTGTAAAAAGTGAATTCGAAAAAGCTGTTGCAGCACCTGATCCTGATCCGGCTACCGTTAGCGACCATGTATTCGCCCCTACTCCTATAACAGAAGAGAAAGGCGTGCGCAACCCCGGCGTTGGAGAGAAAACGGTGATGGTAGATGCAGCACTACATGCAGTAGAAGAGATCATGCGCGACCATCCTGAAGCCTTGTTCTATGGCCAGGACGTGGGCGGACGTATAGGCGGTGTATTCCGCGAAGCGGCTACCCTTGCCCAGAAGTTCGGCGATACAAGGGTATTCAACACAGCTATACAGGAAGCGTATATTATAGGTAGTACCATCGGTATGAGTGCCGTAGGACTAAAACCGATAGTAGAAGTACAATTTGCGGATTATATATACCCGGGGCTGAACCAACTGGTAACGGAGATAAGCAAAAGCTGCTACCTGAGCTGCGGTAAGTTCCCCGTGTCTAATATCATACGTGTACCTATTGGCGCATACGGCGGTGGCGGACCATACCACAGCGGCAGTGTAGAAAGTACACTGGCTACCATTAAAGGTATCAAAATAGCCTACCCCAGCTGCACGGCAGATATGAAGGGCCTGATGAAAGCAGCCTTTTACGACCCCAACCCGGTAGTTATGCTGGAGCACAAAGGCCTGTACTGGAGCAAAGTTCCCGGTACGGAGGATGCCAAAATGATAGAGCCGGATAAGGACTATGTAGTACCATTCGGTAAAGGACTGCTGGTGGCCGAAGCTACAGAAACGGCTATGAACATCGGTGCAAGTATGTGTATCATTACCTATGGCATGGGCGTGCATTGGGCGAAGAACGCTGCCAAACAATTTGAAGACCAGATAGACATCGTTGACATTCGTACCATCTTCCCGCTGGACGAAGAACTGATATACAACACCGTACGCAAACATGGTAAATGCCTGGTGCTGACGGAAGAACAACTGAACAACTCATTTGCCGAAGCACTGGCGGGGCGCATATCCCAAAACTGCTTCCAGAGTCTTGATGCTCCTGTAGCAACAATGGGCGCCCTCAACCTCCCAGCAGTACCCATGAACATGGGACTTGAAGCCGAAATGCTACCGAATGTAGAGAAGGTTGTGGCTAAGGTGAGAGAGTTGCTGGAGTATTAAGTCCATACTTCCCCTCTTGGGAGGGGTTAGGGGTGGGTTTTACTCGCGAAAAAACACAAAACAAAACCTATATAAAAAAATTACTGATTCCCTTTTTAGCACTTACACTATTCAGCATGAACTCATGCATAAAAGGCTATACATGCACCTGCACTGCCAACGGCAAAGACTATGTAAACAACATTGCCCCCACCGCTAAAAGCAGCGCACAAAACACCTGCGATATCTGGAAATCACTTACAGAAGACAATAATCCGGGAGCTGTTGTTACTTGTGAGTTGAAATGAGGCATTAAGGAATAGATATAAGTATCAATAACTTGTTATGGAACGAGGTAGTTGGCACAATGCTATCCATTTCTCTTAAGTCTTAAAAAAGCGCAAAAGATATTAAAGCGTCTTAATGTAATCCAAAATATTATCGATAAGAGATTGGTCCTTTAAACTAAAATTTACAATATCAATCGGTTGAATCCATTTATATGCAATATGTTCTTCACTTAAACAGATTTTGTCATCATAATTTAAATGACATAGATAATTATTTGCAACAATTAGTCTACCGTCACTTGTTCGCTTGAAAGACCAACTCCCTAAATACTTCAACACTGTTATTGAAGAGCCAATCTCCTCATAAACTTCACGAAAAAGTGCTTCATAGTCTGATTCACCATCTTCAACAATACCACCTGGGAGGTCCCAATTTTCTTCAAATCTCAAAACCGGGTTTCGTTGCAGTAACAGTAACTTTTTGTCACGAATTATTACTGCTTTTACAGCTCGATAATTCACATATCACTTTTTGCTACTTAACAAATATTTCAATATGACTGCAACAGAACGATCCTCTTGGATACTACCATTTAAACACATTGATAAAACCTCATCAAATGACTTCCATTCAGGATAAATAATCTCACCACTTTCGGTTTGCTGTCCATCTGCAATTTCTTCAAAGCTAGTAACTAAGTAGTAAAATAAATCCCAAACTATTGAAGCTCCAGCAATTGATTTATGTAAAAAGGACTTTTCTTTTACCAAAATTGCAACTTCTTCTTTTGCTTCTCTTACTACTGCATCTTCCGCATGTTTAAGAATTGTGTCTTCGCGATCAATATTCTGTAAATAATCGTCTAGTTTATCAAATACCTTACCTCCTGGCAATCTATAATCCCAATCCTGCAATTCAGGACGTTGCTCCTTCGATAGTAAAATATTATGACGGTCAATATCTACTATTAAAATTCTAACACCAGGTGAACGTCTTGCAACTTCTGCTTTAAATGTGCCAACATTTCCTTTTTGACTGTATTCCATAGTATTTGATACTACTTCAATTATACGACCCCTATAAAGACTTTCCTGATGAATTTTTTTTATATAATCATTCATAACATTATCAGTTTATAGCAAATGTTTCTTTTATTACTTTTATTTTATCAGTAAACTCTCTGTGACATTGTTCACAACTATTATCTTCTCTTAAGCATTCCAAACAATCTTTGCGAGCTTTCAATTCTGAATTTAATATTTCCTCTATATCTAATGATTTATGTTGAAAGGTATAATCAAATGCTTTATCAAAGTCATCACACAATGTTGGGAATTCAGGCTTATCATTTTTGGAACCTCGTATCCTAATCATAGGTGTAAGATTTCCTTGTGTTTGATCATTATAATAACCTAGAAATAGTGTCTTACTTTTTGCACCTGCAAAAATGTAATATCTCCATTTAATCTGTTGATCTCCATACAAACGAATTGTGAGCGATAAATTGTGATTTTGTTTAGCTTCTAATAATTTAAAAATTATTTTATACAATTTTGCTAAATACTCAGTTTCTTCTTTTGCATGTGCCTTTGCCCGGGTAATAATGTGACTTGAATTTTGACATGGATAATGTAATAATATTTTTATTTTTGTATTTGTTGTAATGTAATTGTTTTTGTTAATTATACACTTATAAAATTCATTATTTTCATCGGCAAAAATACTACCTCTTGTAACTTTTATCTTTATCTCCTCAGATGCATTAAAATATTTTTTTATCTGCTTATTTAGCCGTTCCCCTGACCAGTAACCTCTAATTTTTGCAATAAAATACTGCTTTACATGTGCTATAATTCTGTTAATATTTAACAAAAAAATTATCAATATTGCTGTAACTAACAATATAGAAATAATAAGCTTAACATGACCATAATGAAATGCTTTTTCAAGCATTACTACAAAACCGAGAACAATCACATGTGCTAATAATGCTATAATAGTATTTTTAGTTTCTTTCTCCATGATTAATATACAGTTATGCGACCAGCAAAATCACTATTAAGCGAACCGATAATCCAACTATCAATATTATTATTTTTAAAGTCTTTTAATAAGATGTCTAAACCTGTTTTAGGTACAGTCATAAGAATTCCTCCTGATGTTTGTGGATCAAATAGCAGCTTATTTTTTTTCTTTGCAGGGTGTATGATATTTAGATATGGTTCGACAAATGCTTTATTCTTATTGATAATACTAGAATAAATATTATCCCTAATAAATTCAAGTGCCTTTTCCAATACCGGAATAGAATCAAGGTTTATTTCAGCTCCACAATTTGAAGCCAATGCTAGTTTATGCAAATGACCAACTAAACCAAAACCAGTAATATCAGTTGCACATTTAACGTTATTATCTTGCATTATCATCGAAACCTTGTCATTTAAAGTATACAACTGTTTTGTTAGGTCATTTGTAATATTATCATCTAACATTCCATTTTTAAGAGCTTGACATAAAACGCCTGTACCGATTGGTTTAGTAATAATGATGAGATCGTCAGCTATACCATTTGCATTTGTTATAATTCTGTCGGGATGTACTGTTCCAATTACCGCTAGGCCGTATCTTATTTCTGGAGATTTGACTGTATGTCCACCACATATTATTGTATTAGCTTGCTTACATATCTCTGAGGCTCCAAGCAAAATATTCTCCAATACCGAATTTTCTAGTCTATCATCGAAACAAACAATGTTCAATGCAAGGAGTGGAGTACCTCCCATAGCATATACATCTGAAAGTGCATTTGCAGCAGCCACCTTTCCAAAATCATATGCATCATCAACAAGTGGACTAATAAAATCAGTAGTAAATACTAGTGCTGTTTCTTCATTAATTCTATAAACACAAGCATCATCTCCTTTATCTAATCCAACTAGTAATTCTTTGCTAAGTTGAGGTGGCAATTTATTCAAGATAGTATACAAGTCAATTGGGCTTACCTTTGCAGCACACCCTCCACATGATACTGTTTGCGTCAATTTAATATCTTGGGACATTTATATTTTTTGTGTCTCCTTAATTCGCTGAAGAATATTGTTATCTTTTAAATATTTTGTAATTGCATCTGGCACCATATGTTCCCACGGTCTTTCGTCTCTGATTCTCTGTCTTATCATAGTTGATGTGATTTTTTTCTCTTCTATTGACTTTCTATATAGCACATCAACATTTTGACGACCATAAACACTTCTAAGTATTTCTACTTTTTCTTCTCCCCAATCATCAAATACGGTCAAATAGTATATCGCATTTTCAGGTGCAAACTTTGCCAATAATTCAGGAAAGTTTATTGGGAATGGAACGATGTCAAACTGCTGTAACGAAATCCCCTTTTCTAAAACTGCATTTTTAATCATTTCCAAACGTTCGATAAAGGTTAGAGGATTACTTTGTGGCAAAGACCTTTCAGGATCTGAGTCACTAGATTTAGTATGAAAAGGGTCAGGGTTGGTAATTCCTATATACATATAGTCACATTTAGACTTATCCCATGCCTTTAATATATAATCATCTAAATGCCCATTGTGTAAAGGCTGAAATCTACCATGAACAACTGCTATTTTCTTCATTACCAATTCGTTGATGTATACAATAGATTATTAAATAACTTACATTGAAAGACATACTTTTAAGTTTAATTATGAGCAATCGCAAGTAGTAATTATTTAATTTGTCTATTAAATTCAACCAAATATACAATATAAACAATTATTCAGATACGTGAAAATCACCCTATTATTAAAATTATAATTAATATTACAAAACACACTTTAATACACCAATTTTACGTATATTTACAATATAATAGCGCAAGTTATTCAAGCTCTTTGACATATTAAACCCTGCATTATTTTTTAGAATTTTGCATTTTTACTTTTGAATTTCAAAAGCTGCAAACCTCAAAACATGGAAAGAAAATCAAATAAGTCATTTTGTTCCCAAACATGGCAATTTGTTCCACGCTGAAACATGGTAACTATTTGAATGTCAAATAATTACCACAAAAACAAGAAAAGCTATTTTAAACAATAATTTTGGCTACAAAAGGGAACAAAACAATGCATTACCCATTGTAAACCATACAGTTGTAACAACTGCATATTATTTGTGTTAGGAACAAAATCATGAAACCACTAAACCATAAAAACCACAACATTTCACAACAAATCATATGATAAAACTAGTGCCTCAGCGCCTGTCCCGACAAGTTCGGGGGTTAAACAAAAAAGCCCCGGAACACTAATCCCAACTCTTGAATATCATATTACATTAACACATAAAACCAGCGTCTTTGCGTCTCAGCGCCTGCCCCGACAAATTCGGGGGTTAAACAAAAAAAGACCCGAAACACTAATCTTGACTCAATATAAAAGGCAACTTATGACTTACGACTATTGTCTTTACCTTTGCAGCCGAACAGTAAAAAATACACAATGAAAGACTTCAGCAATGCTATTATAGAATGTGTGCCGAATATCAGCGAAGGGCGCAATGCAGATATTATCAAACAGGTGGCGGATGAGGCTACTACGGTAGAGGGTGTTACCCTGCTGGATGTAGATCCCGGCAAGGCTACCAATCGTACAGTGATAACATTTGTAGGAAACCCTGAGAATGTTATTGAGGCGGCATACAGGCTCATAAAAAAAGCGGCTGAACTGATAGATATGCGCAACCACACAGGTGAGCACCCGCGTATGGGCGCAACAGATGTTTGTCCGCTGATACCGGTATCAGGCATCACGCTGGAAGAAACGGCCGAGTTTGCCAAAAAGCTGGGTAAACGTGTAGGCGAAGAGCTGGGCATTCCTGTTTATTTATATGAAAAGGCTGCCAGTGCAGATTACCGTCGCAACCTGGCAGATATACGTAGTGGTGAATATGAGGGTATCGCAGCTAAAATAGGCACAGCAGAATGGAAACCTGATTATGGCATGGCTGTATTCAATGAAACAGCTGGTAATACCGCCATAGGCGCCCGCGATTTCCTGATAGCTTATAACGTAAACCTGAACACTACTTCTACCCGCCGCGCCAATGCCGTGGCTTTTGACGTGCGTGAAAAAGGACGTACTAAAAAGGATGAAAACGGTAAGCCGATGAAAGATGCTAACGGCGAGTTGATATGGGAGCCGGGCTTGCTGAAGAATGTAAAAGGTATAGGCTGGTTCATTGAGGAGTACGGCATTGCGCAGATATCCATGAACCTGACCAATATGCACGTTACCCCACTCCACGTAGCTTTCGATACTGTTTGCCAGCGTGCCGATGCACGAGGCCTGCGTGTTACAGGTAGCGAGCTGGTAGGACTGGTGCCGCTCCAGGCAATGGTTGAAGCAGGTAAATTCTTCCTGCGTAAGCAAAAGCGCAGCACGGGAGTGGGTGAAGCCGAGCTGGTACGTATCGCTATCAAGTCAATGGGACTGGATGAGCTTACCCCGTTCGATCCGCAGAAAAAGATCATTGAATATGCCATGAAAGATGCTGCGTCACAGCCACTCATCGGCATGACCTTAGATAAGTTCGCACTGGAAACAGCCAGCGAAAGTCCTGCACCGGGTGGTGGTTCAATAGCTGCATATTGCGGAGCATTGGGTGCTGCTTTAGGTACTATGGTGGCCAACCTGTCATCGCACAAAAAAGGCTGGGACGACCGTTGGGAGGAGTTCAGCAACTATGCAGACCAAGGGCAAACTATACTCAAAGAAATGCTGCACCTTGTAGATGAAGACACCAACGCCTTCAACAAAATAATGGCTGCATTCGGCCTGCCCAAAGGCAACGATGAGGAGAAAGCCACACGTAAAGCAGCTATTGACGATGCAACCATCTACGCTATAAAAGTACCATACCGCACTATGGAGCTTGCATATCAGTCGTTCGACCTGGCAAAGGCTATGGCTGAGATAGGTAACCCTAACAGTGTTAGCGATGCCGGTGTTGGTGCACTGTGTGCCCGTGCTGCTGTAAAAGGTGCCTACCTCAATGTTATCATCAATGCACAGGACCTGAAGGACAATGAAGAGGTAAAAACATTGGTGGAGAACGCACGACTGATGAACGAAGCTGCAGACCGCATGGAGCAGGAAATCCTGAATATTGTTGCAGGTAAGATAAAATAGGGATCAGCACTGTTCTGAAACTTTTTTACAAGTAAAGGAAAACCAAAAAGAAAGTTGAGCCGTACATACATCTGAAACCAAAAAAACAGATGTTATGAGACGTAGTATACAATTATGCGCAATACTTATTGCGGTTCTATTTTCTACACAAGTTTATGCAGACCACCTTTCAGGCAAGTTCCTGTTTGCTGCAAGAATGAATGGCGGGCAGGAAGTTCCTGCTGTGTCAACTAATGCATTGGGGTTGGCAACATTCTACCTGAATGACGAGCGTGATACGCTATGCTTTGAAATGACAGCAACAGGACTGTCAGGTGCTGTAACAGGCATACACATTCATGAGGGAGCAATGGGCTCAAATGGTGCTGTAGTAGTGGATATGATGCCTTACCTGTCAGGCAATATGCTGAAAGGTACGTTATCAGGTTCATCACTTACACCGTCGCTGATAAGCAAAATGTTTGACGGTAAACTGTACCTGAACCTGCATACTGCAGCCAATGCAAACGGTGAGATACGCGGGCAGATTGTAGCTGAAGAAGATAAAGGAATGGTGGTAACGCTGAACGGAGGTAACGAAGTTCCTGCTGTTAGTAGTTCAGCTATGGCGCATGGTTTCTTCATGCTATCAAAAAACCAGGGCAAGCTAACGTTCAATATTATTTGTGATGGGCTGAGCGGTGCTATAACAGGTGCGCACCTGCACCAGGCAGTTGCGGGGCAGAACGGCCCTGTAGTACAAGACCTTACCACTTTCATTTCAGGCAACAGGATATCAGGTAGTGTAAGCCCCGCTATGTACCTGAACGCTCTGTTATCAGACAGCCTGTACCTGAACATACATA